>Ga0207721_100080_pt1 | contig 100635 bp, 72 predicted proteins | sample TtaePargueraPR_3_FD_187756 | JGI IMG/M metagenome (GOLD analysis project Ga0207721, IMG submission 187756) | Aerobic enrichment media microbial communities from Bioluminiscent Bay, La Parguera, Puerto Rico - Tt and P2 (1) (SPAdes) | ecosystem: Environmental > Aquatic > Marine > Unclassified ... | reverse complement strand
TGCTTCATCCCTTAGCTTTCTTATTATTTTCTCAGCTTCAGGTATATTTTTTAATACTGCTTCATTTGTGTTTTTTATCATTTTTCATTACCCCCATAAAATTTATTTACAAGGATATGTTAGAACAATATTTGTTGCTTTTCAAAGGTGCTTTGTTCCCTTGTTTCCAACATGTTGGAATGAAAAGAAAAATATTCTTCACTTAAATTACATGCACCCATTTAACAAAAGGGTGTATTTAATCATCGTGACACATATTATTCCAATAACTAAAGCTCCGAGGCTGGTCGTTTCGCTACGCTACACTGCTCGCCTATGCAACCTAGGCTAAGAGAATGTATAACTCGCTACGGGTCGAATCAAAACTCGCTACGCGAAGAAAAGTGATTCGACTAATCCTTCGCTTCGTTAACATTCTCTAAGCCTCTACGCAGATGTTATTTCCATAATATGTATCATAATTAAAATATGCACCCTTAACAACATACGTTAAAAGCATGAACATATCTCCTTTTAAAAGAATGTTACTCTTTTTAACAGAATAACATCCTTGAGGGAGCGGTTATGACTTCTTTTTGTTTACCCTATCTTTTTAATGTAATTCTCCAATTCATTTTGATTTTCAAACTTGCTAACTCTGTTGTTTCTAACCAGTAGTATTTGTTCTGCCAAATCAAGGTTTGAGGTTTTATGGGTAATCATAAACACAATTCTATTTTGAGAAAGTTTAACAATTGATTGGTGAATAGATTTTTCTGATTCTGAATCAAGGTCGGCTGTAGCCTCATCAAATATTAGCACATCAGGATTTTCCAAAAGAGCTCTTGCAATAGCAATCCTTTTTTTCTGTCCTCCTGAGAGCTTGGTTCCTCTCTCTCCAACAAGAGTATTATAGCCATCATTAAAATTAATAATAAAACCATGTGCATCCGCCAATTGAGAAGCCAAAACAATCTTTTCAGGTGGTATATTGCTTCTACCCATCACTATGTTCTCGATTATTGTAGTATTAAATAAAAATGTATCTTGGGGAACTATTGCTATCTTTTTTCGCAATGAATCAAGTTTAAACTTTTTTATATCTTTCCCATCAATCATTACACAGCCCTCATCAGGGTCATAAAATCTTGGGATAAGACTAAGAAGGGTAGTTTTACCTTCTCCACTTGGTCCTATGATAGCAGTTATAGTATCTTTTTTTGCTTTTAAATTAGCATTTTTAATAACTATTTTGTCCTTGTTATATCCAAATGAAACGTTTTCAAATTCAATATATTCCTTTATTTCTTTTAACTCCTCAGCATCTTCAGCATCTCTTATATCAGCAACAGTATCAAGAATTTCAAAAATCCTATTGGCAGCAGGTATTGAGATTTGGAAATTAATATTTATTGTAAAAACGCTCATCAGAAGGCTATTGAGATAGTTTAAGTAAAAAGATATGGCAATCAAATCACCCACACTCATTCGGCCATTTAAGACTTCGTATCCGCCATATCCCCAAAGAAGTAATGTACCCAATATAGAAATTATGATAGTAGATGATGATGCAAACGCACCCTTAAGACTAAGACTTCGCTTTGCTTCTTCAGTTGACTTTATCTGAGATACAGCCTTTTCAAGTTTATCTTTTTCTGCATTAAAGGATTGGATTGATTTAACTGCTGAAATATCTTCCTGAAGAGTTTCAAATAGTTCTTCCTGTTTTTCTTGAACATTTTTACTCATTTTATGGAGTTTGTTGCTGAATATATAATATACAACAAACAATATAGGAAGCATTATCAGTGAGACTAGCAATATCCTCCAATTCAGATAACCCAGCACACCAATAATTACCACAATGAGTAGCAATTCCTGAATAAAAAATATAAACCTCTCCAACAGCAGGTTTTGAATTGCCTCAACATCATTTATAATCCTTGACATCAATCCGCCACTGTGCTTTTCAGAATAAAATTTTTGAGACATTTTTTGAAGATGGTTGTAAATATCAGTACGAATTTTTGAAAAAACATCTCTTTTTATGTTTAATGATATAATCGTCTGAAGTAGCTTAAACACTCCCTCAAGAATAATACACAATATAAGAATTCCCACAATAGAGAAGAGAGCAGAAGGATTCTTTGATGTAATCCCTTCATCTATTATCTGCTTATACAAAAGTGGGCTAATTACAGATATTGCTGTACTAAGTAAAATGATTAAAAAAGTATATATACCTTCTTTCCAAAAAGGCTTTAGATATACGAAAAATTTTTTTATTGTTTGTAATGTGTTCATAAATATATTCCTTTCCTTATGGAGTTTCAAAAAAATACATATCAAATCGAATTTTTTGAAACTCCAGGTGCTCAATTATTTATTTGATTTTGCCTTAAACCGCTTTATTTTCTGAAGAGTAAATTCCTAAGTCTGTAAGCCACAAATTTAAAATGTCTTTTTGGCTTACATTTAACGCGTCTTTCAACCCTTTATTAAAACTTTGCAATTCTTTTGACTTAATAAATATGTTTTTTACATCCTCAGACTGATAATTTTTCAAAAAGAATATACCAAAGCTTGTGGTTATTTGCGTCAGTAAGGAAGTCCCATACATTTGATTATCATCCTTTATAAGTGCATCAACTATCTCGAAGGATTTTCCTCGTACAAACCTTACAAAAGCTTCATTGTCGGAGTTTTGTTGGGAAGTTAGCCCTATCGAAACAGACTTAATAAACCATTCAGGTATTAAATAATGGTCAATATAATTGTAAATACCTAGATTTATCATTTGAAGTGCTAACATATCTCTCCAAGGCAAATTTTTATTATTGTTTAATATCAATATACTTTCATTCCAAGGTATTAAGTTTACGCCCTTAGTATAGTCAAGCATTTTGCGAATTTTATTTTTATGCTTTTTATGTACAAAAATAATCCTAGGAGCTTTTGTAAATGGTATATACCTATTTGCTGTTTTATAAGCTTCAGGAATGTAATTTCTAATTTCATGGATCCATTTTTCATCCCAGTAATCGTTTGAATTCTTTGGTAAAAAGAATAGTCCTTTTTTTGACTCTAAATTATTTTCAATAAAAGCTTTTGTTTTAAAATTATTATTAATCATTTGAATTAAATTAAGTGATTTCCACATAGTCCATTGATCGGGAACTTCTGATACTCTTTTTTCAATTATCTTTGCAATTTTTGATAGATACTCAGAAATTATATCTTTACTTTTAGTACTACCTTCAAGTTTGATTATTTTGTCTAATTTAAAAATGTACCTATTTTTTTTAAAACTGAAAAACCCGGGTATCACGTTGGCTCCATATTTAATACCCATCTCTATTAATCCAACAGGAAGCTCAACTTTTCCATTAAAAAATTGTACAGGTATATTTTTTGTGTAGGAATATGCCAAATCAAGAGAACATATTACCAATCCATTATTCTTTAAAACATTTATTATCTTAAAAATGCTTTTTTTATCCTGTATATCAACAAGCTGAAACATTTCAGGATTATCTAGTTTATCTTTATTATACTCTCTTATTTTGTTTTCCATCCTAATTTTCCTATCCTGTCCTGATTTTGGAGCAAGACAACAAATTTCTTTTCCTCTATAAATGTCAAATACGCTACAGTCTGAAAAGAATCCTGAAAAAAAGCATCCTATGTGAGCAGTAACAATAATTGAAGGACTATTTTGTGATGAAGCTTCTTCTAAATAAGAAGGATTTTCATATTTGGTTTTGCCGATTAAATTCTTAACACTTTTTAAATCACCATATAAAATCTGACCATAGTGTAGTATAAATAGAGTTTCATAATAGTAATTTTTAAAACTTATAAATAAATTCTTGGCAATTGAATTTTCCGAAAAGTATGACGAAACATATCTATATATATGAAATTCAGTAAAAAATTCCGAAATAAAATAGTATATTCCTAGAGTAAAAGCTATAAATTTATTTAATACTTTTACTTTTTTAAGTATCAACTGAGCATACTTTTTATCTAAAAAACCATAATCTATCACTGGCATCACTACCCCTACTAATTTTTTCAATGTCTTAATTAGCCGTTTCAAAAAATAATATATTCAATATTTATGTCGAAAAGCCCCTAATGGAAGCTTTTAAACCTCCAAGCATAGGAACATTAATTTTGCTATGCAAAAAATGGCATCAAATTTTTTGAAAGCAATTGACCAGTTATTTTTTTAAAATCACCTTATAACAAATACTATTTAAAATTTCCTATTTGATATAAAATAAAAAAAGCACGGCCTTACATTACTACTTTTAATTAAATAAGTTTACAAAAAGTTAGCATGAACCCTTAGTGTGTTTTGAGTGATTTTTGTGTGTATCCTTTGCAATTTGACAAATAGGATTACCAACAACTTGATACACTCCACAGAAAGTATAATCTGTGAGCCAACATGCTTTTGTAATATTTTCGTTTACTTTTTGATTTAAAGCTTCTTTATTAACAACTTTTAGTTTTTTCATAATTTAAGCCCTCCCAATATGTATTTTGAAATTTTAGTACAAAACTTTGCTTTTTATAATTATAAGGCCGTGTTAAATTTCATTATTGTTGGAATTTACTCTTTCAAATTAATACAACAAGACTAAACTATAGGTTCATATATATTCTGTCTTGGTTCAATATTATCAAATATTTTCTTCTCATCTGTGCTAAGTGAGGTATATATATATAATGAATTTTTTAAAACCTCTTTCATATAAAAACAATGGAATTTAGTGTTTTTTGTTGAATCATCATAGCTGTCATAAGAACTGTGATAACATGCTCCACCACAAAAGTACTTTGCCCAACATTCTCTGCATTCTCCATTTCCGCGTTCACATAAAACATGATCCCTCAAAAAATCAAGCTGTTTTTTTTCATCAAAGCCTTCATAGATATTTCCCCATTTGAAATTATCCATATTTCCAAATCTGTGACATACATATATATCACCTTTTGGGTCAATAGCAAAATAATTTTTTGCAGCACCGCAGGGAAATAGTCTCATATCACTTCTAGAACCACTATGTAAGTTTATTAAAGTATCTATAAATATTTTTATAGAAGGAAGATGCTTTTCTTTAACTTGGTTAAGAAAGTATTCTGCCAAAGAAGACAGAGTAGTCTTTACAGCATCGTAATCACTCTGTGTTATATGGGAATCTATTTTAGAGACATAAGAAAATGCAACTTCTGAAAAGCCAATGTCTGTTAGGTGATTGTACAAATTGACAAGATCGGTGTCGTAGTTTTCTATTGTTACACGAGCACACAACTTCACATATGGTGAAAGTTTACTAACGTTTTCTACAATTACATCATAGGAACCTTTACCACTATGATATACTCTATTGGAATCATGAATTTCTTTTGTACCATCAATACTTACAAGAATTCCGATGTTATTGTTTGCCAGAAACTCAACTATTTCATCATTTATGATTGTTCCATTAGTTGTAATTCCATAGCTTATGAAAATATTGTTGCGTTTTCCAAACTCATCTAGAAGAGTTACACTCTCTTTCATCAGTTCAAAATTTAGTAAAGGTTCTCCACCAAAGAAATTAATGTGCATGGAGTTCTTTAACTTAAAATTTTGCTCAATAAATTTTATGCTATCCTTTAGAGTATTAAAATCCATTCTAAGACTGTCATCAACATTAGAGACTTTCTCATAACAATAAGAACAGTTAAGATTACATTGGTTAGTAATAAAATAGGTGACAGCTGTTAAATAAGGTTTTTCGTCAGTACGTTCTAAACTCTTTTTTAAGTCGTTGAAGTCAACCAATTCTTTTGTAAGATATTCCTCGTATTGCTCATCCTTTAAATCATCCTTTTGTAAATACTCTAGAATAGAATCTTCATATTCTAGAACTAAGCCTGTTTTACCAGAAAAGACAAACTGTTTTCCTTCTTTATTTAGAAATGTTATAAAGTTAGAGTCACTAAGCATTTTTCTACCCCCAATATTTAAATATAATTAATATAACTTTCTCTATTATTTCTGCTTTAGGCTTATTGAATATGTATTTTTAAAAAAACTCCCTAAAGCTTTAGATAACAATCTTCATACATTTTTAAAGTATCCTCTATTTTCTTCTTGAGCTTAGGATTTGGTATGTTAGTCACATCTCCTTCAAATTTGCCATTGAAATTAAGAATACTGTTTTTAATAAGTTCATTTTTTACATAAGAAAATATTTTTTTAAAGTCAGAACAGTAATAATTATTATCACCAGCCTTACTGTTTACTGTACAACCACCATTACACTGTTTGAACCATTCACAAAAAACACAATCATTAATTCTTTTATCTTCAATCATACCGTATCTTTTTCGCTCAAGACTTTTTGAAATAAATTGATCAGCACTATTTTGTTTTACATTTCCAAGTTGTATGTGTGTTAGGTTATCACATGGGGATACGTCTCCATTTATATCTATTGACACCATACTTTTAGATCGTATGCAGTTTTTTTGATATGTGCAAAGTTCAGATTGGAATCCAAGTAAAACCTTTACTGTTTCTGATAAAAATCTTATGTCAAAAGTACAGCTATTATCATAAAACCATTGATTAAATATATCCGTGAATATTTTACTTAAATTACCTTTGGACAGAATAGTCTGTGACTCAACACAATCAGGAGGAATTAAATCAAGGGATCTTATTGGGGCAATAGATTTGAAAAAGGGATAGTATTCTTTTGAAAACTCTAAAGTTTTGTCGTTGCAAACTGATAAAATCCCAAAACTCACATTGTTTTTCTTTAATATATCTATGTTTTTAATTACTTCCCCAAAGGAGCCTTTTCCATCTTTATATTTTCTAAAATAATTATGAACTTTTTCAGGCCCATCTAATGAAATTCCAAGTTCAATGTTATACTTTTTCATTAATTCAATTACTTTTTCATTAATAATAGTACCATTTGTTTGTATGGAATAACTTACTTCTTTATCACTTAAGAATTTGTCGGAAAGTTCAAACACCTGTTCATAGAAATCAGGTTGTACTGTAAGGGGTTCTCCACCGTGGAAACAGAAGTCTATTGCATCAAGAGAGCTTTCCTTAAAAGACTTAAAAACATTTTCTATCACTTCAATACTCATTACACCATTCTTTTTATTCATTTCATCTGCATAATAACAATAACCACAGCTTAGATTACATTTATGTGTAATATTCATAATAACAAATACACTTGATTTACTCATTTATTATTTTCCTCCCCACTATTAAAATTATTGCTTTTTATGTCAAAGTTGAATGTTCATTAAAACCCTTTGTATCTGTGCAATATCTATAAAAATCAATATAAATGTTTCTCAAAAGATGAAGAATAATAACAGAGTAAATATTACCAAATACATAAAAAACAAATGATACAATAAGGAAATACGAAAAGAATTCAATACAATCTTTTTTTGAAAAGTTCTTTTTTTGTACATAATGTAGTATTGTAAAGATGGAAGTGATAATAATAACTCCATCTATTCTATTAAAGAACCTAAGCTGTATGTATCCTCTCCAAAACAATTCTTCAAGAGATACATAAAATATGCTTTTTAGAGTTTTATATGAATTATTTTTAATAAATAGAGGGAATATTTTAAGGTTATAAAAAAATCCTAGAGGGACTTTAATATTCATATCTCCAATAAAGACTAGCGAAAAAAGGAAAAGCATATTACCAGAAATAAAACTTAATAAAAGATGATAATAAATATTGTGTGTGTTCAAGAAAAGATGATACACTTCAAAATAAACAATAAAAAATAGATATATCACCGTAACTATTAAGGTTAGAACAACAGGCAACTGATTTTTTTTGTCGAATTCTTTGTAAATGTTTGTCATTAAAAAATGCCCCTTATATAGCATAATACACTAATTTACAACACTTTAGTAATCATTATATATCATGTGATATATATAATCAACAGGTATGACCGTATTTTGCCGTATTTTGGGTACATTTTTTAATCGTGCGCCATATTATGGAAACGACATTGCGTAGAGGCCTAGAGAATGTTAACGAAGCGAAAGATTAGTCGAATCACTTTTCTACTTAGAAGCGAGTTTTGATTCGACCCGTAGCTTTTTTTTACATTCTCTTAGCCTAGGTTGCATAGGCGAGCAGTCCAGCGTAGCGAAACGACCAGCCTCGGAGCTTTAGTTATTGGAATAATATGGTCCACGATGATTAAGGGAGTTTCAAAAAAACACCTATTCATTATTTCTGTTACAAAGCCTATCAAATCGAATTTTTTGAAACTCCAGTTGACCAGTTATTTATTTTAAATCCCCTAAATACACCTCCGTATGAATATGTATTTTTTTGAAACTCCTTTATTGCATTATCGCCAAATGTAAACAAACTGTGTGACGTCTGTTACAAAAAAGCATTTTTTTACGCTGCAAAAGTGTCAATTATTGGACAAAAAACTACAAGAAAAATAACAAGCACAATAACACCTATAAAATATTTTTTCATAAAACTTCTCCCCCAAAAAATAAAATTATAAAAAATATTATAGTCATATATAACTATATACACAAAATAAATATATATATCATCAATGTCTGTATTAGTAAGGTATAAAGGTAAAATCTGGCTAAGATAAATAGTGCATCTGAAACTACATTAATTAAGAAGACTTTCAACCAATTCATACTTATATTATATATTTAAAAATCTTTTTTGTAAATAAAATGCTTTAGGCGGTTTCAAAAAATAACCTATACAGTATTTAGGTCACAAAACCCCTCAATCTAGATTTTTTGAAACCGCAGTCGACCAGTTATTTTTTGATTATGCCTTATCTACTAATATATTATATATTAACAATTGGGTGTTTTAATGATATACTAAATTCAGTAAAGGCTTAGATATATTTTGCATTTACACTATTTTTATAAGGCGGTTTCAAAAAATAACCCATACAGTATTCAGCTCACAAAACCCTACAATCTAGATTTTTTGAAGCCGCAGTTGACCAGTTATTTTTTTGGAATCACCTAAATCAATACACATTTTATTTCGATAATCATATGTCAGCACATTTTATATTAGGAGCGTGTTAATTATTGTGGATACAAAAAAAATATTAAAAATTGCCGGATTAAATGTTGGTATTGCTTTTTTTAACATTATAATTTTTTCTCCAGGGCTTATAGGTATAAGTTTTACAGATTCTACTGCCTTACATATTGCGATAGGAGGCACAGTTGTTTTTTTGAGTGCAGTGCTTTTCTTTTATGGCAACTACAAACTACTATCACCCAAAACAAACAGGAGTACTAAAATTAATTTAAATGATATAAAAAGCACTGAAGACTGTATAACTGCTCTAAAGCAAGCCTACGGCAAAGAAACTTTTAACACAAGCATTGATACAGTGATTGAACAAGTAGAAGTATTTATCAAGAAGAAAGAAAAAATATTTAATACTCTTCGACAAAAATTCAATATTATTGACGAACTGTACGAAAAATTTATTGGAACAATCCTTGATGTAGAGTATGTTTTTATATCTAACATTAAAAGCATATTAAATAACATAAGTATTTTTGATGAGGAAGACTACAAAAGAGCGCGTTATAACATGACTCAAAAAAAAATATCTAATCAATTTGTTATATCAAAAATGAATATATACAGCGAATATATATCTTTTGTTAAAAACGCAATAGAAGACAATGAAGAAATAATTCTAAAGCTCGATGCACTCTTACTTGAACTTTCAAGATTTAATAGTCTTGAGACAGGGGAATTAGAAAATATGAAGGAAATAAAAGAAATGGATGATCTCATAAAAAGATCAAAACATTATAGATAGAGAACAACTCAAACGAAAGGATGATATTAAATGTCGGCAAACAAAAAGAATTCAAAAACCGTATTAGCCCTAGCAGGAATATCTGTGGTGGTTTTCGGTCTAATTTATGGGGGAATTACACTTACAAAAAATTTAGGTAAAAGCCCAAGAGTTATTTCAACTGAAAACGCTGAAAAGAGATTGAATAAATTCAATAAAGATATTATTGTAAATACGGTGGAAGCTAGAAAAGGTCAGGTAAATATCGACCCTCCCGATCTCAAAAAATCTCTGCCAGATATCTCTAAGTTTCCCGCACAAATTGAACCCACTTCAAGCAACTATATAGAGATTTTTTCTTCTACTGAAAAAACCGGCGAAAAAAAAGACGGATGGCTGATTGACACAGCTAGGGAATTCAACAACTCAAATATTCAAGTAAATGGTAAAGCTGTATCTGTTAAAATAAGAGGTATCGCATCGGGTCAAGGAACCGACTACATAATTTCCGGCAAACACCTTCCTGATGCCTTTACACCTTCAAATGAGCTTTGGGGAGAAATGATTAAATCAAGCGGTGTAAATATTTCTCTTGTTGAAAAAAGGCTTGTAGGTAATATTGCTGGAGTTCTTTTTTCAAAAAGCAAACACGATGAATTAACTAATAAATACGGATCCATAAACCTTAAAAATATTACCGAAGCTGTAGCGGCAAATGAACTAGCAATGGGTTATACTAATCCATTTGCAAGTTCTACAGGAATGAATTTTCTTGTTTCAACTCTAAGCACTTTTGATAGCAAGGATATCTTAAGTAATAAAGCTATTGAAGGATTCGAAAAATTTCAAACAAATATTCCTTTTGTAGCATACACTACTTTACAAATGCGAGAATCTGCTAAATCAGGTGTTCTTGACGGTTTTATTCTAGAATACCAAACCTATGTAAACACTCCCGAACTAAAAAGAGATTACATTTTCACACCTTTTGGGGTAAGACATGACAGCCCTATGTATTCCATTGGAAATTTAACCGATGAAAAAAAAGAAATACTAAATAAGTTCGTTGAGTTTTGCAAATCTTCCAAATCTCAAAAACTTGCAACAGATTACGGATTCAATAAGCATGACGAATACTTGCCTGAAACAGGAAATATAGATGGCAAATCTATAGCAAACGCACAAAGGCTGTGGAAAGAAAAGAAGGATGTCAACAGTGATATTACAGCTGTTTTTGTAGCCGATATATCAGGAAGTATGGCTGGTCATCCTCTAAACCGATTAAAACAATCTCTAACAGACGGATCTCAATATATTAATTCCGATGCCTCAATAGGACTTGTCTCCTATTCAACCGATGTCAATATAAATCTTCCCATAGCTAAATTTAACTTAAACCAAAGATCTTTGTTTGCAGGAGCTGTAGATGACCTATCCGCAAACGGCAGCACATCAACATTTGATGCAGTAATTGTAGCAACTAAAATGCTTAGAGAGCATAAAGCTAAAAACCCCAATGCTAAATTGATGATGTTTGTACTAAGTGACGGCGAAACAAATTATGGACATTCTTTAGATGATATAAAAGATATGATGAAAGCATTTGCAATTCCTATCTATACTATAGGATATAATGCAGATATAAAGGAACTTGAACCCCTCTCTCAAATTAACGAAGCAGCAAGTATAAATGCGGATACGGATGATGTTGTGTATAAACTAGGCAGTTTATTTAATGCTCAAATGTAAGCTTTGTATAGAATGTATAAATCCCATTATGAAAGCTTTTACGCTTTTATAATGGGATTATTATTTTGCTTCAAAAAAATGTGCCAATAATTAAACACACTCACCTGGGTAGCTAATAGTCACTTTTTTAAATCTTGAAAGAATAGGTCCCATAAAAATAATTGAAGATCTCATTTCTACTGCGAGATCTTCAGGTATTTCTGTGCTATTAATAGTTGAAGAATCTACGGTAACCGTATTACCTTCAAACCTAACTTTGCACCCAATTTTCTCTAAGATCTCAAGCATTATTTGAACATCACTTAACCTTGGACAATTCCTTATTATACTGATACCGTCATTTAAAACAGTAGCAGCTAATATGGGCAACACAGCATTTTTAGAGCCTTCAACCGTTATCTCACCTTTCAATTTCTGACCGCCCGAAACAATCAGCTTGCTCATATATACACCTCCGCTAAGGGAGTTTCAAAAATACGTATCCAATATTTCTGTTGCAAAGCCCATCATGGAAGATTTTAAGCTTCCAATCATAGGTGCATTATTTTGCTATGTAAAAAATGTAATCGAGTTTTTTGAAACTCCAATTGATCAGTTATTTTTCTGATTTTGCCTAAATTCGGTGGTTAACCTTCTTAATTAATTTAGTTGTATATAAATATCTTATGCTGGGTTTACAAAAATGTTACTTTATTGATTTATTACTATGTAGAATTGGTAACTCTCAAGTGTTCAGATATATATCTTTCAATAAAATATAGAAAAGTTATCTTTTAAAAAAACAATGCTCTTTGATAAGGGAGTTTCAAACTCCCTTATCACTTAGGGAATTTCAAAAAAATACCTATTCATTATTTCTGTTACAAAGCCTATCAAATCAAATTTTTGAAACTCCAGTTGACCAGTTATTTGTTTTAAATCCCCTTAATTAATTCTTCAATAATAGCATAAATTTTTTTACTGGCATTGGTAATTCCCATACTTTTTGCGTTTTGGGCCATCTTTTTTAGTTTATCACCATCTTTTAGCAAATAAATTATTTGCTCATACAATGTATTGTGATTTAAATCTTTCTCCAAAACGACAATACCCGCGCCCTCCTTTTCAAGAGCCCTTGCATTGTACTCTTGATGATTTGCTGTAACATAAGGTGAAGGTATCAAAATTGAAGGAACACCTAATGCAGTCAATTCGCTTAGTGTAATTGCTCCAGCTCTACCCACAACCAAATCAGAAGCCGTCATAACATCCGCCATATTATAAATATAAGGCACTACTTTTATATATTTAGATTGGATATTACCAAGTTTGTCTATTATTTTGTCATACTGCAACTCTCCAGTGGCAAATAATATATGAAATTCACTCTCATCCTTGTGTTTTATAATAAGCTCACTTACCGTGTTATTTATTGTTTCCGCCCCTCTGCTTCCTCCAAAAATAACTACAAGGGGTTTATCCTTTTCAATCCCAAGCTTTTCTCTAGCAGCATTTCGGTCTACGTCAAGCATTTCACTTCGTATTGGATTTCCCGTGAAAACAACCTTTCTTTCGTTCTTAAAAAAATCCTCCGATTCTTTAAAGCTTATGGCCACCTTATCAACAAATCTAGAAAGTAACTTATTTGTAACACCGGGAAAAGCATTCTGTTCATGAATCAATGTTGGTATCCTCATTCTTGCAGCATTAAACACTACAGGGCCACATACATATCCGCCAGTGCCAATAACTATGTCCGGTTTAAAATCTCTTACAACTCTCTTTGCTTCATACAGTCCTTGAAACAGCTCTTTTACAGATACCAAAGTATCTTTGGATAATTTTCTTTTAAAACCTCTTACCTTTATAAATTTAATTTCAAAGTTCTCTCTTGGAACCAGTTTGCTCTCAAGTCCTTTTTGAGTACCTACAAATAATATCTCACAATCAGGGTTTTTATTCTTTATGTACTTTGCAATTGCAATTCCCGGGTTTATATGCCCGGCAGTTCCACCCCCACTAATTAAAACCTTCAAGACTTTCTCACCTCAAATCCTCTCATAATTTGAATATCTAGATATGTTAAGTAATATCCCTATTCCACTCATCAAAAAAATAAGCGATGTTCCCCCATGACTAAACAATGGTAAAGGCATTCCCGTAACAGGCATTGAAGAAGTAACAACCGCAACGTTTATAATAACCTGTATTGCTATAAGAGACGTAATACCTATTGCAACAAGGCTTCCAAAAGCATCCGGGGCTTTTATTGCTATTTTAGCCCCTCTCCATATAAATACAACAAATAGCAAAAGTACTGCCACAACTCCTACAAATCCCATTTCTTCTGCTAAAACAGAAAAAATAAAATCGTTATATGGCTCAGGAAGATATAAAAACTTCTGCATACTCTTTCCTAATCCCCTTCCAAAAAAACCTCCAGATCCTATAGCATACAATGATTGGACAACCTGATAACCATCTCCTTGCATATATTCAAATGGATTAAGGAAGGAAATTAGTCTAACGCGTCTATATGGAAAATAATAGACCAATGCCCCTAAACCAGCAATTGCCGGAAACGAAAGAAATATAAAATGCATTATTTTTGCACCTGCTGCAAATAAAATTATACAAGCCACTCCAAATATAACAATAGTACCACTAAGATGAGGTTCTATTAACAGAAGACCTCCATAAACACCTAAAATCAACAAGTAAGGCAAAAGTCCATATAAAAAGGATTCTAGTCTATTCTTTCTTTTAGAAAGACTATATGAAAAAAATAGTATTACTGAAAGTTTTGCTATTTCTGATGGTTGAAATTCCGTTACGCCAAGATTAATCCATCTTTGAGCACCATTATGCTCTACTCCAATAACAGGCACAAGTGCAAGAAGCACAACACTAGCCACCAAAAAAACCGGAGACCACTTACCCAGCTTCCTATAATCAATATTCATTGTAACAAACATTGCAAGAAACGCTAAGGGCAAATACATCAACTGTTTCTTAATAAAATAATAAGTGTCTCCCATTACATTGTTTGCTTGGGGTGCACCGGCACTAAAAACCATTATAGAACCTAAACACAACAGTATTAATACTGTCATAAACAATAGAAAGTCAAAAGGTTTTTTTGATGTTTTTTCAGCCATAACTTCCCCCTTTTTTGCTTAGGCGGTTTCAAAAAATAACGTATACAGTATTCAGGTCACAAAGCCCTTCAATCTAGATTTTTTGAAACCGCAATTGCAAAGTTTTCTTTTTGGAATCACCTTAATAGAACTTTATCCCAAGTAACAACAACCCTGCAATACTTAAGATAAATGTTACTGCCCAGAATACATAAACAACTTTTACTTCCCTCCATCCGGAAAGCTCGAAGTGATGATGTATAGGTGCCATCTTAAAAACTCTCTTTCTAGTAAGCTTAAAACTTGCCACCTGAATCATAACCGATAATGCCTCAATTACATATATACCACCTGCCACAAAAAGTATAAATGGCATCTTCATAACTATAGAAACCGCACCAATAGCACCGCCAAGAGCTAATGAACCCATATCCCCCATAAACACTTTTGCAGGATGGGCATTGTATGCTAAAAATGCAAGGCAACCACCAGAAAGTATTGAACAAAATATTTTGATGTATTCCCATTCACACCTTGTCATAGCAACAACGGTAAAGAAAAGGGTCACAACAAGTGTAACACCTGCACACAAACCGTCTAGTCCATCAGTAATATTAACCGCATTTGTTGAAGCTATAAGAACTAGTATGGTAAACGGTACAAAAAACCATGCCAAATCTATCGTCTTTTCCATCCCAAACAATGGAATTATTATATCGCTGCCTATTTCAGTATTTGATACATAAAAAGAAAAAATCACAGCTACAATAAGAAGACCTAGCATCTTCTGATTCCAATAAAGACCATCTTTCCTTTTTTTTACTACCTTTATAAAATCGTCCAGAAATCCAACTAAGCCAAAACCAATTGTTACTAGCGCAATTGGTAATATCCGTACATCATATCTGGCATAAAAAATTGACATTATTAACAATGGAACTAAAAAAATAAATCCTCCCATAGTTGGAGTGCCCGTCTTTTTTAGATGGGACTGTGGACCATCATCCCTTACTGTCTGACCGAACTTTAGTTTTGTCAAAAAGGGAATAAAAACTGGTCCCATAGCTAATGTAAGAAAAAAACTTATAATAAACATCATTACATGTGCAGAAATATTAAAAGGTAAGTTGTTCAAATTCTATCTCCCCCCAACAAAAACTTTACCCGAGTAACTAATATATATTTAGGCGATTTCAAAAAAAAACCTATACATCATTTATGTCACAAAACCTATCAAGTTTAATTTTTCGAGCTGTGAAATAGGCTACATACACAAAGCTTCAAAAACAATGAAAAATCCTTCTATTAGCTAGGGTATTCCTTTTAAAATCTGAATTCTTCATTTGGAAGTATACCTCTTTAGCCAATGAAGCTTTGTTCCAGCAATCCTATTTCACAGGTAGAATTTTTCTAAACCCCAAGTGACCAGTTATTTTTCCGGTATCACATTATTAGAAAATCCCTTAGTCAATATTTAAAATTTACACTTCTAAAGCTGGCTTGTCAATAGGTTTACTATTTTCTCCATTTTCATACCTCTTGAACCCTTTACTAATAGTACATCTCCCTGTTTGGTAAAATTAACAAGAAATTTCCCAGCCTCAATATTGTCCTCAAAATATAATACTCTTTCCTTTTTTGCCCCAGCTTCAATAGCACCATCTACAATGTCTTTTCCCTTGCTACCAACAGCAATTACATAATTTATATTTTTTTCCACAGCATATTTTCCTACATTTTTATGAGCACTGACAGATATGTCCCCAAGTTCTAGCATATCACCTAATACAGCAATAGTCCTTGTATCTTTAGTTGCGACATCTTTTAACACATTTATAGCAGCCTCCATAGATTGTGGACTAGCATTATAAGCGTCATTTATAATCTTTACTCCATTTAATTCAATTATATTTAGCCTCATTTTTCCGGGTATAAATTCTCCAATACCCTTTATAATATCATTTATAGGAATTTTCAACTCAACTCCTACAGCAATAGCTGCAAGTGCATTATGGATATTATGTATCCCTGGAACAGGAACATGTACTTTATAATTATTATTACCTATAGCCACTTCAAAACTTGTACCCATCTCCCCTTGAGAACTTATGTTATAGGCTTGATAATCAAATCCGTCCTCTATGCCATATAGTACTGTTCTGAATTTGAGAAGATCCTTTAGTCCACTTAGTAAATTATCATCTCCGTTTAGTATTACCAACCCTCTATCATTTAATCCTTCTAAAATCTCCATTTTTGCTTTAAGAATATTCTGCCTTGACCCAAGCTTTTCTATATGCGATAAACCTATATTGGTTATAATGGCTATATCAGGTTTAACGATTGAAGTAAGCCTGCTTATCTCTCCAAAACCACTCATGCCCATCTCAATCACTGCAGCTTCATGAGAATATTCCAGATTAAAAACAGTTAGGGGTACTCCTATTTCATTATTGAAATTCCCTTGAGTTTTGAGAACGTTATATTTTTGGCTTAAAACACCGGATACCATATCTTTAGTGCTGGTCTTACCAACACTGCCCGTAATACCTACAAAGGGAATGTTAAACTTTTGTCGGTAATAGGAAGATAATTTTCTTAACGCTAAAAGAGTATTTTTTACTTTTATAACAGTTTTACCCTCAATACCTTTAGTATTGTTATGTGAAAAACAACCATGTGCCCCTTTTTCAAAAGAAGATAAAATATAGTCATGCCCATCAAACTTCTCCCCAACCAACGGCACAAAAAAATCTCCGTCTTTCACTGTCCTTGAATCAGTCGTAATATTTAAAAATTCCGACTCTAAACTACCAGAAAGTAGTTTTCCGTCTACTGACCTTACTATCTCCTTACACTTCAAAATCTCCATTGTTATCCTCCACGTTGCCTATGCTGTTAAATCTATAACATAGTTCTATATTTTCATTTCAGCAAATCAAAACCAAATAATTTAGTACATATAAGTCAGTTAGATGTTTCAAAAAAATTCCTTAGCCAATATTTATAGTTTACACCAAATAAAATCAGGTTTTTTCAAACACCATATAAAAGTCAAAAAGTTTATTACATTATATCTTTTTTACTTTTATAGTCAGATGTATATTCTTTCTCGAAAATAAAGATTAAATAATGTAAAATGTTTTTCGAGAAAAATATAGTTGACCAATTTTTTTGTAATCACCTTATAAAAAATATATATTCAACATTCCAATTACCCTATTTCATCAAGTATTTCCCTTACCACTTCTCTTTCATCAAAGTGAATTGTTTTATCGTTTAACATTATATATGTCTCATGCCCTTTTCCTGCTAATACAATTATGTCTTTAGGTGTAGCATTTTTCATAGCATACTTTATTGCCTCTTTTCGGTCTACAATTGTTATATATGCAGCTTTAGTCTTTTTAATACCCTCTTCTATATCATTAATTATAGCAGAGGGTTCTTCAGTTCTTGGATTATCAGAAGTAATTACAGTAAAATCAGCTAATTTTCCCGATATTTCTCCCATAATCGGCCTTTTGGTTTTATCCCTATCCCCACCACATCCAAATAAGCTTATTACCCTTGCAGGTGCATAAGCTTTAACTGTGGAAAGAATATTTTCTAGACTATCAGGAGAATGTGCATAATCAATAATAATTGTATAATCGGTTTCTGTAGGTACCACCTCAGCCCTTCCAGGTACTGTTACATTTTTCAAACCTTCCTTAATATCTTCAAAGGAAATACCCATCAATGCGCAACTTCCAATGGCAGCAAGTGCATTATACACACTGAACTTGCCTGGAATGTTTACATGTATTTTGCCACTAAACCAAGGTGTAAGCACATTAAACTCTACACTATCCTGCTTTGTTAACATGTCAACAGCCTTTATATCGGCATCACTGTCAATTCCAAAGGTAAACACTTCACATTCAGCACTTTTAACCACCTGTTTTCCATATTCACTGTCAATATTGACAAGTCCCTTTTTACACATTTTAAACAATTTGATTTTAGCAGCTAAATAGTTATCAAAAGTTTTATGAAAATCTAAATGATCCCTTGACAAATTAGTAAAAACACCTATATCAAATTGACTGCAACTTACCCGGTGAAGATCTAGTGCATGAGAGGATACTTCCATCACAACACTATCCACCTTCTTTTCCACCATTTCTCCAAAAAGTTCCTGAAGATCATAGCTTTCCGGTGTAGTTCTGTCTGTTGGAAGTACTTCATCCCCTATCTTATTAGATATTGTACCTATAAGACCGGTTTTCTGACCACAAGAAGCAAGTATTGACTTTATCATGTATGTAGTTGTAGTCTTTCCCTTTGTACCTGTAACTCCAACAAGGTTGAATTTGCTTGACGGATGTTGGTGAAAAACATCGGCAACACTTGCTAAGGCGTATCTTGTATCCTTAACTTTTACAACGGTTATACCTTCAGGTACTTCTACATCTTTTTGAACTAGCAAAGCTTTAGTACCGTTCTCAATCACCTGAGGTATAAACTTATGTCCATCAGCTTTGAACCCTTCCACACACACAAAAAGCGAACCGCTTTTTGTCTTTCTTGAATCATATGCTATACTGTCAATCTGTATACTTAAATCACCTTTCACATCAAGTATCTCTAAACCGTTAATTAAATCTTTAAGTATCATTAATATCCCTCCTATCTTGCTGCTTTTTGTAAAACCAATATTTACTATGATTTTCCAAAATATCTATAGTCAATATTTATAGTGAAGAAAGCATTCTTCATAATACATTTTTTCATTATCCCTTAGTGAGTGTCAAGATATCTAAATTCCACTTCAATAACTGTGCCTTCAGGTACTTCTTCATCAACTTCAATACTCTGAGTCATAGCATTACCTATACCATCTATTTTTATATTAAGCCCTGCATCATTTAAAGCTCTCGTCGCTTCATCCACCGTCTTCATTTTCAAATCCGGCACCTTAACCATCTTCTTCGTCTCCGGTATACTGGTATATGTTATAATAACAGATTTCTTAGCTATCTTTGCCCCAGCTCTTGGGGTTTGCTGTTTGACAATAGCATCATTAGCTTTATTAGTCCCTTCAATTTTCCATTCAAGTCCCTTTTCTCTAAGAACTTTTTTAGCTTCCTCTACCGTCTTATCCCTTATGTCAGGAACAATAACTTCTTCAGCTATCATTTCAAGGTCTTTTTCATTGTATCTTCTCTCAACACCTAAATAATCTAATGTATCTTCTACTATTTTTCCCGCCACAGGTGCTGCTATAACTCCACCGTAGTGTGAATCTCCCGTGGGATTATCTAAAGCTACAAGAACACATATAACAGGGTTATCTGCAGGAGCAATTGCTGAGAAGGATGAAATATATACACCATTAATTAGGGTCTCTGACGTACCGGTCTTACCTGCAACCCTATATCCCTTGACATAGGCGTTTTTCCCCCCTCCTGCCTCATCACATACAACACCCTCTAAAATATCCATTAATGTATCAGAAGTCTTTTGAGATATCACATTTCTAACTGTTTCCGGTTCAAATTTTTCTACAACATTACCATCTGCATCGGTAAGCTCCTTTACAATTCTTGGTTTCAAAAGCTTACCGCCGTTTGCTATTGCACCATAAGCTGAAATAAGCTGTATTGGAGTTATCTCAAATCTTTGCCCAAAGGAAGCAACAGCCATATCAATTTCTGTAGGTTTTGGGTGAAAATCACTTTGCACTTCTCCACCAATTAATATCCCCGTTTTATCGTAAAAACCAAATGCTCTTACGTATTTATAAAAAGTATCAACTCCTAATTTTTGTGCAACTTTTACAAACGCAGGATTACAAGAATGATACACAGCCTCTCTAAAAGTCTCAACACCATGCCCATTAGGCTTCCAACAATTTATATTGTGCCCCGACACATTAATTGTATAATCGCTCGTTATAGTATCAGGTGTTACCACACCTTCTTCTAGCCCTGCAGCCGTTGTTATTGCCTTAAAAGTTGAACCGGGTTCGTATGTATCAGCAACACATTTATTTTTCCAAACAGTATCATAAAGCTTATTAATATCTTCATTTGAAGTACCCTTCCAAGTTTCCGGATCTTCTCCTGGAGGTGCAGCTTTAGGATTGTTCAAATCGAAATCTGGTTTTGAAACCATAGCCAAAATATCACCATTTCTAGGATCCATAACTATTGCCACTGCTCCATTTAAAACTTTATTGTCACTAATTGCTGTATCTAAAGCATTAGATGCAAAATACTGAATATTTTCATCAATTGTAAGAACTACATTTAAACCTTCCTGAGGATCTATACGCTTTTCCTTCGAGAAGGGAACATATCTACCACTTGCATCAGTCTCACTTAGAATTTTGCCCGGTACACCCTTAAGATACTTTTCCATTGCAAACTCTATACCATGAAGCCCCTGATTATCTATACCCGTAAAACCTATCACGTGGGCTGCTAAATTATTTTGAGGATAATATCTTTTTGTGTCCTCATCTATATGTATACCTATAATTTCCTCATCTTCAATCCACTTTCTCACTCTATCTCCAGCTTCTTTTTCTACTTGTCTCTTTATCAGCTCATAACTGGTATCTCTATTTAATTTTTTTAATACGTCTTCTTCTTTTAATTCCAATATTTCAGAGAGCTTTTGTGCCACTTTTTGCCTTTCGGCATCTTTTAGCTTCTCAAAATCCTGAGGGTTTACAACTATTCGCTCAACATTAGCACTCATAGCCAGCGCTTTCATATTCCTATCAAAAATTGTACCTCTCCTTGGAGTAATTTCTCTATCGCGATTATGCTGTTCGTACGCTTTCTTCTGATACCAATCTCCTCTAACAATCTGTATCCACCCAACCCGAACAATAAGCGCAACTATAAGTGCTGAAAATGCCAGCATTAAAAATATAAGTCTTTTTTTCATTACTACACTAGAACCAGTCACATTAATCCCCCTCCAAAATACGACTTACTACAACAAACCTAAATACCATATTATAAACTTACTGCGTCAAAATTTTATATAGCCCAGTCTGCTTCAAGGTAAAACCCAAATCACAAAATTATGACACCCCGAAACAAAAACTCCTGCTTTTTTTTAAAATTAAGACGCAGTCTTATCTTTCTATATTTTATTAAGGTAATTACAAAAAAATAACTGACCAACTGTTGTTTCAAAAAACCTCTAGTAAAGAAATTCTGTCAATTTATCCACTTTACTCATTAAGTTCTCAAAAACACCACTTTTTTCACCCTCTTCTATATTTGAAGCGGTAGTGAAATCACACCTAGGCACTTTTACAAATACATACTGTGATTTATCAGGCTTTTGCATACCTAAATTCTCTTGGGCAAATTTCTGAACTTTTTGAAGATCAAGTTCTCTCTCTATCTTAACGTTGAGTCGGGTATTCTCATTCTTCATTTGAGTTAACGCATTCATTTTTGTATTAATTTTGTAGTTTAAGTCGGTTATCAATGCATATCTGTACATCACAAAACCACATAATGCGAATACAACCATAAAGGCAAATACAACTTTTATTTTTAGCTTATTATTGACTCGTCGTTTTTTCTTTTCACTAAGAACTTTATTTTCTTCATAGACATCATACTCAAGTTTTCTTGCAGCTGTCCCTTGTATGTAGTTTTTGTTTGTTTTTATCATTTGTATTCACCTCTCTAGCATTTTATAACCTTATCAAAAGCAATTTTGAAAACAGAATCTAATACAAATACTCAGGTAGTTTCAAAAATTACATATTTAATGTTTCAGATACCAAACCAATTATAGAAACTTTTAAGATCCCGAGCATAGGAACATTATTTTCTAAACAAAAAATAAAAATCAATTTTTTCAAACTTCAGTTACAAAATTTATATTTAATCTTACTTTAATTTCAGTCTTTAAAGTTCCTTCCCTTATATTAGGAAAGGTGAAATAAATCCGGGGGTTGCCCTAAGGCATACTCTCCCGGAAATAATCTCAAATAACAGGTGCTTTTAACATCAAATGTTTATCATTGTATGTTAAACATGCACCTACTATGCCTGTGCCCATATTAATTACTTAGTACATTTTTTATGGGCACTAGCATAATAAACTTTTACTTGATTTGTCTTTTGTAAGTATGTCCTTTTAATCTTAATATTTTTCTTCTGTAATTGAACTTCAAATTTTTCTTTTGTAGTTGCTTTCTTTTTTCTTTTGTAAATATCACCAAACTTAATCTTTTGTAGTCTACAGTTACATTTTTTTCATTAGTAATTTTTGTTACACTTTTTCTTTTGTAAATTTACTTTCTTTTTTCTTTTGTTTTTGTTTTTTAAAACTTTTTCTTTTGTTTTTGTGTTTTCAAAGCTTCTTCTTTTGTTTTTTTTAAATTTTTTCTTTTGTTTTTTTAATTCTTATCTTCAGTGTGCCTTAGCATATAAGTAAAGTAATCTTTTTCAATAAAGGAGTTTCAAAACATACACAATATTTCTTATTTTTTTGAAACTCCAGTTGCAAAGTTTTGTTTTTTCTTGCCTAATTTCATACACATTTTTCTTTTGTAATTTTTAAATACTTATCTTTTGTAATTTTAAATACTTATCTTTTGTGTTTTGTTTTTTTATCTTGTGTTTGTATATTTCTTACCTGGATTATAATCCAGATTTTTTACAATTTTTTCAGTACTCGAAGCTTTGCACTTCTTGATCTTGGATTAGCTTCCAACTCAGAATCTGTAGGTTTAATAGGTTTTCTATATACAGGTTCTGCAGTTTTTTTCTTTCCACATACGCAAATTGGAAATGAACTAGGACACGTACATGGATTGATATACTTGTTAAACTCTTTTTTAACTATTCTATCTTCAAGAGAATGAAATGTTATTATACAAAACCTTCCTCCGGGCCTTAACAAATCCACACCATCTTCTATCGTCTTACTGAGAATACCCAATTCATCATTTACCGCTATCCTTAGTGCTTGAAAAGTACGTTTAGCAGGATGCGGTCCTTCTCTCCTTGCCGAACTAGGTATAGCTGCCTTTATTATCTCAACCAACTCACCCGTTGTACTAATTTTTTTTTCATCTCTTCTTTGGACTATAAAATCCGCAATTCTAGACGACCATCTCTCTTCACCATATTCTCTGATTATTCTTTTGATTTCATTTTTACTGTATTCATTTACAATCGTCTCAGCTGTTAAATTCTGTCTTCTGTCCATTCTCATATCTAATTGAGCATCTTTATTATAGCTAAAACCTCTTTCACCTTCATCAAGCTGGTGTGATGAAACCCCAAGATCCAACAAAATCCCATCAACAGCTTCAATTTCATTTTGATCACATACATCTTTAATATTAATGAAATTTGTATTGGCAAAAATCAGTGAACCTTTGCCATTTTGTGATTGCAACCGCTTTTTTGAAGTTTCAAGTGCAAAACCATCTTGATCCAATCCTATCAAAGTACCTTTTTCACTAAGCTCTTCATATATTCTTAGAGAATGCCCTGCACCACCTAATGTACCGTCAACATATACTCCATCATGCTTTATATCAAGATTTTTAATACACTCTTCAAACAATACCGGTTTATGTTCAAATTCCATTAAATATTATCAACTCCAAATTTGTACTTTTGAAAAACATCTAACCTTTTCTTCTGGAAAGTTAAATTCCCAACATTGCCATTTTTTCAGCAATATTCTCTGCGCTCATATTATCACCACTGGAGTATTCTTCCCATTTAACCTTATCCCATATCTCCACTCTAGCTGATACTCCTATAACATAGATGTCTTTTTGGACTCCCGCATGTTCTCTTAGATTTTGTGGTAATAAAACTCTTCCCTGCTTGTCCAATTCACATTCTGTTGCTCCTGCAAAGAAAAACCTTACAAACGCCCTAACATCTTTATCAGTAAATGGAAGTGATTTGAGCTTGTTTTCGAGGTTCGTCCACTCTTCTTTTGAATACACAAACAAACAGTTATCAAGGCCCTTTGTTACAATAAACTTCTCTCCAAGCCCGTCTCTAAATTTTGACGGTACTATAAAACGCCCCTTCGCATCCACTGAATGCTGGTATTCACCATAAAACAACTATTTCACCTCACATTTTGGCATCTTCCACCACTTCACTCCACTTTCCACCACTTATAATTAAATTTTAGACCAAATTGAGATAATAATCAAGATATATTTTAAATTTCCTACGGAAAAAATAAAAAGATAGGACTTTATTCCTATCTTTTTAGCACAAATTTGTAATTATTTAACTCTGTTTTCACTAAACATGAGTATTGATTTCATATTTTAATCGCGAGCCATATTATGGAAATAACATCTGCGTAGAGGCTTAGAGAATGTTAACAAAGCGAAGGATTAGTCGAATCACTTTTCTTCGCGAAGCGAGTTTTGATTCGACCCGTAGCGAGTTATACATTCTCTTAGCCTAGGTTGCATAGGCGAGCAGTGTAGCGTAGCGAAACGACCAGCCTTGGAGCTTTAGTTATTGGAATAATATGGTCCACGATGATTAAATACACCCCATTCCAAGACCTTCGCATAGAATCTGTATGCCTGGTCTTGATAATTTTTCGCCGCGTCTAAAGGACATCGTGTCCAACACGCTAAAACAGGTTTGTATTTTTATTAATGTTATTTTTTTTGATTTTGCCTAAATTTTAGATTCTCTAATCGGACGAGTTAAAAATCTCCTTTCTCCTTCTCATCGATATACTTAAAACTATTCCAACAGCAATAAAACTTGTCAGCATATAACTTCCTCCCGAGCTTACAAAGGTCAGGGGAATTCCTGTAACAGGCAACACGCCTACACTCATACCTATATTTTCCATAGCGTGAAAAGCCCACATTGCAGTAAGCCCAATAGCTACAAACATTCCATAAGAGTCACGGGCTTTTCTAGCTATATATATACACCTCATAAGGATAAAACAAATTAACACTATAATTAATATAGCACCAATAAACCCTAACTCTTCTCCTACTACTGAAAAAATAAAATCCGATTCACTTACTGGTACATTTCCATTTTGTGTTTGAATACCTTTGTATAATCCTTTTCCATATATCTGCCCTGATCCTATTGCCAGCTTTGATCTAATAACATTGTACCCTGCATCAAGAGGATCAAGTTCAGGATTTAAAAACACTTTTATTCTGTCCCTTCTATTATCATTAAGTACAAAAAACCATATAAGCGGTGTCGATAAAAGAAAGGTGGTCACAAGTACAACAAGATATTTATAAGCAATACCACATATAAAAACCATTACAAAAAACATAAATATAAATACAAGAGCAGTTCCATAATCCTTTTGGGCAACAACAAGACCAATGGGTATAGCTGAATATATTAAAAACTTTAATATATTCACCCTTCTGTTTTTCTGCTCATCATATATTCTTTCTAGAAAAACCGAGGCCATTAGAACATAGGTTATCTTTGCTAAATCAGCAGGCTGAAAAGTTATAAAACCCAAGTCAATCCAACTTTTACTTCCTAGCTCTTCACCTGTTCCAAAACCCAGCACATATATCAACAGACCTGTAGTTATTATATAGAAAAACACTCCTAAAGTTCTGTAGTCCTTATAATCTATGCAGCTTATTATAATTGATGCCACAATTCCTACTGTAATTGTTCCTACGTGAACTATAATCATCCTTCTTGAAATATTCATAGGATTTACAGCACTACTGACAACAAATGCACCGATTATAGACAATACTACAATTGCAGAAAACAATATATAATCAAATTTTTTAATAAAATTGAAATCTTTAGTCTTTTCAACATAATACATATATTCACCTTCAACAATATATTATTAAGCTATTTTTACTCTTTTTGTTTGAAATAATAGAATTAAAAACTACTGCCAAACACGCATATAAAATATATTCAGCAGTAGTTTTAAAACCTTTATTTAATACTATTATATTTTTTGGAGAATGTAATGTCAATGTTCACCATAATTTAACACTACAAAATAACAATTAATCTTTTTTATTTAGCATTTTATTATAGTATTCAACTATCAATGAATCTAATTCGACACTTGTTTTGTAAATTTTACTGTAATCGTCATCATTGTCTATCATAGTATTAAGTTCATATTGTAACTCTTGAATCCTCATTTCATTCATTTTGCCGCACCACCATTATCTTTAGTAAAATTCTTTTAAACAAGATCAAATAACAGGCCTACTGAAGTTTCAAAAAACTTGATTTAATGGACTTTGCTACTGAAATAATAAATATGTATTTTTTTGAAACTTCCTTAGACAAATTTTATGTCTTGTTTTAGAATAAGCACATACTTTTTGTCCTTATATTATAAAAAATTACCAAATAATCGTCAACAAACTATGAAAAATGTAATATAAATGTAATATAGACCAAATTAAACAAGAATAAAACATAGTCACGCAAGTGCGAAACGACAAAACAATGACTTAAAAAACCTAATTAAGGCAAAATCAAATAAATATCTGACTATATAAAAGTCAAAAAATTTATTACATTATATCTTTTTTACTTTTATAGTCAGATGTATATTATTTCTCTAAAATAAAAGTTAAATAATGTAAAATGTTTTTGGAGAAAAATATAACTGGAGTTTCAAAAAATTTGATGCCATTTTTTAGCATACCAAAATAATGTCCCTATTATTCGAAGCTTAAAATCTTCCACGAAGGGATTTGTACCTAAATTATTGAATACGTATTTTTTTGAAACTCCCTAAGGTAATTGCAAAAAAAAACTTTTCAACTGCTGTTTCAAAAAATCTAGATTTACATTTTTTGCACTGCAAAATAATGTTCCTCTGCTTGGAAGCTTTAGTCTTCCATGAAGGGCTTTGTGACCTGAATACTGCATAAGTTATTTTTTGAAACCGCCTAATCCATCTTCTTATCTTTAATTTCAATATTTTCACCAACACGCTCTTTCTCTTCACCAGAAACAGCAGTTTTGACATTTTCCGACTCTGGGTTATCTTTTAATTCATCTAGTAGTGCAGAATATTCACTTTTCTCTTCATTTTCAACCGTAATTTCCGGCTCTTTATATCTTAGCCTTCTTATAACAAAAATCAAGCCAAATACAACAACAAACACAATGGAAAGAAGCTTAGATATTCTATAAGACCCTATATAAAGACTGTCAAGCCTTAGCCCTTCTATCCAAAACCTTCCTGCTCCATAACCCATCATATACAGACAAAACACTTCGCCATTTAACTTCTTTCTCTTTGAAAACCAAATCAAAATTAAAAATACTCCCAAGTTCCAAAGCGATTCATATAAAAACGTCGGATGTACAGGAAGACTAGGATCAACCCCAACCCCCGCATCACTTAAGATTTTTAACTGTTGTGTTATACCATCACCCGTCATACCCCAAGGAAGGTTTGTATTTGTACCAAATGCCTCTTGATTTGCAAAGTTGCCCCATCTACCTATAGCCTGTGCAAGAATAAAGTATGGAATACAAAAATCAACAAAGTGTAAAGTATTGATTTTTCTACGTCTTGTAAATAAAACCGCAACAGCAATCGCTGAAATCAAACCACCATAGATAGCAAGTCCACCGGTTCTTATGTTGATTATTTTGAAAAAATCCCCGTTAAACTCATTCCAATTAAACAATACATAATAAAGCCTTGCTCCCACAATAGCTGCGGGAGCTGCAAACAATACTACATCAATGATATCATCCTGCTTAATACCGGCTTTTTTTGAATTTCTCATTCCAAGTAAAACTGCAAGAAAAAACCCCGCAGCAATTATTATTCCATACCAATAAACCGGCAAACCAAATATATTAAATGCCTCTCTGTTTATAGGAATTCTAACCCCCATTTTCGGAAATTCTATATATCCCATGTTCATCCCCCTTATGCTGGTTTTATTACCGACATTGCTAATTTGTCGTCTACAAAATGCTCTCCAAACACTTTATTTACATACTCAAAAGATATTTTATCATAAGCTTGGGTATAGTCAAACAGATTAATATCCTTAAAATACATTGAAACAAAATTATGTGCGATTCTTTCCACCGAGTTAAGTTGCTTAACAATTTTTCCTTTATGAGATCTCCTTATTCTTTCATAGGTCTTAATTTCCAGACCGTTCTGTTGAAGAGATTTTATTTCTTCAAGCAACCTTTGCTTAACTTTTAAAGGATCCTTTGATTCTCCTCCGAAAACTGAATAAGCATAATTTTCCTCAATACTGTAATCAAATTCAAAGGTTCTATTGATAAGTCCTTCACTGTATAGCTCATTATATAATTTAGAACTTTTTCCCATTATCATTTCTAAAAGAATCTTCATAGCAGTTTCTCGCATTATGCACTCCGTTCCTTTAGATGAAAAACCACTGTCCTTATAACCCATTTGAAACAAAGGCATAGATACCGCAAGCTTCTGTTCTACATAACTTTTATTAATTTCATCTGATTCATCCGGGAAAACTCTTTTTATTTCAGATTTACTTGACGATGTTGTAATGTTCTTTTCTATCTGTTGAAATACTTTGTCAGCATCAACATCACCAACCACTACAATTATCATATTTGAAGGATGATAGAATGTATTATAGCATTTATATAAAATATCCTTGTCGATTTTCCCAATACTTTCAACACTTCCCGCTATATCAATCTTAACAGGATTCTTTTCATAGAAAGCTTCTAAAAGATTGAAAAATACCCTCCAGTTAGGATTATCGTCGTACATACGGATTTCCTGAGCTATAATGTCCTTTTCCTTTTCCACACTTTCCTCTGTGATATATGGGTTTTGCACAAAGTTTAGCAAAAGATCCAAGTTGTCCTCAAACTTGTCTGTACATGAAAAAAGATATGCTGTTTGTGCAAAACTAGTATAAGCATTTGGGTTAGATCCAAGCTGCGAAAATTTGTCCATTACACTTCCATCCTTCTGTTCAAAAAGCTTATGTTCAAGAAAATGTGCAATTCCATCCGGCACTCTTGTAGCATCATTTTCACCGGGCACAATAAATTCATTGTTAATAGAACCATAATGAGTTGCAAAAGTTGCAAACTTCTTTGAATATCCCTTTTTAGGAATAACAAAGCACTTTAATCCGCTCTTGTGTTCGTAAGTATGCATAATCTCATCAATATTTTTATACTCTATAGTTTTAATATCCATTAAATATTCTCCCTTCAAAATAAGCTTTAATTAGGGAGTTTCAAAAAAATACATATTAAATATTTCTGTTACAAAACCCATTATGGAAGTTTTTTAGCTTCCAAGCATAGGAACATTATTTTGCTATGCAAAAAATGTCAATCAGATTTTTTGAAACTCCAGTTATATTTTTCTCGAAAAACATTTTACATTAGGCGGTTTCAAAAAATAACCTATACAGTATTTCGGTCACAAATCCCATCAATCTAGATTCTTTGAAACCGCAGTTGACCAGTTATTTTTTGGGAATCACCTTATTTAAATTTTATTTTCGAAAAATTATATACATCTGACTATAAAAGTAAAAAAGTTATAATGTAATAAACTTTTTGACTTTTATATAGTCAGTTATTTATTTGCTTTTGCCTTATTTTAATCTCATATTTCATTTTGACGCACCTTACTTTGACGTCAGAAAATATAACGTATCCATTTCTATATCTTTCGCTATATCTATAACATCCTGTCTAGTAACTTTTTTGACTTTTTCAATTATATCGTCAGGTGAATCCTTTGTTCCTACAATCGTCTGGCTCAAATAAAAATCAACCACTTGCAGTTGACTGTCTTTTAGCGAGTTTATTCCAGTTTCAATACTTTTAATCGACGATTCAAATTCATAATCCGATATATTTCCGTTCTTCATATCCTCAAGCTGCTTAATTATTACATCATATGCCTTATCTTTATTATTGATTTCTATACCTCCGCTTATAATCATCAAGCCTTTAAACTTCTCAAGCCTTGAAAAAACGTAATAGGCCATTCCATTTTTCTCACGAACATTTTGAAATAATTTAGAATGTATTCCTCCTCCTAAAATACTGTTGTAAAGCAATAATTTGTAGTAACTTTCCGAATTAGGTTTAGTATTGGTTCTAAAACCAACAGATAATTTTGCCTGATTAACATCCATATGTTCCGTTACTTCCCTGACTTCTGATACATGTTTTTCTACATTAAGTGCCTTAATAGTTTTTACAGCACCACGTTTAATCTGCTTAAGCTTATCGATTATATAATTTATCTTTCCATCTTCTATATCCCCAGAAATAAACACATAAACCGGCAAGGTCTGTAGGAAATAGTTGTAGTGTTCATATAAATCACTTTCATTTAAGGTATTTATATCATCAATATTGCCGTACTCAAATATGCCGAAAGGTTCTTGCTCACACATTACTTCAAGACATTGGTCAACCGCGTACTGCACTTTGTCGTTTAATCTGCTTTCAATAAGTTCCTTGAGATTTCTAACTTCCTGCTCTATGTATTCCTTTTTAAACACACCATTTTCTAAAACAGGATTTGTTATAATCTCGAACAACATGTCAAAAGCCTTATTTGTTAAATCAGTCTCACCATTTGCATACTTATCTGATATAAAGTCCAAGTAAAACTGTATTATCTGGTTTTCACCTTTTTTAGTTATACCACAGTCAAAAACGGCCCCGTACAGATTTTCAAGGTGAAGAGAAATATCTTTTATTGTAGGAAATTTTACACTTCCACGCCTTAAAACAGCCGGCAGCAAAGCATTCTTAGATGCAGTTTCTCTGCAAAGATTGTCCTGAAAAAATATGTTTATCGAATTGGTCTTAAACTTATGTGTTTTTATCTGATAAACATTTATACCGTTAAAAGAAGCAATTTCTTTTACTTGATTCTCCGATAATGTAGTATTAGTCATTTAACCAGTCCCTTCGATTTTAATTGTGTTATTAAAATATAATCATTAATTAGTATAATAAAAATAACTTGCTTTATTCAATATATGGTAAACTATTAATAAATTATACCACTACAAGGTGGTAACTACAATCAACATCCATTATTAGGGATGAGTTTTTAATTTTGCAACATATTATTCCAAGAACTAAAGCCCAACCACCTTATTATACGATCATTTCTCTTTCAGTCTATGAAATGTAATAAAAAAAGACAAGGCTATACTCAAAAACTTTGTCTTCTTCAAGAAAATTCGCTTCACTCATGACTTAAATCTTTTTTGGTTAAAGATACAAATTAATGATAGTGATATTTTATAAACTAACATTAAGGTTATACCCACCTCGTTTTAGTGTCAAATGTCTCCATTCGAAGACCTTCGCATAGAATCTGTAAGCCTTGTCTTGATAATTTTTCGCCCTCGTATTAAGGACATCCTGTCCTATACGCTATAAATGCCATCCATGGCGTCGAGCCCCACTTTTCCACCTTTCACTTCGTTGGAAATAAGGGGAATAAGGTTATTTATAAAATCCATTATTTATTTTGTTGTTTCCCTTAATATAAGTTTGGGTTCTAACACAATATTTTTTTCATCTATTTCTTTGCCTTCAATAATTTTTATTAGCTGCTCTGCTCCTTTGACTCCCATTTCATATGCAGGTTGTCCAATAGTTGAAAGGTGAGGTTCGATAACTTTCAAAATATCTACATTATCAAATCCAATAATCTCGACTTGATCGGGAATTTTAATGTTTCTATCTTTTAAAGCCTTAATTGCGCCAATAGCCATCAAATCATTACCCGAAAAGATAGCAGTAAAAACTTTGCCTTGATCTATTAACTCTAAAGCTCTTTTATATCCGCTTTCAAACTGAAAATCACCCTCGACAATAATATCTTCTCTGACTTCAATATTTCTTTTCTCTAAAGCCATTTCATATCCTTTTAATCTGTTTTTTGATATAACAAGTGACTTTGGACCTGAAATAAATGCTATATTTTTATGTCCCTTATCAATTAAATAATCTACAGCAATATAAGCCCCTTTAACATTATCAAAAAACACACTAGCATCATATTGTTTTCCCTCTACACACCTATCTAATACAATTAGCGGCATATTTTTACTTTTTAAAACACTGTAATGAAAGCCAGTTTCATTCATGCTTGAAGACAAAATCACACCATCAACGCTTTTTTCAATGAAAGCTTTAATATATTCCTTTTCTTTTTCAGGGCTATTATCTGAATTACATAGAAAAAGACTATAGCCCGATTTATTCGCATAATCTTCTACACCCCTTACAAGAAGAGGATAAAACGAGTTTGCAATATCAGTTATTATTAACCCTATTGATTTTGTCTTTTTTGTTACCAACCCTCTAGCTAGCATACTTGGATGAAAACCCGCCTCTTTGATTATCCTTAAAATATTTTCTCTAGTCTCTTTTCCCACACCTTCAGGTTTATTATTTATAACTCTTGAAACAGTAGCTTTAGAGACATTTGCCATTTTAGCAATATCAGCAATTGTAACTTTCATAAACTCTCCTTAGGGGTGCATATTTTAATCGTGATTCATATTATGGAAATAACATCTGCGTAGAGGCTTAGAGAATGTTAACGAAGCGAAGGATTAGTCGAATCACTGTTTGAGCGTAGCGAGTTTTGATTCGACCCGTAGCAAGTTATACATTCTCTTAGCCTCGGAGCTTTAGTTATTGGAATAATATGGTCTACGATGATTAAATACACCCTCTCCTTAGTATTTAGTTGACAAAATTTACTAAACCATTTCAAAAATTTTTTGTTTTCAAAAGAGTTTAGGAAACATCACAAAAAAGCATCTAAACTTTAGAAATGATTTTAAAAAGTTTTTAAACAATCCAAATTGAACTCAGATTCGTATTTTAAATTAAGATTTTGGGTTCAAAAGGAAAAATACCTATAATCTCTATACATGATAAAAATAAATTTATACCATTTTTCAAAAAACATTTAAGTTTTAAAAAAAATTCATTAATCCAAATTATAATTCCACTCCAATAATGAATCTAAAAAGCTTCATACATAGGAACATCATTTCAAAAAGCAAAAAATGTAAATTAATTTTTTAAATCACCCATTGACCACTTATTTTTAAGAATCAACTAAATCATTTATATGGTTAAAATATTACCATATGTTTTATAATCTGCGCAATACATTTTTAACATTTTACATATATATCCATTATATAACAACTCTCTATACAAGATTAAACTTTAAGTGCACTCGTTTAGCTAAAGGCTAAACATTGAGACTTCAGGTGTAAATTCTACTTTCTAAGTAATTTACATGATCAACCATATAAAAGGTAGATTCTTGAAATTTAATAAACATCAAAACATTATACTCTATTTTGAGCTGTGAAACTATTTTTTAATATAAAAAATAAGCTATTGTATACCATAATTATATAAATACAATAGCTTAACACTACTTATTTATCCAAAAAGATAACTGATTTATTTTGAAAACTATAAAGATCAAAAAGATTATTACAGTATATCTTTTGACTTTTAGATGTATATTAGGCGGTTTCAAAAAATAACCTATACAGTATTCAGGTCACAAAGCCCTTCGATCTAGATTTTTTGAAACCGCAATTGACCAGTTATTTTTTTGGAATCACCTTATTTCTCAAAAAATAAAATTAGTGATGTAAAATGTTTTTGGAGAAAAATATAACCTAAAAGATATTTTTTTGACCATAATAAGCTTTATCTCCATGTTTTCGATAAAAGTGCTTATCTCTAAGATAATCTGGTGCTTTGTTAACATTTTTATTGATACTCTCGGTCATAAAAGCCATCTTTGCTACTTCCTCCAACACAACTGCATTATGAACAGCTTCTTGTGCGTCCTTTCCCCATGCAAATGGTCCATGATTAGCACACAAAACGCCTGGTGTATATACTGGATTTTTATGATCCCTTTGAAAAGTTTCAACAATAACAAGCCCCGTATTTTTCTCGTATTCTGATGTAATTTCATTCTCTGTCAAACTTCTAGCACATGGAATTTCGCCTAAAAAATAATCCGCATGTGTTGTTCCATATAACGGAATACTTCTTCCTGCCTGTGCCCAAGCTGTTGCGTGAACAGAATGTGTATGTACAACTCCTCCCACTTCATCAAATGCTTTGTAAAGTTCGATGTGAGTTTGTGTATCAGAGGAAGGTGAATAACTTCCCTCAACCACTCTACCATCAAAATCAACAACAACCATATCCTCCAAACAAAGCTTTTCATAAGGCACTCCACTTGGCTTGATCACTATAAGTCCTTGTTCTCTGTCCACAGCACTTACATTTCCCCAAGTAAAAGTAACTAAATTATATCTAGGCAAATCCATATTTGCTTCAAAAACACTCTGCTTTAATCCCTCTAACATGCTTATTCTCCTGTCTTAGTTATCGAAATTCTCAACTGCTGCTTTTTCAATTAAAAGCCCTTTAGTATAACTCTTCATAAATGTTTTAAATCCTTCCACACCTTCTATGGTTGGCTCCACTCTGCTTGCGGTATTATCAGTAAAAACACTTTTTAAAAGAAAATCTTCTAGTGTTTGTTTTTCATCTTTATTTTTCATGTAAGATGCAAGTAAAGCAATACCCCAAGCACCTCCCTCACCAGCTGTAGATAATACTGAAACAGGTGCATTAATAGCATTTGCTAAAATACTCTGTGCTACATATTTTGTACTAAACAAACCACCGTGAGCAAGAATTTCATCAACTTTTACATTTTCCTCATTAAATAAAATATCTAATCCTGTTTTTAATGAACCAAAAGAAGAGCAAATATGCATTCGCATAAAATTTGCCAAGTTAAATTTACTGTGTGGTGAACGCACAAATAAAGGACGTCCTTCTTGAAATTCAGTTACATGTTCACCTGAAAGATAATTATAAGAAAGCAATCCACCACAATCCTTTTCGCCCTCTATAGCCTTCATAAATAGAGTGGTATAAAGTGTATCCATTTCAATTTTTGCACCAATTGTATCTGCAAATTCTTTAAATATATTTACCCAAGAATTGATATCAGAAGTACAGTTGTTACAGTGTACCATAGCCACTGGATTTCCAACTGGTGTTGTTACAACATCTATCTTAGGATGTACTCTCTTAAGTTCCTTTTCTAATACAATCATTGCAAAAATAGAAGTTCCTGCAGACACATTTCCTGTTCGTTTTGCTATAGAATTTGTAGCTACCATTCCCGTTCCTGCATCCCCTTCAGGAGGACATAAAGGAACACCGGCTTGTAGCTTTCCAGATATATCGAGAAGCTTTGCGCCAGCCTCTGTAAGAATTCCTGCTTGCTCTCCAGCCAATAAAACCTTAGGTAGCAATTCGCATATCTTCCATGGATAATTTTCATTTGATACTAAATCATCAAATTGATCAAGCATGTACTTGTTGTAATTTTTTGTATTCATATCTATTGGAAACATCCCAGATGCTTCACCAATGCCAAGCGTCTTTTTACCTGTCAATTTCCAATTAATATATCCAGCAAGTGTTGTAATAAAACGTATGTTATTTACATGCTCTTCTTTATTCAATATTGCCTGATATAGATGAGCTATACTCCATCTTTGCGGAATATTAAAATGGAACAACCCTGTCAGCTTAGAGGAAGCCTCTTCTGTCATGGTATTACGCCATGTTCTAAATGGAACTAATAGTTCATTGTCTTGATCAAAGGGCATATATCCATGCATCATCCCACTAAAACCTATGGCAGCTAATTTTGTTATATCAACCCCATAGAGATCTTTTACATTCTGCGCCATTTTTTTATAAGATTCCTGTAGCCCTAACCATACGTTTTCTAAGCTGTATGTCCAAATTTCATCTTTATACTCATTTTCCCAGTCATAGCTTCCTTTTGCAATTGGTTCATTCTTCTCTCCAATCAGAACAGATTTTATGCGAGTAGAACCAAACTCTATACCGAGAACCGCCTTACCTTCTAAAATGTATTGTTTTATTTTATTCATAAAATGACCACTTTTAACCTTTAGTGTTATTATATTTAAATTGCTTTTATACTTTATTATATATCGTATCATATGAAGAAAATAGTACTAAATAATCTGTGATAAAAGATTAGCTATATCTTCTCAAAAGTATCCGATAAAAATCTTTTATTATAAGAATTTTATTTTTTACAAGCTTCGAGAAGATATAGCCTCATTTTAATACCAAAATCTCATTTCTAATATTTACTGTTTTTTTTCGTCATTATTCCATCAATGCTTCTTTTAGCCCATTATAAGCTGGTTTTTGATTGTAATTGTTATCATAAATCAATCCTCTACCAGTTCCTGGGAATGTTTGTGGAATCCAAGAATACTTATCTGTGAAGCCCCAAACTACAAATGTTTTAACATTATCATTTCTTAAAGCAATTTCCATCAATGACTTGTAATTGCTTCCCTGTGTATTGAAACCATTATTTTGATTTTCTGAATCATTCATACGAATATCAAGCTCAGTAATTGATACCTGTACTCCAATATCTGCATATCTCTTAATATTCTGCTCTATTGCTGACAACTGTGAAGAACTCATTCCATTGATAAAGTGACATTGGAAACCTACTCCATCAATTGGTATTCCTCTTTCCTTCATGCTTTTAATCATGTTAAATGCTGTATTGGACTTTGCTCCCATGTCTTCTATATTATAATCATTATAGAATAGAAGTGCATTAGGATCAGCCTGTCTTGCAGTCTCGAATGCAATATCTATAAACTCATCACCGATTTTATTTGTCCATACACTTCTTCTAAGTCCATATCCACTGTCGTCACAAGCTTCGTTGACAACGTCCCACTCTGCAACTTTTCCCTTGTAATGTTGCATAGTTTTTGTAATATGGTTTTTCATCGCTGAAATAAGTCCATCACGACTTCCTCCCCAATTTCCCATCCATCCAGGAAGTTGAGAATGCCATACTAGAGTATGTCCACGTACTGTCATATTGTTACTTTGTGCAAAGTTAACCAATTTGTCTCCGTTACTAAAATTGAAATTATTTTGTGAAGGTTCTATAGCATCAACCTTCATTTCATTTTCAGCAACAACCATTGCAAATTCATTTTTTAGAATATTATCATAAGTTCCACCTGTTTGACCAGAGAACCACTGACTGTTAACACATGTACCAAAAGTTATACCCTTTGCTTCTGCCAATTGATGCAAAGCAGTTCCTTTTGGTTGTGGAGCAGTTGTTCTTGTAGGTGTTGGTGTTGGAGTTGGTACCATACTTTGTGCTGGGAAAGTAGATATTTTACCCAACAAGTATTGCTTAATATATCCGAAATCTATTGAGCTTACTTGTCCATCTCCATCAACATCTGCATTGGATTCACTTTGTCCTGAAAGCTGTTGTATTCCAAGTAAATGCATTCTTAATGCTGCAAAGTCAAGAGAATTTATATCTCCATCAAGGTCTAAATCACCAAAATCACCAGTATTACTACCACCATTATTATTTCCACCATTATTTGGGTTAGTCGTATTACCTGAATTAGGTGTGCTACCATCAATAGAAATCTCCATTTCTGTAACATCAGCTTTACCACTGCTCTGATAGCCCTCTACAACAAGTGATATCTCGTAAAACTTACCCATTTGCATTCCCATATTTTCCCAGGCCTCAAAGTGGTCGCTTACGGATATAGTTCCGCTTGTGCGTTTCTGCTGACGAACACTCCAATACTGTTGGAAAGTTGCAGTTCCTTTAATGGAAGGCTGTTGTGTCCTTGTTGTTTCAAATATATCATATTTTCCACCATCAACGGTAATTGTACCTTTTGACTGTTGACTTCCTGGTGGCTTCCAATTGCCCCAGCTCTCGATAATGTAATACTCTACAAGTGGATCACTGGTCCATCCGTAAACAGATAAATATGAATTTCCACTTGGATAGTAATCACAAGAATAAGTCATCGACATGTCACCAAGTTGTTGATGAGTCTGAGTTTCATCAAATTTAAGACCTTTGCGGAATAATATGTTGTTGATATTATTCCACTCACAACTAAATGATCCACCATCTTTTAGAACCATAGTTCCATTTCCGTTATCTTTCCAGTACTCATAGTTGTAGCCACCATGAGTTCCTGTATCATTTTCTGTAACGGTTTTTGATTGGGTGTTACCTGTATTTCCGCCTGTGTTTCCACCAGTATTACCACCTGTGTTTCCACCTGTGCCAAAAGAGAAGGAATCAATATTTACAGGTCCATTAAAACAAAGGTATAAATCTTTTACACCTGACACACCACTAACAGAAGTGGAAAGTTCATCATAACTGTCCCAATCACCGGTTGACGGTACATTTAAAGAACCAATAAGAGTTCCGCTTTCACTTCCAGTCCTCAATTGTATAGTTGTGCTTGAATCGCCACCATAGGCAACATTAGCACTAAATGAAGATGCACCAGAACCGAAATTAGTTTCTTTGAATACAAGATAATCACCATCTTCGATATATCCTATACCATTTCCTATGTCTTCCATTGTTGATGAACTAAGGTTATTATACTCTTCTGCTTCTATTGTTGAAAAAGCACTTCTTTCGGTTACAGCTACTCCAGTACTAGGAGCTGTATCACCGCCGGTGTTACCGCCATTATTTCCACCTGTATTTCCACCATTATCTGAACCACCAAAAGTAATTTCCATTTTACTCATAGTAGCTTGACCACTACTTTGGTATCCTTCTACAACCATGGCTACTTCATATAATCTACCCATTTGCATGCCCATATTTTCCCATGCTTTGAAGTGGTCGTCAACAGATATAGTACCACTTGTACGTTTGCTTGTACGTACACTCCAATACTGTTGGAAAGTTTGAGTTCCTTGAATAGAAGGTTGCTGATTTCTTGTTGTTTCATATATTTCATATGTACCACCATCAATGTTAACTGTTCCTTTAGGATTATTGCTTCCTGGTGGCTTCCATGTTCCATAGCTTTCTATTATGTAATATTCTACGAGTGGACCTTCTGTCCATCCATACACAGACAAATATGAATTTCCGTTTGGTTGATAGTTACAAGCATAATTCAATGAAATGTTTCCATACTGCTGATATGTTTGTGTTGAGCCGAGTGATTTACCTGTACGGAACAAAATATTACCGATATTGTTCCAATTACAACTAAATGTACCTCCTCCATTAAGAGTCATTGTTCCGTTTCCATGATCTTTCCAGTACTCATAGTTGTAGCCATCAATTGTACCAGTTGCATTTGATGTTAGTGTTGGTCCTGCCTGTACATTTGATGGTAACAATGTAAACAATAAGGTAAAACATGCTAATGTTGAAAAAAGCATTTTCAATCTTTGTTTCATCTTACGCTCCCCTTTCTTTTCTCGCTTTTCTTTGATTAAAACCTCGTTTTTCATATTACTTTTCAACTCATTCCAAACTCTCCTTTCTATCAATATCTATATATGAACTCTAATTATTTATATTAGAGTATTCACACCTTAATAGGGCAAAAACCCACTAAACCGGTTACTTTAATGATATCATAATTTTCTTGTAAACTCAATAAAATTTTACTGTCCTAATTCTTTTATTGCTCCTTATTACTGGGAAAGTTAGAAAAATATTATTTGATATATTAAACCCAATTAATTCTTAAATTAAGAACCTAGTTCAAATATTAGAGATTTAGATAATTAATCGAAAATAGAGAAAGTCTGCAAAGTACTTTTATAGAAACCATGTAATAAATACACGTATATGTATTTATTACATGATTTGTGTATTATATGATTTGTGTGTTACATAGAACAACGCCTAAAATTTTTATGTAGAAATAAGGAATATTTAAAAATAAACGCCTACTTTGGATAACGAAAAAATTGATTTTATAGTGCTTTCAGAATTTGAAAATGAGAAGCTATTTTTTTCGCTATCTCTAAATATTAAATATATAGAATCCAAAAAGCTTATCACAGTATATCTTATTTACTTTTATAGTCATATGTATTTTTAAATTACTATACTTCCAATGTAAAGGATGCCAAACTTGCACTTCCATCACCTGAATACGCAAAATATAAAGCCTGTATACCATCTGGAATAGCAATATCCGCAGAATATTCTTTCCATATATTTGTAAAATCAACAGGTATCTCTCCAAGAGTAGCACCATTCCATGATGTCTTAACTAAAAATGCACCTCTGCAATATCCACGCACCTTAATCTTGACCTTCTTAACACCTTTACAATCAAAATATTTAAATCCAGCAGCAGCAGAATCTCTCAAATTTGCTACATAGCCAGTCTCTTCATCACCGTCTTTACCATCCTGGGTTATCTTTGGAAATCGAGTATCCATCCATTCACCTGGAGCAGCTGTATACTTTTCCTCGTGCTTACAGAAAAGATTACAAGCTATATATGCTGGATACTCTCCTCGCCCTATAAGAGCTCCTCCGTTTGAACCGCATGAAGTCATCTCTACCTGTGTAATAGTTCCGTCTTCATTAATTTCAATCTGCTCAATACAACCCTGCCGGCTAAAATTTGTTCCATTGGTATGTCTGTGGTAAAATATATACCATTTTCCGTTAACTTCAACAATGCTGCCGTGGTTATTACCTCCATAATACATAGGCTTATCTGCTGGCTTGTAGGAATCAATATGAAAATCGTTATTACTAACAATAACTCCTTGATACCTAAAACCTTTTGTTGGAAATTTACTAGTAGCATAACACAACTCATGCATGAGAACAGATGAATAAATAAAGTAATATGTATCCCCTTTCTTTCTTATGGATGGGGCCTCAAAAAACTCATGCCCTTCAAACCCACTTCCTTCACTATAAGGCTCACTAGGTGTTATTAGCACAGGATCTTCCACAATAGTAAGCATATCCGGCCCAATTACAGTTGCTATAGCACCTTTTCTTGATTTATCCCCAATTGGACAAAAACCACTATATAAATATGTCTTTTCTCCTTCTGTAAGCACGCCCGGATCAAATTGGGGCTGATCCCCATCCTTTTCTCCTAAACGCGTTCCATCAGAATAATGCACATATCCATAAAATTCAAACTTACCTGATGGATTATCGCAAACTGCTACTGATACTATAGAAATCTTGTCAAGAACATAATATAAATAATACCTGCCATCTGGCCCAATCGTAATATCTGGGGCATAAAGACACATACTTCCGTCACGATTAATTGGATCGTTTGTTTTTTTGTAAATAACACCTTCGCAACGCCAGTCGGTCAAATCATTAACAGGAGCTGACCAGCATACATAATCGTTCAAACAATATACATGTCCGTTAAATCTATCATGGGATCCGTAAACATATACTCTATTATCAAAAACATACGGCTCTCCATCGGGAATATATTCCCATGATGGAAGATATGGATTGAATCCTTGCTTTTTCGTTTTCATTATCTATACTCCTTTTGAAACACCTTTATCATAAAGGCTTTATTTTTTAGGAACGACCTGAAAATTATTCCATACCGTAAAATTCGTCGGGATCGTAGCCCAAGTAAGAATCTGTCTCATCCTTAATTGTGGTAATTTCCAGCATACACACATGGTTACATGGAATTGTCACTTTTACTTCATAATAACCATTTTGTTCTAACAGTTTTGCATCAGTTTGAAGCGGCTCAGCAGAAGCCTTAAGTATCTTCAACTGCTCCTTGTTCAGGCTACGCGGTTTGCCCATATTGCTCCATGTCTTCATAGGGTTCGCATGTGCACCTCCTACTTCCTTTTTTACAAGCAGAGCCTGTTTGCCTAAAGTAGGTATTGTAAGCACATATTCCATGTCAGGATTCGACTTATGATCCCTCATATCATGCCAGTTCCATCCGATGATTACATACTTGTTTTCATTTTTAGTTACAATCAGGTTATCATCCCTGTATAGCATTTCCTTTCCTGCATTAGTAAAAAATTCAAATGTATAGAATGTAGGTTTTTTTATAGAGTTTAACGCAACTAAACCAAAACCTCCATGAAACACTGATTTTGGAACATCCAGCTCCTCAAATACATCACTGAAAGTCCAATAGGAATAAGAATCTGCATAATCTCCTGCTTCACTAAGAATACGTGCAATAAATGCCGCATTAAAATCCGTATCATGCACTGGACATATCGGAACGTAAGAAGTACTAAACTCTGTTATATGCAGTGGCATATTTGCAATCTGCGTATAATCTGCCATAATCTGACGAGTTTCTTTAAGTTCTTCAATCATCTGTGTGGGCTCCATCATAGTATGATATATATAATGTCCACGGGTTGTGGGCTGGTTTGCAGTATAACAATGGCGAGTTATAAAGTCCAAAGGCGTATTATTTTTTATGCAGTACTCAAAAAATGACCTAAGCCAGCGTTCAGTATCAACACCGCAAATTGCAGGTCCACCAACCTGAAAACGTTCATCCACACTTTTTATAGTGTTAGCTGAATACTCATAGAGCTTGAAATATTCCTCCATCGTGCCTGCCCAAAATACAATATTAGGCTCATTCCATACTTCAATGGGCCACGTAACAACCTCATCCCTGCCATACCTTTCAATTAGGTGTTTGAGGGTATTTTCTACTAGTTCCGACCATTTTTCATAAGATACAGGGGGAGTCACATTTCCTTTCCAATAAAATACGGTTTGATCGCCAGTCTTAAGCTTTTCTGGCATAAAACCAAGCTCAAGAAACGGACGGATATCATTTTCTAGGTAGGTATCAATAATGCGGTCAAGATAAGTGAAATTGTAAAATGCAGTAGTTTTACCATCCATCTCATACTCTCGATATATACCCACATCATCACAAAATAACCCATGACCACGTACATAACGAAAGTGAAGAGTTTCCTGAACCATTTTTAAATGCTCAACATATTCATTTTGCAAAGCCAACCCCATCCTACCGGTACCAATACAATAATTCACATTATTTTTAAAAGGTTTTCCGGAATCAGGTACATTAACCTTTTTTATCATGTTATACCTCCTCTTATTTGATAATACTCCATATAATTTATTCTTATCAATAAACTTTAATAATAGTCACAATAGTAAATTACCAATATAGAATTATAATTTATAATTCCATCTATTCTGTTTGGAAAGTGGGCACCGAGCATCTTTAAGCTTTGCTCTAATTTGAACAAAACATCCGCATTGAAGACATGTGGTACCATACTCTAGATATTTACATGTCCTACATTGCAGTAGTCTAAACTCATAAACCTCGTCGCTGACAAACTTGACGTTCTTATTCCTTGCAAGTTTATCTATTGCTTCATTAATTTGACTCTGAGATATTTGTGTATTGACACTCACATTTTCACGACAACTTTTGCATTTCGATTCCATTATAATATATCACCCTATCAAGCCACAATAGTCTATTCTATTTTTGGGTGTATATTTTAATCATGTTACATATTATGGAATAAACGTCTGCGTAGAGGCTTAGAGAATGTTAACGAAGCGAAAGATTAGTAGAATCACTCTTCTTAGGAGCGAGTTTTGATTCGACCCGTAGCTTTTTTACATTCTCTTAGGCTCGGAGCTTTTGTTCTTGGAATAATATGTTGTAAAATTAAAAGCTGCACCCATTTTTTAGTCTTTAAACTAACTAAAACTTTCTATAAAATCAAATTTCACCTTTTCAACTTAGGTGATTCCTAAAATATAACTGGTCAATGGGTGTTTCAAAAAAGCTGATTTTATTGGGTTGGAACTATATATATTGACTAATGAATTTTTTTGAAACACCTTAAGTAAAAACTTAAAAGGACAAAAATGTCCCAATTTTTTTCTAATATCAAACAGCAATGCTAAGATTAAGAGATTTCAAGAACAACAACAGATTTTGAAGGAATATTACATTTAGCATGATTTTTTTCTATTTCTGCATTTTTAAACACATCAACTTTTACACGATTGCCATCTTCAAAAGTGTTCATAGCGTTTATTGCCTGTGCTGTAAGAACTTTTCCACTTATACTCTGTGCTACTACTCCTCTTATATCTATGTCAACTTCAATATCCTTTGTAGGATTGAGATTACAAATTGAGACATGAATTTTACCCTCATTATCCTGCGACGATGAAACATTTATCTGAGGTATTTTTTCTCCATTGCAAATATACTCTTCATTCTCAAAATCAACAGATAAGAGATGTGCATCCTGATGTACCTTATACATATCAAAAACATGGTATGTAGGCGTTAAAAGCATTTTGTCTCCTTCAGTAAGAATAAGTGCTTGAAGGACATTAACAATCTGTGCTATGTTTGCCATTTGAACTCTATCACAGTGATTATTAAAAATATTTAAGTTTATACCTGCTATCAAAGCATCCCTTAATGTATTTTGTTGATAGAGAAAACCTGGATTAGTACCTGTTTCCACATCACACCATGCACCCCATTCATCAACAATCAAACCCACCTTCTTTTCAGGATCATATTTATCCATCACAACACTATGTTTTGTAACATATTCTTCCATAAGCAACGTGTGTTTGAGTGTTTTAAACCATTCCTTTTCATCAAATTCTGTAGCTGAACCCTTAGATCCTGTCCAAGAGCCAGTAGGCACCGTATAATAATGTAAGCTTAATCCGTGTAATAAGTGCCCCGCTTCCTTCATCAATACTTCCGTCCAATTATAGTCATCACCATTAGGACCACATGCAATCTTATAAATTGTGTTATCTCCAAAATTCCGCACATAAGTTGCGTATCTTTTGTAAAGATCGGCATAGTATTGTGCTCTCATATTTCCTCCACAACCCCAGTTTTCATTTCCTATGCCAAAATATTTTAGCTTCCATGGTTCTTGTCGACCATTTTCTCTCCTCAAATCAGCCATTGGCGATTCACCATCAAAAGTCATATATTCTATCCACTGTTGCATTTCCTGCACTGTACCACTTCCGAGATTGCCAGATATATAAGGCTCAGCTCCAATCAATTCACACAACTCAAAAAATTCATGAGTACCAAAATGATTATTTTCAACCACACCACCCCAATGTGTGTTAATCATATAAGGTCTCTTCTCTTTTGGACCAATTCCGTCCTCCCAATGATATTCATCGGCAAAACACCCACCTGGCCATCTTAAAACAGGTATTTTAAGTTTTTTAAGCGCTTCAACAACATCTGTACGATAGCCTTTTATGTTTGGAATGTCAGAGTCTTCTCCAACCCATATTCCTTCGTATATACATCTTCCAAGATGTTCCGAAAAGTGACTATAAATATTTTTGTTGATTTTCCCCTTCTTAATATCCGCATTTATTACCAATTTCATCTTTTGAAGTCCTCCTTATATTTAGATATGAGAGTTTCAAAAAAATATATATTTATTATTTCTATCACAAATCCTATAATGGAAGCTTTTAAGCCTACAATCATAGGAACATTTTTTTGCTATACAAAAAACGCATCAAATTTTTTGAAACTCCATATGATCATCTATTTTTTGATTTTTCCCAAACACAAATCCAGCCATTCTTTTAGTCCAAACAACCGTTGGCAACTGCTCTTACGCGAAGATGATGATATTCTTCCATATTAGGATCCATTTGATGCATATAAACAACAGAAAAACGCTCCTTAGGATCAATACTGACATAAGTGCCTAACATACCTGTCCAGCCAAACTCTCCAAATGAACCATTAGAATGCCCATCAGCAATGTCCATTAATGTCCTGACCCCTAGTCCATATCCGTATCCAGCCAAATAAGAATTATTAAAATCCTTCAACTGAGCCTTGTTTAAATGATTTGTCCTCATCAAATCTATAGTCTTTCTTCCAATTATTCTTTTCCCATTGTAAACCCCACCATTTGCCATCATTTGAGAAAACTTCAAATAATCACCTACGGTAGAATAAAGCCCTGCGCCTCCTGCTTCATAAATCGCATCAGGCCTATGGAATTCATCAAAAGGTCCTGCAATCTTTGTCATTTCGCCTTTATCACTTTTTCTATAATAAGAAACCATTCTCGGCTCAATATCGCCATTGTAACGATAACCTGTGCTCTTCATATCCAAAGGACCAAATATTTCTTCTTGCAAAAATTCACCTACCGTTTTTCCCGATATCAACTGAATCAATGCTGCAACAATATCATGTCCATACCCGTACAACCAGTGAGTACCTGGTTCAAATGCGACGGCAACATCTCCCATGGCCTTTACCTCGGTCACAATATCATACTTTCCATACTTTTTTACCAATTCATCCCTTACTCTCGCCATTTGCCTTGATGTTGGTGAATCCGTAAACATATAAGGCATACCAACAGACATATTAAACGCATGCTTAATTAACATAGGGTTTTTTGCCTTTTCCAAATGTACAGCCCCGTCAGGTTCCTTAACAAACACTTGGGTATTCTTATATTCCGGAAAATATTCATAAATCGGCTCATTTAGAAGAAATCTTCCCCTTTCAAATAACATCATAGCTGCTGTACAGACAACAACTTTAGTCATTGAAAATAGCCGATAAACAGTATCTTCAGTAACTGGTCTTTCTTCTTCCAAATCGGCATACCCAAAATATCCCTGATATAAAGTTTCTCCATCTTTTGCAACGGCACAACCACACCCTGCGGGACCATTCTTTACATATTGTTTCAATAATTCGGACAAATTCTCAAACCTTGCCATATTAACTATCTCCTCAATCATAAAATATACTATTAGGCAACTTCAAAAAATAACATAAAAGTATTTAGGTCACAAAGCCTATCACTAAAACTCCAAAGCTAATCCTTCTATTAGTTAAAACTCTATAAATCTTTTACAATGTTCTTTTCATAATATATCATAAAAAGGTCAATCACATATGAACTTCCTTAGTTTTTATATAAAATCAAAAATTATATTGTTTTCGACTTTTATAGTTAAATATATATTATTTCTCAAAAAATTGTATTGAGAAATGTAAAACGTTTTTCAAAAAAAAATCTAAGTAACCGCTTTAGTAAAAAGGTTACTTAGATATTAGCATAATTTCACAGCAAGCGCAATAAATACAACCAGATTATCCATTACCTTTTTAAATATTATCTCAACAACTAAGGTTCTTCAAAAGAAATTCTATAAGATATACTTACAGTAGATATTCTTTATTATTTTAACATGTATTAGACTCCTTTTCAATGGTTTAACGATTTAACGTTATTTAATCATCGTGAACCATATTATCCTAATAACTAAAGCTCCGAGGCTAAAAATTACGTCATTTGACACTAAAACAGGTTCTACTTTTGTTTAAACTTTTATTTTTATTTTTACATTTTCTAGGTGTTTTATACATCCCTATACTCTAAAAAACAAAAAAGGGCATCGTACAGATTATTATATCTGTACAACACCCTGATTTTTTACAACTATTCCATTAATGCTTCTTTTAACCCATAATAAGCTGGTTTTGGATTGTAATTGTTATCATAGATCAACCCTCTACCAGTTCCTGGGAATGTTTGTGGAATCCAAGAATACTTATCTGTGAAGCCCCAAACTACAAATGTTTTAACATTATCATTTCTTAAAGCAATTTCCATCAATGACTTGTAATTGCTTCCCTGTGTATTGAAACCATTATTTTGATTTTCTGAATCATTCATACGAATATCAAGCTCAGTAATTGATACCTGTACTCCAATATCTGCATATCTCTTAATATTCTGCTCTATTGCTGACAACTGTGAAGAACTCATTCCATTGATAAAGTGACATTGGAAACCTACTCCATCAATTGGTATTCCTCTTTCCTTCATGCTTTTAATCATGTTAAATGCTGTATTGGACTTTGCTCCCATATCTTCTATATTATAATCATTATAGAAGAGAAGTGCATCAGGATCAGCCTCTCTTGCAGTCTGGAATGCAATGTCGATAAACTCATCACCGATTTTATTTGTCCATACACTTCTTCTAAGTCCATATCCACTGTCGTCACAAGCTTCGTTTACAACGTCCCACTCTGCAACTTTTCCCTTATAATGTTGCATAGTCTTTGTAATATGGTTATTCATCGCTGAAATAAGTCCATCACGACTTCCTCCCCAATTTCCCATCCATCCAGGAAGTTGAGAATGCCATACTAGAGTATGTCCACGTACTTTCATATTGTTATTTAAAGCAAAGTTAACCAATTTATCTCCGTTACCAAAGTTGAAATTGTTTTGTGAAGGCTCTATAGCATCAACCTTCATTTCATTTTCAGCTACAACCATTGCAAATTCCTTTTTTAGAATATTATCATAAGTTCCACCTGTTTGACCAGAGAACCACTGACTGTTAACACATGTACCAAAGGTTATACCCTTTGCTGCTGCCAATTGATGTAAATCAGTTCCTTTTGGCTGTGGAGCAGTTGTTCTTGTAGGTGTTGGCGTTGGCGTTGGTACCATACTTTGTGCAGGGAAAGTATTTATCATACCCAATAAATATTTTCTTAAATATCCAAAGTCTATTGAGTTTGCCTGTCCATCCCCATTTACATCGGCATTGTACAAATCAACACCATTAAGCTCAGATATTCCAAGCAAGTGTAGTCTTAATTTTGCTAAATCAAGTGAATTAACACTTCTATCTCCGTTTAAATCACCTATAGTTCCTTGACTACTACCTCCAGAATTATTTCCACCGAATGAAAACCAGTCAATATTTACAGGACCAGAAAATACAATATATAAATCATTTACTCCTGTAACATTGCTAACATTACAGCTTTGTTCTTCATACTCATCCCAGCTATCGTTATTCGCCAGCGACAATGTTCCTATCAAAGATCCTGTCGTACTATTTAATCGTAATTCGATATCTGAATCTAGTGAAGTTGCTACATAAGCTTTGAAAGTATCAACACCACCACCAAAGTCTATATTTTTATAAACTAAATAATCACCATTATTTATATATCCTATTCCGCTTCCCTCTGGAGTTGTTATTGTTTCAATTTCATCCCCATTAATACCATCATAATTTTCTGCTTCCAACTTAGAAAAAGCACTTTTTTCAGCTGAAGTCACAGGTGTAGCTGTTTTAACAGGTGTAGTTCCTATAGTAGGCGTTGGCGAAACTGGTGTAGTAGATGAACTACCACTAAACTTCCAGCTACTAAAATTAAATAAATAATCATCTTCACCTGTAAATCTAAAGAACAGATCATGAACACTACTCGCACCACTAACTGTACAGGATACATTCGACCACTCCTGCCATCCTCCAGTTGACGACACATTACAAGTTCCAACTAAATCACCTGTAGGGCTGTCCAATCTTATTTCAATTTTCCCTCCAGATGAATCACTCGCAACTCTAGCTTGAAAACTCTTAGCGCCACTACCAAAATCAACACCTTTAATCTGAATCCAGTCTCCATTTTGTAAGAAACCAACATTGCGGCCACCTTCACTGCATTCTTCAGTTTCTATACCAGACTCTTTGTACATATTTACAGCAGTATTATCAATATAAGGGTTCACATACTTAAGCTGCTCTAAACTATCAGTTGTCGGAACAACCTCTTTAATGGTACCATCTGAGTTGTAAAACATCTTATCAACACATACATTTCTTTGATAATTTGTTTCTACTCCTCTTTGTTTGCCTACAGTCCTGTTATGATATACACAATACCAATCACCATTAAATTCCAAGGTAACATGATGATTATTGTTATTATAATTGTCAGGCGGCTGTGGCAATATAACCCCCTTATATGTATAACCCGAGGTAGGATTGTCACTAATCATATACTCAATTTTAGACGCACCTTGGCTGAAATCACTAGCATATGAAAAATAATACTTATCTTTGTACTTGTGCACCCATGAAGCTTCAAAAAAGCGTGGAGCTGTCATCGTCATAGCTGACCCTACAGTACTTATCATATCATTTCCCAATTTTATAACTCTTATATTCGATTCTCCGTTTCCTCCAAAGTACATATATGCTTGTCCATCATCATCTACAAAAACACCAGGGTCAAACAACCACATATCATTTGCAGGTAAAACACCAGGAGTGTTTGAAGTTACTAAAGCCCCGTTTAGAGGATCTTTAAACGGACCAGTAGGACTGTCACTCACTGCAACACCAATACCATTGCCTCCATTACCATAATACAAATAGAATTTGTTGTTGCGATGAACAATCGAAGGTGCCCAAGTTTTATTAGCCCAGCTTGAATCTTCAGACGCCTTAAAAACTTCTCCATGATCAGTCCAGTTTTTCATATCATCAGAGGATATACAAGTGATATCCGGAATATTATAAGTTGACTGATCTGCTGTTGCATCTACATCATGTGAACAATAAACATACATCCTTCCATTATACACTAACGCAGTTGGGTCTGCCGTATAACGTTGAGTGAATATAGGGTAGTCCGCAAAACTTTTTTCTGGTGTAATAACCATGAAAATACTGATAATAAATAATACTGCCCAAACTCTACAAATTTTTTTTAACATAACAACACTCCTCCTAAAATTCATTGTAATTTATCCTTATCGCAGCCAATACAAGCACACGCTGGAGCCTATAATTTATTAAAAAAATTTAAGTTAGATAAATGGATAACTAAGAATCTACTATGACATGTACAAAGAATAGATAAATAACTAATAATATAAATTGCTATAATTTTAAATACTTAGGCAAAATCACAAAATAACTAATCAACTCTAGTTTCAAAAAAATCAAACTTAATGGGCTTTTCACCCGAAATATTGAATATGCATTTTTTAAAACTTTCTTACCATAAAGGCTAATACTACAAGTATATAAAAAAACAAAATACATCTATAAAAGTAACTCTTTTACTAAACCGATTACTTAAATTTTACCATAAACTAATATTATAATCAATACGAATTTGATGTACGATGTATAAAAATAGCTAGGCTTGCCCATATCAGAAATCTAATTGTATTTTAAAATAAGCAATATCAGCATTATTTATCTAAATAATTACCACTTTTCAAAAAAAACAAAAGGACATTGTGCTAAGTAGTAGTTCTCAGCACAAATGTCCATTTTTTATGACTATTCCATTAATGCTTCTTTCAAGCCATTATAAGCTGGCTTTGTATTATAATTATTGTCATAAATCAAAGCTCTACCAGTACCGGGGAAAACTTGTGGAATCCATGAATACTTATCAGTAAAGCCCCAAACTACAAATGTTTTAACATTATCATTTCTTAAAGCAATTTCCATCAATGACTTGTAATTGCTTCCCTGTGTATTGAACCCGTTATTTTGATTTTCTGAATCATTCATACGAATATCAAGCTCAGTAATTGATACCTGTACCCCAATATCTGCATATCTCTTAATATTCTGCTCTATAGCTGACAATTGAGAAGAACTCATTCCATTGATAAAGTGACATTGGAAACCTACTCCATCAATTGGTATTCCTCTTTCCTTCATACTTTTAATCATGTTAAATGCTGTATTAGACTTTGCTCCCATGTCTTCTATATTATAATCATTATAGAAGAGAAGTGCATCAGGATCAGCCTGTCTTGCAGTCTGGAATGCAATGTCTATAAACTCATCACCGATTTTATTTGTCCATACACTTCTTCTAAGTCCATATCCACTGTCGTCACAAGCTTCGTTGACAACATCCCACTCTGCAACTTTTCCCTTATAATGTTGCATAGTCTTTGTAATATGGTTATTCATCGCTGAAATCAGTCCATCTCGACTTCCACTCCAATTTCCCATCCATCCAGGAAGTTGAGAATGCCATACTAGAGTATGTCCACGCACTTTCATATTGTTATTTAAAGCAAAGTTAACCAATTTGTCCCCGTTACCAAAGTTGAAATTGTTTTGTGAAGGCTCTATAGCATCAACTTTCATTTCATTCTCAGCAACAACCATTGCAAATTCACTTTTTAGAATATTATCATAAGTTCCACCTGTTTGGCCAGAGAACCATTGACTGTTAACACATGTACCAAAGGTTATCCCCTTTACTGCTGCCAATTGATGCAAAGCAGTTCCTTGTGGTGCTGGAGCAATTGTTGGTGTTGGAGTAGATGTTGCTATAGCTTGTCCAGGAAACGAAGATATCTTACCTAATAATAACTGTCTAATATATCCAAAGTCTAGAGAGTTTACACCACCATCTGCATTAACATCAGCATTCGAAAGATTTTCTCCTGTAAGCTGAGTTATGCCTAGAAGATAAGTTCTTAATGTAGCCAAATCCAGTGAGTTTACACTTGAATCGCCATTCAAATCTCCCAAAGTACCAGTGGTGCTTCCTCCACCATTTCCTTCTGAAAATGTAAACCAATCAATATTTACAGAACCTGAAAATACGAGATACAAATCATTTGCTCCTGAAACTCCACTAACATCACAGGTTTGTTCTTGATATGTATTCCAATCACCTGTAGCCGCTACAGGCAATGTACCTATAAGGGTACCGGAAGGGCTATTTAATCTTAATTCAATATCAGCAGTACCTTCATCTGCAACAAGTGCCTTAAATGAATTTGCTCCACTTCCAAAATGAATGTTATTAAATACTACATAATCACCATTAGTAATATAACCTAAACCGTTTCCGGTCTCAGCAGGTATTTCTTGAATGTCTGCAGCATTAATATCATTATAGTCCTCTACTTCTATTTTTGTAAAAGCAGATTTTTTATCTGGAGTTGATGTGTTCGAAGGTATCGTAGCAGTAGAAGTAGGGGTTGCTGTTCCTTTAAAAATCAATTGTACATATTGATAAAGACTTTCCTTCCACATTGTAAAATCATGGTTTCCTGTAGTGTGATACCAAGTATGAGGGACATCTTTTTGTGTCATATAATCATGTACTCCCTCAGCTACAGAAAACAAACTATCCTGTTCCCCACAGGAAATATAAATCACTTTCATCTTTTGTATAACTTCAGATGGATTTGCAACAAGAACACTCGGTGAATAGGTAGTTGGTGCTGGAGAAAAACCTCCAGTATAAGCAAAGTAATCCATGTATTTCAATCCAAAATTTAACGATTGGCCTCCTCCCATTGATAATCCAGCAATTGCACGGTTTTCACGATCTGTAGCTACTGAATAATGGGATTCTATATAGGGTATTAAATTGTCTATAAGATCATATTGAAAATTTTCAAACGCTTCCACTTTATCTGCTCCATAAATATCGCCAGTAGCTCTATCATCTGTCATAGCACGCCCATTTGGCATAACTACAATCATTGGAGCAATTTTGTTATCAGCATAAAGATTGTCCAAAATATTATTGGGATTACCTCCATTATACCATTCTAAATGATCGCCACCTATACCATGCAATAAATATAGTACATTGTACTTTTGTCCAGAGGTATAACCGGGAGGTGTATAAACCGACGCTTTACGTTCAGCATTTGTTGTATCCGAATAATAAGTTACAGTTTCCACCTTACCGTGGGCAATGCCATTACGGTATTGATCAAACCCTGATGGTGCAGCTGAAGTATTGATTGCTGTACTCATTACAAAAGTAAAAAGGCATAAAACCGTCAATACAACACATACAATTCTTTTTAACATTCTTAATTCCCCCAATCAACTTTACATTACTTAACTTATAGTACTTGTTATAATTTCCACAATAACACTTAAGGCTAATGAAAAAACAACTCACTCCTGTCATATTTTCAAAACATTATCAAAGCAAGTTTTTCGCTAGCCAAAGTAGAACTTTATATTTTAGCTGTACTTACTTGACAAAACAAATTCAACTATTATCATATAATGTCATAAAAATATATAATTAAACACTCATTTATAGATTACCATAATTTTGCAACATATTCAATAAACATTTTTTTCACTGGGTGTATATTTAAATTGTGTTACATATTATAGAAATAACATTGCGTAGAGTCTTAGAGAATGTTAACGAAGCGAAGGATTAGTCGAATCACTTTTCTTCGCGTAGCGAGTTTTGATTCCACCCGTAGCTTTTTTTACATTCTCTTAGCTTCGGAGCTTTAGTTATTGGAATAATATAGTTCACAATGATTAATTACACCCTTTTTCACTTATTTACCACTTACTTAGGTACCCTAATGAACTTTATCTAGCTGTGAAATAGATTACTTACACAAAACTTCAAAACCAATGGAGAATCCTTCTATCAGGAAAGTTCAAATAAATAACTGAGCAACTGGAGTTTCAAAAAATTTGATGCCATTTTAGAATTTCAAAGTAATGTTCATATTCTTGAAGCTTTTTAGCTTAATTATTGGGAGAAAACTATAAACTCTGGTTAAAGATTTTTTCGAAACGCCTAACATAAAAAAAAATTAAATGAAAATAATAATATTGGAGGGATGTCAATGAGTCAGAATAAATACTATAGAAAACACCCAAGAAGCCATGCCAAAAACAACAATGATGAAGATAATATACTAAATTTGAGTGCAATTGCGGCGGTAGGTATTTTAGCATTCAGCTTTGCAAATGGCATACTTCTAGGTTATATGTGGAAAAGAAGTACGTGTTAATAAAAAATATGGGCTAATTCGCCTTTTAATTCAGCTGGTACACTTTTTCATTTCTTTTGAAACTCTTGCATTTTCTATATTTCAAGAGTTTATTTTTTTTTTAATCAATACACTTTCCAAAACACTAAAAAATCTCGGGGCCTCAAGCCCCTTCTCTTTCACTTTAGGCAAAATCAAAAAAATACCTGATCAACTGGAGTTTCAAAAAAAACAATTTGATGGCTTTGTAACAGAAATAATGAATATGTATTTTTTTGAAACTCCATTAGGCAAAACCAACAATAACTGGTCAACTTAAGTTTCCAAAAATTTGATTGGCATTTTTTGCTGAATCAAAATAATGTTCCTATGCTTACAAGCTTAAAAGCTTCCGTAATGGGCTTTGTAACAAAAATAACGAATGTGTATTTTGTGAAACTCCCTTATTGGAAATCACCCTCAATAATTAATTGTATATTAAATGCATGGCCTCAAATCCATAAGTAAGGCGAACTTTCTTTATAGATTTGCCTCCAACTATAACCTTCATATTTTTAAACCACTAAAATATTTCCTTGCACTTTCAATATCCTTTTTTATTTGCATAATTAACTCATCTTTTCCTGCAAACTTTTTCTCACCTCTAATTTTTTTTAGAAAAAAAACTTCAATATCTTTTCCATAAATATCCCCTTCATAATCCAAAATATAAGTCTCAATGGATTTTTCCCGATTGCTAAAAGTAGGATTCTTCCCAATATTAGTTATACTATTATACATTTTACCTTTTAGGAGTGTTCGTGTAACATACACTCCATCAGTCGGCATTAAAAGATATTCTTTAGGATAGATATTAGCAGTGGGAAACCCTAACGTAAACCCTATTCTTTTTCCTCTTTCTACAATGCCCTTTATAGAATAATGCCTTCCAAGAAGCTTAAACGCACTATGCATATCGCCTTTTTTAACGTGCTTTCTGACAAGAGTGCTGCTGATAATATCCTCATTTACTTTAATCTCAGGAATAGTTATTACCTTGTAATTGTACTTTTGTCCTAGTTCTTTCAAATAGTCTACATCTCCCTGCCCCTTATAACCAAATCTATAGTCATAACCGGTAACGGCTAATTTCATATTCAAAATGTTCACAAGGATATCTCTAACGAAAACTTCAGGACTCATTCTCGAAAAAGACTCATCAAATTCCTGAAAATATATGTAGTCTAGTCCTGTAAGCTCAAGCAACTGAACTTTTTTATTTACTGATGTTATTAAAGGTGTAAATAACTTTTTTCTAATAATATTTTCAGGATGTTTATTAAAAGTATATAAAACTGATTCAAGTGACCCTTGCTTAGATTCTCCTATCAAAGTGTTTATCAACGCCATGTGTGCAATATGCAAGCCATCAAAATTACCTAAGCCTATACCCGTGGGCTTTTTTAATTCTATTTTTTTATCACTACCATATATTACTTTCATACTCTTCCCTTTTTTGCGTTTTAATTTTTTATACATTATTGTATAGGCGATTTCAAAAAACTATCTATACTATATTTAAGCTACAAATCGCCTCAAATCATATTTTTTGAAATCGCAAGTGCATTATCAATCTAAAATTGCTTTTTCATTTTTAATAACAAGCTCCCTTTTCTAGATAAAACCTCACTTATACCAATAAATTTTCCATTTACATCATATGCTCTAAACATACTACCCTTTTTAAATGCTCCCAATCTTAAAGTTACATACGCACCATTAACCAATTTCTTTGTTTCGTAATCATTCAGATCTATTCGTTCAAAGTCTTCAAAAACATGCTCAATTGCTAACAGTTTACAATCTATTGATCTATCTTTAGAAAATCCACATATCTCTTCTAAAGTGAGAGAATCCGACAGTTCAAAACGACCTGCCCTCGTTCTCACAAGAAACGACATATGTCCTCCACATCCAAGCTTTTCTCCAATATCTGAACACAGTGTTCTTATATACGTACCCTTTGAACATACCACATCAAAAATTGCCTTGTTGTCCTTTATTTCTATGATATCTATAGAATAAATGCTAACGTTCCTGGCTTTTCTTTTTATGGTAATACCCTCCCTAGCAAGTTCATAGAGCTTTCTGCCCTCAACCTTAACAGCAGAATACATAGGTGGTATCTGGCTGTAACTTCCTACAAAACTCATTATTGCACTATGTATTTGATCTGGGGTAAACCCCACCTCACATACCTTTAGAACTTCACCATAGCTATCCTGAGTATCTGTTACAATACCAAGAGTAAGCTCTGCTCGGTATGCCTTGTCTTTGTCAGTCAAATACTCTATAGTCTTTGTAGCCTTTCCAATACATACCGGCAAAACACCTACTGCACCTGGATCTAGTGTTCCTGTATGTCCTATCTTTTTTTGCTTGAGTAATCCCCTCAAATATGCAACTACATCAAATGAAGTCATACCTGGTGGTTTTAGTATATTTAATATTCCATCCATAATTACAAAACTTCCCTTATATCTTTATAAAGTATTTCTTTTATCTCTACCATGCTTCCTCTCAAAGTACATCCGGCAGCTTTTTTGTGGCCTCCTCCGGAATACTTGCGCGCAATAGCAGATACATCTACATAGTTTTGTGACCTAAAATTAATCTTGAATTCGTCTACACTTCGCTGTCTTATCATAACAGCAACTTCAACCCCTTCTATGTTTCTAACAATATTTACCAAACCATCACAATCTTCTTCTAAAGCATCCACTTCTTTCATCATTTCATCGGTTACAATAATAAAAGCAGCTTTTCCATCCTCAAAAATCTCAATAGTATCTATGGCCATTCCCATAAGCCTAACCTTCTTAAAAGGCACTGTTTCAAAAACCAACTGTGAAATCATAGATACATCAACACCATTATTGATCAAATCAGCTGTAATCTGGTGAGTAACAGGTGTTGTATTGCTATATCGGAACCCACCTGTATCAGTGGCAATAGCTACATAAAGACATGTAGATATACCTTCATCAATACTTATGCTCATTCTTTTAATCAGCTGATATACTATTTCTCCTGCTGCGGCAGCATTGGTTTTTACATGATTTAGAATTGCATATTCAGTATTTGTAGGATGATGATCAATATTTATTGTAAAATCAGTATTTTGAAATATTTTAATCCTTCTTCCAAGTCGGTCAAGATCACCAGTATCTAGTGCTATTACCAAATCATATTCATCTATCTCACCTTTAAAAACTTCAACATACTCATTCCCTGGTAAAAACTTATATGTCCGTGAAATTTCTTCTTCTATATAAACCTTAACCTGTTTTCCCATCTTTTCCAAAGCCATAGATAAAGCTATACTTGAACCTAAAGCATCACCATCGGCGAAAACATGGGGCAATATAGCAATTCTTTGTGCACTTGCTACAGCCTCGATAATTTTTTTTTCTATCATATTAGTTACCTCTCATTTTAGAATAAAAGTTCCGGGGCATCGAGCCCCTCCACTTTTCCTTCTTTCACTCCGTTCGAAAGAAGGGTAATAAAAGTTCCGGGGCATCGAACCCCTTCTCTTTTCCTTCTTTCACTTCGTTCGAAAGAATGGGTATAAAAGATATACATAAATAGTAGTGCATATATCACTGTAAGGTTGAGGACATATCCCCAACCTTACGGACAAAGCAATACATAAAATATAGTACTACATAAACCATTAATCATCATTTTTAACAGCATCGTCTATCAGCTTTGATATATATGCCCCTTGCTCAATTGAATTGTCCAACACAAACTGGACTTCTGGAGTATATCTCAATTGAATTCTGTGGCCAACTTCGCGCCTAATAAATCCCGCAGCACTTTTCAATCCTTCAAGAGCATTCTTCTTTTCCTCGTCCTTACCCATTATACTTACATAAACTTTTGCATAACGCAAATCTCGAGTAACATTGACGTTTGTGATACTTATCATACAAGAAAGCCTAGGATCTTTAAGTTCCCCTTGTATTATAGTACTTATTTCTCTCTTCATCTCTTCTGAGATTCTTACTGTTCTATCCATAAAACCACTCCTGTTTTGTCACATTAGGACTATCTTTTGACTTCTTCCATTACAAAAGCTTCTATAACATCTCCCTCTTTGATGTCATTGAACCTTTCAACTGAAAAGCCACATTCATATCCCTGTGCCACTTCCTTAACATCATCTTTGAATCGTTTTAATGAAGCAAGCTTGCCTTCGTGTACAACAATTCCATCTCTAACCAATCTAATGTCAGAGTTCCTTGTGATCTTTCCATCAAGGACATATCCTCCACCAATAGTGCCGATACCAGACACTTTAAATATCTGTCTTGTTTCAATATGCCCGGTCACTACTTCTTGATACGTTGGTTCAAGCATACCATTCATAGCTGCCTGAATATCTTCAATAGCATTATATATTATTCTATAAAGTCTTAAATCAACTCCGGCATCTTTTGCTATTTCTGCAACATTTGTTGCCGGCCTTACGTTAAACCCTATAATTATTGCATTTGAAACCTGAGCCAAAGTAACGTCTGATTCCGTAACTGCGCCAACTCCACCATGAACAGTCCTAACTCTTACCTCTTCATTTGTGAGTTTTTCTAAAGATTGCTTTACAGCTTCTACCGAACCTTGAACATCAGCTTTAACAATAACATTAAGGTCTTTTACCTTACCTTCCTTAATCTGATTAAACAAATCATCAAGAGATACTCTTGCAGAAGATTTCAAATTCTTCTCCCTCTGCTTGTTCTTTCTCTTTTCAACCAACTGCTTAGCTATTTTCTCATCCGTTATAGCATAGAATATCTCTCCAGCCTCTGGAACTTCAGGAAGCCCTAATATCTCAACAGGAGTTGATGGTCCTGCTTTACTAATCTTTTGGCCCTTATCATTCACCATAGCCCTTATCCTACCAACTATAGTTCCGGTTACAATTGAGTCCCCGGTATTTAAAGTTCCCCTCTGGACAAGTATTGTAGCAGTTGGTCCCCTATCTTTATCAAGCTTCGCCTCAACCACAGTACCTTTTGCCTGTTTATCTGGATTTGCTTTAAGCTCAAGCATATCTGCAGCTAATAGAACCATTTCTAAAAGGTTATCAATATTGGTTCTATTCTTTGCTGAAACTTCAACACAAATTGTGTCTCCACCCCAATCTTCTGGAACAAGACCATGCTCTGTCAGTTCCTGCTTAACTCTATCCGGATTTGCACCCGGTTTATCCATCTTATTTATTGCTACAATCATTGTTACATTAGCAGCTTTTGCATGGTTTATTGCTTCAATTGTCTGAGGCATAACACCATCATCAGCAGCAACAACTAAAATAGCAACGTCAGTAACCTGAGCACCTCTAGCTCTCATAGCAGTGAAAGCCTCGTGACCTGGAGTGTCAAGGAATGTAATATTGCGCTCATTAAGATTAACCATATAAGCACCTATATGCTGAGTTATACCTCCTGCCTCAATTTCAGTCACACGAGATGACTTTATAGCATCAAGAAGCGAGGTCTTACCATGGTCTACGTGTCCCATTACAACAACAACCGGTGGTCTTGGCTCTAATTTTGCTTCATCCTGTTCCTCTTCGTCATCAAATAAAATATCTTCCTCGTTTACAACTATTTCTTTTTCAGCTTTTACTCCAAACTCATCAGCTATAATTTCAGCTGTATCAAAATCAACTTCCTGATTTACTGTGGCAAGTATTCCTAATTTCATCAACCTCTTTATAATTTCAGCCGCAGTCTTTTTTAAGGATTCTGCAAGTTCTTTAACAGTTAAAACTTCAGGTATTTTTATTGATGTAAGTACAGCTCTCGGTGGAATGTATTTTTCCTCCTTTTTAACATCCTTCTTAGGCCTTTTCTTTTTCTTTATATTATCTACATAAAACTCCTGTAAAACAAAGTCATCCGATAACACCTGTGATACATCTTTTTTGCCCGCAAAAGCATTTTTATTAGGTTTAACTTTCTTATTAACTTTTCCATAACCGCCTTTTGAAAGTCCTGCCTTTGGCACTTCTTTCTTGAGTTCTCTCTTTGTATCTTTAGCTGAATCCTTGTTGGAAAACTCTCTTCTTACCTCACTTCTTTGAGAAGTTATTTCATCTTTCTTCACAGAAGGGTCAACCTTTGGAATATCTAGAGGCTTATTAGATGCAAATTTGGATCTATTTTGTGATCCTCCAGTTCTATTTTTATCCTTGTCATTATAAGGTTTACCTGTCTGACCTTGACCGCTTTTATTAAACTTTTTATTATTTTGATTATATGGCTGCTTATCACCATGTACAGGACGTTTATTCCCTGTTTTACCATCTACTACATTGCGATTTTTATAATTATTTTGTTGATTATCTTTACGGTCATTACTATGATTATCATTTCTAGATTTTCTTAAATTATTCGTCCTATTACCTTTGTTGTTATTTGCTCTATCATCATGCACGTTGTCTGCCTTATTTTTAGATTCCACTTTAGCATGTGATGAAGCTTTCGGTTTATTTGTCTCATTGACACCTTGTTTTTTGGTATCCTTATCTTTGACCGCTGCATCTGATGAAACAGGTTTTTGACCAGCTTTTGCATTTTGATCTCTGTTTTCATCATTCTTACCTGGCAGTACCTTCTTATTTTCAGTGGTTTGTTCAACCTGCTCTTTTGATACTTCTTTGTGAGTATCACTCTTATCATTTGAATTTACTATTTTAGTAACCTCCTGTTTCTTTTCTGCTTCGAGAGGCTTTCTCAATTCAGGTTTTGGATCTCTCACAAAACCAGGCCTTAACCCTGAATTTGAAGTAGCAACTTTGACAAAATCTCTCTTCTTACCAGAATGATTTCGTTTGTTGTTCTTTTTTGCCGAACTATTGCTATTATCCTCTTTCTTATCTTTTTGGTCATCATCCGAGTCCAGAATTATTTCAGTTTTTCTTATAATTCTAGGAGCATTCTTTTCTTTCTTTGCTTCCTTTCTTGCTTCCTTAATGCTTTCACTAGAATAAAGTGACTTTAAAAGCTTCTTTTCCTCACTTTCTTCCTTATGCTTGATTACACCAATATGATCATATAAAGCCTCAAGCTCTTTTTCTTCAAGCAAGCTCATATGGTTTTTTACTTTAATATTTATTTCTGCTAATTTCTCCATCAACCTTTTACTAGTTGTATTCATTTCCTTTGCTAGTTCATATACTCTCATTTTTGTCAATATTTTCACCCCCACATCCATTATTGACACTTAAATCGATCATTTCCATCAAACGTTTTGAAAAATTTTTATCCAATATCGCTACCACCGACCTTATATTTTTACCGGTAAACTTACCCAGCATATCTTTTTTTCCGAAAATCCTTATTTTTGTGTTTCTAAAATCACACGCATCTATAAATTTCTTTTTTGTGTTGTGTGAAGCATCGTCAGCCACTATAACCAAACTAACTGAAGACCCCTTTAATGCCCTTTCACAAGTTTCATCACCTGTCACAAGTTTTCCTGCCTTTTTTGCCAGCCCTAAAAAAGAATATATTTTATCCGTCATTGCCTTCCTCCAACTCAGTCTCAAGAGCACAATATACCTCCGAGCTTATTGAAGTCTCAAACGCTTTCTCAAAACGCCTGGCTTTTTTTGCCTTTTGAAAACATTCAACATTTTTGCAAATGTATGCTCCTCTTCCGGCTTTTTTTCCAGTAAAATCAACAAATATTTCATTTTCTTTGTTCTTAACCACCCTAATAAGCTCTTTTTTAGGCTTCATCTCCTGACATCCAAGACACATTCGCATGGGAACCTTTTTCCGCTTCAATATCAATCACATCCCCCAGTTGCAAGTTTTATAAATATAGTAACATAAGAGCGAGCAATCTCTATTCCAAATCATCTTCATCTAGGTCTTCTTCTATTAAGCTTTCGCTTTGCTCATCGTCAGCTAAATCTTCACTCGGATTGTCATGAAACAAATTTTCATTTAGATTGTCATGAAAAAGATTTTCATTAGATTTATTTTCCACAACATTTTGGTTTAGCTCATCTTCACTAAAAACTTCACTCGATGCACTTTCAACAAAATCTTCATTTAACTCACTTTTAACACTCACCGATTGGAAATCCCCTCCATAGTTAAGAAGTTGCTTCTCAATATCTGCTCTAAGCTGAGACTCACTTTTGATATCAATTTTCCAACCCGTTAATTTTGCCGCTAATCTTGCATTTTGTCCCTCCTTACCTATCGCTAACGACAATTGAAAGTCAGGCACAGTAACTTTTGCACTCTTATCTTCTTCATTAACATCCACACGAACAACTTTAGCAGGACTCAAACTACTTGATATATATTCTTTAGGATTGTTGCTCCACTTAATTATATCTATCTTTTCTCCTCTAAGCTCATCAACAATCGCCTGAACTCTTGTTCCCTTCTGTCCAACACATGCCCCAACTGGATCCACATTGTCATCTTTAGAATATACTGCAATTTTAGTTCTAGACCCTGGTTCTCTCGATATGCTCTTCACTTCAACAATACCCTCATGAATTTCAGGAACTTCCAATTCAAAAAGTCTCTTTACCAGCCCTGGGTGTGTCCTTGAAACCATAATTTGGGGACCTTTTGTCGTCCTTCTCACTTCAATTACATATACTTTAATTCTATCACTGAAGTTATAATCTTCTCCATGTATTTGCTCCGTTGGTGCTAATACAGCCTCAGTCTTACCAAGATCTATAATTACATTCTTCTTTTCAGTCCTTTGAACTATGCCTGTAACTATTTCAGCCTCTTTATTGGAAAACTCATTGAAAATAATTCCCCTTTCAGCCTCTCTGAGCCTCTGAACAACAACCTGCTTTGCTGTTTGTGCAGCTATTCTACCAAACTTTTTAGGTGTAACTTCCACCTCAGCCATATCCTCTTCATCAAGATCAGCATTTATTATTTTGGCATTTTCAATAGATATATCCAACAAATCATTTTGCGGATCACTTGTAACTCGTTTTAAAGCATATACCTTAAAATCACCTGTTTCACGATCAACAGACACGCGGACATTCTGAGAAGAACCAAAATTCCTCTTATATGCGGAAATAAGAGCTGCCTCTATCGCCTCAATTATAATATCTTTCTCTATTCCTTTTTCCTTCTCTAATTGCTCTAACGCATGAATCAAATCTGAACTCATTTAAGAACCTCCTATTCTGTTTTCCGATTTCAAATATCCTCTTACACCTTAGTTTAATCAAAATTTAACAACTCTTCTGACCACCGCCACCTGTTCTCTTTCAAATTCAGTATCCCTATCATCTATCTTAATAATAATCTTATTGTCAATAAGTCCAATTAATTCGCCTTCAAAAACCTTTCGGCCATCTATAGGTTTATACACCTTGACTTCCACAAGTTCTCCTTTAACTCTCTCAAAATCTGATTCTTTCTTAAGAGGCCTATCTAAACCCGGTGAAGAAACCTCTAAAAAGTAACTTTGACTTATAGGATCTTTTTTATCTAGTATATCACTTATTTGCTCGCTTACAACCTGACAATCATCTATTGCTATTCCACCAGGTTTATCTATATAAATTCGAAGATACCAATTAGTACCCTCCTTAATAAATTCAACATCCACAAGCTCAAAAGATTGTCCTGACACTATAGGCTCTGCAAATTCTGCAACTATGTCTTCAATTTTCTTTTTGACCATAAATATCCTCCATTATTAAGCTTAAAGAAACTGTGTAAAATCAAATAGATTTACTATTTTAATATTCCTAATCCGCCTCCTTGTCTACATTAGAAAGAGGTGGAACAATACGAAAGAGTGGGTGCAACCCACTCTTTTCCAACAGTTCTTATACGCATTAATCCAAAAGTAATTATAACACTATTATTTGTAATTATCAATATTTTATTAAAAATAATAAAAAATATTTATTCCCCTTCTTTCGAACCAAGTAAAAGAAAGAGAAGTGGAGGGACGCTATGCCCCGAACTTTTATTCAATCACCTTAGGGAGTTTCAAAAAACACATATTCATTATTTCTGTCACAAAGCCCATCACCGAAGCTTTTAAGCTTTCAATTATAGGAACATTATTTTGCTGTGATTGAAATGGCATCGAATTTTTTGAAACTCCAGTTTTAAGTTTTTATTTCATTCTGCATAAGTTATTTTTTGAAATAGCCTATACTGTAACTTACAATTTATATATCTCCTCTAAAAACTCTTCTACAGCTCTTTCTTGAGGGATTTTTCTTATAATTTCACCTTTTTTAAATAAAAGCACCTCTCCCTTGCCACCTGCAAGTCCAATATCTGCTTCCTTTGCCTCACCTGGCCCGTTTACAGCACACCCCATAACTGCAACCTTGATATCCTTATCAACATTTAAAAGCTTCTCTTCGATTTTGTTAGCCATACTAATCAAATCTATCTGGCACCTTCCACAGGTCGGGCATGATACAAAGTCAACACCACCCTTTTTTAACCCCAACGACTTCAAAATCTCATTTCCAGCTTTTATTTCCTCTACAGGGTCACCCGTCAAAGAAACTCTTATAGTGTCTCCAATACCTTCTGCTAATAGACATCCTATTCCCACAGCCGACTTAATCGTTCCTCTATAAACAGTCCCCGCTTCAGTAACACCTATATGAAGCGGATAATCACTCTTTTGCGCCATTTTACGGTAAGCCGATATTGTCATAGATACACTTGAAGCTTTAAGTGAAAAAACTATATCATAAAAATCCAACTTTTCAAGTATGCGTGCATGCTGTAAAGCACTTTCTACCATAGCTGTTGGTGTCACCCCGAATTTAGCCATTACATCTTTTTCTAAAGAACCCGAGTTAACACCAATTCTTATGGGAATCTGCCTTTGCTTCGCTACTTCAACCACTGACTTAATTCTATCCTGATCACCAATATTTCCAGGATTTAGCCTTATTTTATCAACACCGTTTTTCATGCTCTCTATTGCAAGACGATAATCAAAATGAATGTCTGCTACTAAGGGAATACTTATAGATTTTTTTATGTACTTAATTGCCTCTGCAGCCTGGATGTCCGGCACTGCAACTCTCACTATACTACATCCTGCCTCTTCAAACCTCTTTATCTGATCCACTGTCGATGCTGCATCCCTTGTATCAGTATTTGTCATTGATTGAACGGTAATTGGATAATCACCTCCGATAAAGGTGTCTCCAACACGTATTTTTTTTGTCTTTTTTCTTTCACTAAAGTCTATATTCATTTTAATCCCTTTCAATGCCACTTAAGGATATCAAAAAACTCCTCTACTCAAATTTGAAAAGCATTGGGCTATTTTAAATTTTTATTATATAGAAGTTAAAAAGTTTATTACATATATCTTTTTGACTTCTATAGTTAGATGTATATTTCTCAAAACAAAACTTAGATAATGTAAAATGTTTTCGAGAAAAATATAGTAATAACCTTATAAATTTTTTTGAGTCGTGAAATAGGTTACTTACACAAAGCTTCAAAACCAATAAAAAATCCTTCTATTAGCTAGGGTATTCCTTTAAAAGCCGGATTTTTCATTTGGAAGTATACCTCTTTAGCCAATAAAGCTTTGTTCCAGCAATCCTATTTCACAGGTGAAATTTTTTCGCTAACCATAAGTAAAAGCTTATATTTTTAAACATCTCTAAACATTTTTAAAACTTAAACCCGAAGAGACTGGCAATATCCTTAAACGTTATTAATATAGATAATCCTATCAATAAAAAGAATCCTACTGTTGTTATAATAGCTTCTTTTTCAATTGGAATAGGCTTTCTTCTTACAGCCTCTATAGCAAGTATAACAAGCTTACTTCCATCAAGTGCTGGAAATGGTATTAAGTTTGTAGCTCCAACGGCAACACTGATATAAGCTGTCAAATATAGTATTCTCAATATTGCATCCGCCATGCTAGTTGTGGTCTTAACAGCGTCATTCATTGTACTTACTATACCAACAGGACCAACCATTTCTGTAAAAGAAGCTTTTCCCGTAATCAACCATGACAATGTATACCCCACAAGTCGCGCATTACTATATGCAAATATCGTACCTTGTTTTAATGTCTCTAGTACACCAGCCTTTTTAAATTCCAAGTTAACTCCTACATTATATTCCTCTTGAGTTACCCTCTCTACAGGGGTAGCCTTTAGGTTTTTCAACTCACCATCTCGTTCAACGGTAATATTAATAGATTTATTACCATTTTGCTGCAGCACAGCTTTTATGCTGTTAATATCATCAACATCCGTATCATTTACTTTGACTATTCTATCTCCTTTTTTGACTCCTGCTTCATATGCAGGCCCACCTTTAGTGACTGCTTGAACCTCATTTGAATTTTCATTATTAACTATAAACTCTAGCCGATACATTTTTTCAGAAGGTATTATTTCAGGTTCAATGTCCATTTCAAGTACTCTATCATCTCTTTTTACCTTTATCTTTGCAGGTTCACCCTTTGTAATGTACATAAATTGCAACAAATCTATAGGTTGGTATACGCGTTTATTGTCGTATTCTACTATTTCATCCCCTACTTTTAAGCCTGCCTTATCAGCTGCTGAATCTTCTGGCAAATTAGTTATATTCATAGTCTGAAATCCTGTAAGAGAAAAATAAATAGTTATTAAGATTATTGCAGAAACAATATTAGCAAGCGGACCTGCTGCAATAACTGCTGCCCTGACCCATACAGGCTTCTTACTAAATGCATTCTCACTATCCGACTCCTCATCTTCACCTTCCATTTTTACATAGGCAAGAATCGGAAACAGTCTTAATGAGTAAGTTGTCTCTCCTTTTTTAAAACTGAATAATTTAGGTCCTACAAAGAGCGAAAACTCGTCAACTTTTATCTTTGAAAGTTTTGCAACAGTAAAATGACCTAGTTCGTGAATAATAAGAATAAAGTTAAACGCTAATAATATCATTAATATGTTCATTACAAACCTCCTTATTTATAACTCAAAATGTTTATTATTCTATCTTAGGGAGTTTCAAAAAATACATATTCAATATTTTAGTCGCAAAACCAATTATAAAAGCTTTTAAGCTTCTAAGCATAGGAATATTTTTAACAACCATATTGTAAAACAGGTTTTTTGAAACTCCATTTGATTAGTTATTTATTTGATTTTTAATTATAACCAAAATTTAAAGCACTTCATATATAAAATTATACTACAAAACTTTATGTACGAATATTATAAACTAATTTTCTTGCCCATAAATCCACTTGTAAAATATCCTCAATAGTAGGAGTATTCACTACAACATGCTTTGTCATAACATTTTCAATAACATTAGGTATGTCAAGAAAATTTATTTCCTTTTTTAAAAACAAGCCAACAGCCTCCTCATTGGCCGCATTCATTACTGCTGGCATTGTTGCTCCTATTTTTAATGCTTCAAAAGCTAATCTTAAGCAGGGAAACGCCTCCATATCTGGTTCTTCAAACGTCAAATTACCACACTTTAGCAAATCCAGCTTTGAAAAATAATTGTGTTTTCTATTAGGATATGTAAGGGCAAATTGTATAGGCAGTCTCATATCCGGTGAGCCGAGCTGTGCCATAATCGAACCATCAGTATATTCAACCATTGAATGAATTATGCTTTGAGGATGAACAATTACTTTTATCATTTGGGTATCAAGTCCAAACAACCATTTAGCCTCAATTACCTCTAGCCCTTTATTCATAAGAGTTGCCGAATCTATAGTAATCTTACTTCCCATACTCCAATTAGGATGATTTAGTGCCTGTTGTAAAGTAACCTTTTCAAGCTCCTTAAAGCTTTTTCCTCTAAATGGCCCTCCTGAAGCTGTCAATATAATCTTTGATACCTCTTCTATATTATTACCCATTAAACTTTGAAATATAGCAGAATGTTCGCTATCCACAGGTAGAATTTTAACACCTGCCTTTAGAGCCTCACTCATTACAATCTCTCCTGCTGTTACAAGAGTCTCCTTGTTTGCAAGAGCAATATTCTTTTTATTCTTTATAGCTTCCATAGTAGGTATTAAACCAGCAATTCCAACTATGGAGGTTACTACAGTATCAACCGAATCAATAGATGCAACACTTTTTAAACCTTCTATTCCACCAACAACTTCAACATCAAGATCTTCTAGTCTTTGACACAAAACCTTTGCCTGATTTTCGTCTCCAACGGCAACTACATCTGGCAAAAATTCTCTTGCCTGACCTTCTAATTTATCTATGTTTGTATTGGCAGCTAATCCTGCAACCCTGATATTAAGATTTCTTGCAACGTCAAGTGTTTGAACTCCTATTGACCCTGTTGAGCCTAATATAGAAATTGATTTTGTCATTTAATTCTCTCCTTAGGGGTAATGAAAAAATTTTTCTGTTCACTATAAAGACATCAAGACTTTTCATTATCCAAACTATTAGGAAGTTTCAAAAAAAATAAATATTCAATATTTCTGTTACAAAGCCCATTACAAAACTTTTAAGCTTAAAATGCGTAGAAATATTATTTTTGCAAACCTAAAAAATTAATAAATTCTTTTGAACCCCCAGTTAATCATTTGTTTAGGCGGTTTCAAAAAACAACCTATACAGTATTCAGATAACAAAGCCCTTCAATCTAGATTTTTTGAAACCGCAATTGACCAGTTATTTTTTTGGAATTACCTTATCTGATTTTGCCTTAAAAATATATATTATCACATCAAAAACCCAGACAAATAAAAATAAACTACCGGAGCAGTAAACAATATACTGTCAAACCTATCTAAAACTCCGCCATGTCCTGGCATTATATTACCATAATCTTTAATGTTTACTTGCCTCTTAATTGCTGAAGCGGCCCAATCACCAATCTGAGATATTACACCACATAACAATCCCAAAAATATAAAATGATACATTGACATTAAATTATCAACATTAATATATCTCAAGTATATAGCATAACAGCCCATAATAAAAGCACATCCAATTACTCCTCCAATTGAACCTTCTATTGTTTTTTTAGGACTTATTTCAGGCAAGAGCTTGTGCTTGCCAAATAAATATCCTGAAAAATAGGCAAATGTATCCGTTGCAAATGCCCCTATAAAAATAAGCCAGACATAATAAACACCATTATTCATATTTCTAATCAATATTACAAAAGCAAACAAAAACACTATGTAAAAAATCCCGAAAACAGTAATAGCTATATCAAATATATTATATTTATTGTTCAAAAAAATTATGTAACAGAATAATACCAGCAAAACTGAAAAAACAGCAAGAAATCCGGTCCAATAAGCATATAAAAATCCAACATCAATTCCAAACTTACTCAATGTATCCCTAGAACAAATCAAGAACATATATATCGAAGCCAAATAACCTAAAAACTTCACAGGCTTATATCCAGCTTTTGCCATGGCTGAATAAAATTCATATAAACCTAATATTGAAAGCAAAAAAACAAAAAGACCCAGTACAAACTTTCCGGACAATACAACTATAAACAGCAATATTACTCCCGCTATACCGCTACCAACTCTGACTCTCAATTTATACTCCTCCAAATCTACGATTTCTCATTTGAAATTCTTTTATCGCCTCTACAATATGTTCTTCTTTAAGATCCGGCCATAAAACATCGGTATACCAAAACTCGGTATACGCCATCTGCCATATAAGAAAATTGCTTATTCTCATCTCTCCTCCCGGACGTATCAAAAGATCGGGGTCAGGTATCCCCTTTGTATATAGTTTATTTGAAATCATAGCCTCCTCAATACTATTGTAGCTGATTTTGCCTTCAGCCACCTCTCTTGCCAATTCCTTTACAGCATGAACAATTTCATCTTTACCCCCATAATTTATAGCAATATTTAGAGTGAGTCCTGAATTATTTTCTGTCAACTTTGTAACTCTCACAATCTGCTCTTGAATCTCTTTACTCAAGGCAGTTTCATCACCAATAGTTCTTATCCTAACACTTCTGCCACCAATGTGGCTTTCAGCATTTTTTAGGTAATCCAATAGAAGGTTCATTAAAGTGTCTACCTCACTTTTTGGCCTTTTCCAGTTTTCAGTAGAAAAGGCATATACCGTCAAATATTTTATACCTATTTCACCACAAAAATGAGCGATTTTGTCTAAATTATTTGAGCCTTCACGGTGGCCTACTGATCTTGGCAATTTCCTTTTTTTTGCCCATCTACCATTTCCGTCCATAATTATAGCTATGTGCACCGGTAAATTATTATAATCAATTTCAAAACTATCTTTGTCAATTTTATTATTTTTAAAAAACTTTCGTAAAAAAGACATCTCAACCTCCAAGAACTCTACATATCAACTCTGTTAAATCATCTACATATGTATGTAGAACTCAAATTGTGAATTCAATACAATATATTATTACAATATGAGAATTTTCGCAATAGCTGCCAAAATAAAAATAAAAAGTTTTTTTGAAACTCCAGTTGCAAAGTTTTTATTTTTATTGCCTAACCTAAAGCAAAACCCCTCTTTGCTAGAGGGGCTTACAAATAATTATTTCAAACTCCTTAACGCTATCCTTCCTTATACCTACAACTCTGAAACTATCATCATAATCATCACATTTAAGCCTTGGAGAAGATGTAACTGTAATCAAATAGTCTTCAATGCCATTATTCTGTAGAACAAATTTCGCATCCTTTAAGGTAAAACCTATAATATCCGTTATTTTCATACTAAACCTCAAGAATTTCCGCATCTTTCTGTTCAACAATTTTATCAATTTCTGCAGTATATTTATCTGTCATATTCTGAATGTCTTTCTCCGCTTCCTTAAGATCATCTTCTGTTAATTCTCCATCTTTCTTAAGGGCTTTCATATGCTCAATTCCTTCTCTTCGTATTGATCTTATTGCAACCTTTGCCTCTTCACCATATTTCTTAACAGTCTTTGTAAGCTCTTTTCTTCTTTCTTCAGTCAGCATAGGAAATACTAATCTTATGACTTTTCCATCATTGTTTGGATTTATACCAATATCAGATTTTTGTATTTCTTTTTCTATTTCCGTAGTCATCTTTGCTTCCCAAGGCTGTATCAAAATTAGTCTTGCCTCTGGTACAGATACAGTCGCAATCTGATTAATTGGTGTTGGTGTACCATAGTAATCAACTGTCAACTTATCTAAAATTGCAGGGTTGGCACGTCCAGCTCTTATAGTCATCAATTCTTCTTTTAATACCTTTGTAGTCTTTTTCATTTTGTCTTCAATGTTCTTATACTCTTCGTTTGACATATTAATCCTCCTCCATTTTTAAATTTTTTATATTCATCTGTATATAATTTTTTGAAATGGTTTTATCTTATAGATGTACCAATATTTTCTCCCTTTACAACTCTTATAATATTATCAGCATTTTCCAACCCAAAAACTATAATTGGTATATTGTTGTCTTTACACAGTGAAGCAGCTGTTGAATCCATAACACCAAGCTCTTTATTTAGCACATCTAAAAACGACAATTTATCAAATTTGACAGCGTTAGGATTTGTATTAGGATCACTATCATATACACCATCAACTTTTTTTGCAAGCAAAATTACTTCCGCATCTATTTCCGCAGCCCTAAGTGCCGCAGTTGTGTCAGTAGAAAAATAAGGATTTCCTGTACCACAGGCAAATATAACAATTCTCCCTTTTTCCAAATGTCTTACTGCCTTTCTTCTTATGTATGGTTCTGCAATTTGTCTCATTTCAATAGCAGTCTGCACTCGTGTAGGAATACCTCTGTTTTCTAAGGAATCTTGGAGTCCCAAAGCATTTATAACTGTAGCAAGCATCCCCATATGGTCAGCCGTAGTGCGATCCATACCTTTTCCACTTCTACCTCTCCAGAAATTCCCACCACCTACAACTATAGCTATTTCAACACCTAAATCATGTAATTCCTTTATTTTATCCGATATACCGTTGATCGTTTCGGTATTTAACCCCTGTTTTTGCTCGCCGGCGAGTGCTTCTCCACTTATCTTTAACATAATTCTTTTGTACTTTATATCTGACATTACAACTTCTCCTTTCAATAAAGGCAATTAGCACTTTCAAAATTCAATACTTACTATAATTTAACAAAAATAACTTAAAAATCATCTAAAAAAAACACTTCATAACGACAAAGTTAACCAATTTTTTCAACAAGGTGAAACCTAAAAACTTTTCCATTAGGTTCAAAAAATTTCTTTACAATTTATATTTTTTAAAAACAATGCTACTAGGTTTGAAACTTTCTAGCTTCATTATTGGATCAAACTATAAATATTAAGGCAAAATCAAAAAAATAACTGATCATCTGGAGTTTCAAAAAATTCAATTTCATAGGCTTTGTAACAGAAATAATGAATATGTATTTTTTTGAAACTCCCTAACTAAAGAAATTTTTAGAACACCCACCTTATAAAAATAGCATATTTCTCAAAAAAGGAACATATAATCCAAATTATATGCTCCCCTTTATTTTTTTATTACTGTCCCATTTGTTTCTTAACTTCCTCTGCAAAGTTTTCTTCTTTCTTCTCTAGTCCTTCGCCTTTTTCAAATCTTACAAATCTTCTAATACTAATATTTTCACCAATAACTGCAATTTGTTCAGTTAAAAGTTGCTGTACTGTTTTATCGGAATCCTTAATAAACGGTTGTTCTAACAAGCAAATCTCTTTATAAAACTTATCAATTCTGCCTTCAACCATTTTATCAACTATTTTCTCAGGCTTACCTTCATTCAACGCCTGAGCTTTTAAGATTTCTTTTTCCTTTTCAACAAGATCCGCAGGCACTTCTTCCCTTTTAACATACTCAGGTTTTGTAGCAGCAATCTGCATAGCAATATCTTTAACAAAAGCTTTAAAATCTTCATTCTTTGCCGCAAAATCAGTCTCAGTATTAACTTCTACTAAAGCTCCTATTCTGCCGTTACCATGAATATATGACTCAACAATTCCTTCTGCAGCAATTCTTCCAGCTTTCTTAACAGCTTTTGCAATTCCCTTTTCTCTTAGGATTTCAGTAGCTTTTTCCTTATCTCCATTAGCTTCAGTAAGAGCCTTCTTACAATCCATCATACCTGCTCCTGTACTTTCACGGAGCTCCTTTACCATACTCGCTGTAATCATATGTATTCCTCCAAACCGTATTTATTTTTATATTAAGCAATATCAAACAAATTACTAATTAACTGGAGTTTCAAAAAATCCAATTGCCACTTTTTGCATAGCAAAATAATGTTCCTACGCATAGAAGCTTAAAAGCTTCCATAATGGTTTTTGAAACTGAAATATTAAATAATGTGTTTTTTAAAACTCCCTTATTATTAATCTATTTATTTTAGAAAAATTATTCATCGAATTATAATATATAAAAATATTGTATCTATATAATACAATTCTCAAAATTTTCCTAAACTTTAAAAAACCCGCCTTCATCTCTGTCAAGACTGAAGGCAGGATCTTTTTATTACGCCTGTGCAGAAACTTCCTCTACAACTTCAACTTTAGCCTCAGCTTCCTGACCTTCTGCTTCCTCAGAAACAGAAAGTTGTTCTCCCTGTCTTCCTTCTATTACTGCATCAGCAACTTTAGATGCTATTAATTTAACAGCTCTGATAGCATCGTCGTTACCAGGTATTACATAATCCACTTCATCAGGATCACAGTTTGTATCAACAATAGCTACAATTGGAATACCTAAATTCTTAGCTTCCAATATCGCATTTCTTTCTTTCCTAGGGTCTACTATAAATATTGCTCCAGGAAGTCCCTTCATATCCTTTATACCACCTAGGTACTTTTCAAGTTTGTCCATTTCATGTCTTAACTTTATTACTTCTTTCTTAGGTAAAACATCAAATATTCCTTCTGTTTCCATTTTCTCAAGCTCTTTAAGCCTATCAATTCTTGTTTTAATTGTCTTGAAGTTAGTCAACATACCACCTAACCATCTAGCATTTACAAAGAACTGATCACATCTTGCAGCCTCTTCCTTGATTGAATCCTGAGCTTGTTTCTTTGTTCCAACAAATAATACCGGCTTCCCATTCATAGCCACTTCTCTTACAAAGTAATAAGCATCTTCAATCTTTTTCACAGTCTTTTGCAAATCTATAATATAGATGCCATTCCTCTCTGTGAAAATGTACTCAGCCATTTTAGGGTTCCATCTTCTTGTTTGATGTCCAAAGTGAACACCAGCTTCTAGCAACTGTTTCATTGAAATTACTGCCATTAATAATACACCTCCGAATGTTTTATACCTCCCCAGTAATCATCTTTATGAAAAACCGTCACCGGCAACCTCTCATAAATCATACTGAGTGCGTATTTTCGTTATGTAGTATAACACATTGTCACACTTTTATCAATAAATTTTTTCGTTACATTTTTTTTATCTTATGCACCCTCATATAAAAAGGTGTATTTAATCATCGTGGACCATATTATTCCAATAACTAAAGCTCCGAGGCTAAGAGAATGTATAACTCGCTACGGGTCGAATCAAAACTCGCTACTAAGAAGAAAAGTGATTCGACTAATCCTTCGCTTCGTTAACATTCTCTAAGCCTCTACGCAGATGTTATTTCGATAATATGTCTCACAATTAAAATATGCACCCCCTTATTATAAAACATTTGATTGACAATATATCAATTGATACTTAAAATATATTGATAGAATAGTTATGTTGTAATTTTCTCAAAAACTATCTAATATTCACTATACATTTGAGAAACAATATACATCCTAACTATAAAAGTTAAAATTTTTTATAATTGAGGTAGTTCAAAAAACATCTGATCAATTACGCTTTCAAAAAAAATGATTTGATGATTGTTGACTTCAATATTGTTTAGGTTATTTTTATAGGTTGTTCTTTTGAAACCACCTAATTGAGCTTTTAACTTTTATGTAATTCTTAATAATATAGAAACGAAGGAGATTTTTGTGAGTAATTTGAGAACCGATGTAAGAAATATTGCAATTATTGCCCATGTAGACCATGGAAAAACCACCCTAGTAGACGGATTGCTTAAGCAAAGCGGTATCTTTAGGGAAAATGAGCAGGTATCTGAAAGAGTAATGGACTCTAATGACTTAGAAAAAGAAAGGGGTATAACCATTCTCTCTAAGAATACTGCTGTAACTTATAAAGATATAAAGATTAATATTGTCGATACACCAGGGCATGCAGACTTCGGAGGAGAAGTTGAACGTGTACTGAAAATGGTTGATGGAGTTTTACTGCTAGTCGATTCTTTTGAAGGAACAATGCCTCAAACAAGATTCGTATTAAAAAAAGCTCTTAATCTGAATTTAAAACCTATTGTAGTTATAAACAAAATTGACAGACCCGAGGCAAGACCACATGAAGTAGTGGACGAGGTATTGGATTTATTCATCGAGCTTGGAGCAGATGACCATCAACTGGAATTTCCTGTTTTGTACGCTTCTTCGAAAGATGGATATGCTTGCCTGGATTTAGATGACGAACCAACCAATCTGATACCTTTATTTGAAACAATAATCGAAAATGTTCCCTCTCCAGTAGGTGCTGCCGATGAACCTCTGCAGTTTCTTGTGTCCAGCATAGACTACGATGAATATGTGGGAAGAATTGCAGTGGGAAGAGTGGAAAGAGGAACGATTAATTCCGGACAACAAGCTGTTTTATGTAGAAAAGATGGCAGTCTTCAAAATATAAAAGTAAGTAAACTATATAATTTTACAGGCTTGAAAAGAACTGAAGCCTCCACCTGCTCTATAGGTGATATTATCGCAATAGCTGGTATCAGCAATATAACGATAGGTGAAACAGTATGCGATTCTGATTCACCAGAACCATTACCTTTTGTTGATATTGATGAACCCACACTGTCAATGACTTTCAGTGTAAACAATAGTCCCTTTGCTGGTCGGGAAGGTTCTTATGTTACTTCAAGGCATTTACGAGACAGGCTGATTAAAGAACTTGAGACAAATGTAAGTTTACGAGTTGAAGAAACAGATTCCGCAGATTCCTTTGAAGTATCAGGAAGGGGTGAGCTTCATCTTTCAATACTTATAGAGACAATGAGAAGACAAGGATATGAATTCCAGGTATCAAAACCCACTGTTATCTTTAAAGAAGTTGACGGAGAAAAACATGAGCCTATTGAGTACCTTATTATAGACGTGCCGGAAGATTTTATGGGTGTGGTTATGGAAAAACTCGGTACTAGAAAAGCTGAAATGACAAATATGCACTCCTCTCAGCAAGGATATATGCGTCTAGAATTTAAAATTCCTGCAAGGGGGCTTATAGGCTATAGATCAGAGTTTTTGACTGATACAAAAGGAAATGGTATAATGAACCATGTGTTTCACAGCTTTGAGCCTTTCAAAGGCGACATATCCGGTAGAACAAGAGGATCAATGGTTGCTTGGGAAAATGGAGAAGCTGTTACTTATGGATTATATAACGCACAAGAAAGAGGATCACTCTTCATAACACCAGGCACAAGTGTATATGAAGGTATGATTGTAGGAGAAAACGCACGCTCGGAAGATATAGTTGTTAATGTGTGTAAAAAGAAACACGTTACCAACATGAGAGCATCAGGTTCTGACGAAGCTTTAAGACTCACTCCGCCTATTCTTATGAGTCTAGAACAGGCACTAGAGTTTATAGCCGATGACGAGCTTGTAGAGATTACTCCTGAAAATATCAGATTGAGAAAGAGAATTCTCAATACAGAACAAAGAGCAAAAAAACGCAACAAGGTATAAGAGCTATTATATTATAGGAATTATATCATTCCTAAATTTTAAGTGGTGATTTTATGAAAGCTAAAAAAAGCAATACAAAAAATCAAAAAAAGAAACAAAAAAAACAAAGCCTAAAACACTTTTTTATATATTTACTATTTTTTACTCTTTTGTTTACAGTAACGTTTACTATATCGTACAATAAATTTTTAAAAACCGAGAGTGTAGCCGAAGAAGATCTTGAAGTAAATGTTGATCCACAAAAAGGTGTTGAAATCACAATAGAACGTGGTTCAAGTACTTCCGACATAGCTAATGTTTTAAAAGAGAACAATATTATAAAATGGCCATCTATATTCAAGCTTCAGTCAAAAATAAACGGATATGACGGCACATTTATGTCAGGAAAACATGTTGTAAGCAAGGATTTGACCTATGATCAGTTAATGCGAGTACTGTCAAGCAATCCGATAAGTACAAATGTTACAATACCAGAAAATTACTATTTAGGTCAATTAATAGATAAACTGAGTGAAAATAACTTAATTGATAAGGAATCCTTCTTAAAGTCAATGAATAAGGAAGAATTTGATTATAAATTCATTGAGCAAATACCTGAAAGAGAAAACAGATTAGAAGGTTATTTATTCCCCGACACTTACTTTTTCGACCCGCTTTCAACTGACCGGGAAATAATAATAAAATTTTTAGACAACTTTGATACAAAGTTTAAGTTAGACTATTACTCTAGAGCAGAAGAACTCAATATGACTGTTGACCAGATAATCACGTTAGCATCAATAATTGAGAAAGAGGCTACACTTTCTGAAGAGAAGCCCATCATCTCAAGTGTTTTTCACAATAGGCTAAAAAGTAAGGATCCTTCGTTAAAGAAATTACAGACCGATGCAACGATACAATATATTCTCTATAAAAGATATGGTAAAACAAAGGATAGTCTTACTGAAAACGATACAAAAATAGATAATCCATACAACACCTATGTCTATGAAGGATTGCCACCAGGTCCTATATGTAATCCAGGACTTGAATCAATAGAAGCAGCACTATATCCTGACGAAGAGAGCAAATATTATTATTTTGTTGCAAGAGGTGATGGCAGCCACTATTTCTCTAAAACTTTGAGTGAACATGAAGCTGCTAAGAAAAAATATATTGATAATAAAGAAGAAGAAAGCGAAGAATAATGGTAAAAGCAAATAATACTAAATATAGAAAAGTAAAATATAATAGTTAATTGTGAGGTTTAAAAACCTCACAATTTTTATTCCACTTCTTAAAAACGAAGTGAATGAAGCAAAAACACAAAAACTTTTTTAGAAGGATGGATAAATATGATTTGTTATGATTACATAAACGATTACATACGTAATACCATCAAAAAAAGTGAAGGAATACTAAAAGAACTTGAACAATTCGCAAAAGAAAATCACGTTCCTATAGTTCACCCTGAAGTAGCAAAACTTCTTCAGGTAATAGGAATGACAAAAAAACCCACACGCATTCTTGAAATCGGAACCGCCATAGGTTATTCCTCAATTCTACTTTCCGAAATTTTAGAGCCGTGCGGTACAATAGATACTATAGAAAGATATGATTTGATGGTAGAAAGAGCAAAAATCAATATAAAAAAGGCCAAACTTGAAGATGTTATAAATATTATTATAGGAGATGCCACAGAAGTTTTAAAGTGTCTTAACAAGCAATATGATATTATTTTTCTTGATGCTGCCAAAGGTCAATATCCAGAATTTTTGCCAGAGTGTCTAAGACTTCTATGCCCTGGAGGATTGCTTATTTCTGACAATATACTGTATAAGGGAATGATAGCAAATGATGACCTAGTGGTAAGAAGAAAAAAAACAATAGTAAAACGTCTGAGAAAATATCTTGATATGCTTTGCACTTGCGAAAATTTAGAAACAAGTATTATACCAATTGGAGACGGAGTTGCCTTAAGTTACAAAAAATAGTTAAGTTGTGAAATAGTTAGGAGAGAATTCTATGAAAAAGGTTGAATTGCTGGCACCGGCCGGTAATCTTGAAAAATTAAAAATGGCAATAATTTATGGTGCTGATGCTGTATACTTAGGTGGTGAAGAATTCGGACTTAGAGCAAACGCTGACAATTTTACAAGAGAGCAGCTAATTGAAGGACTAGACTTTGCGCACAGCAGAGGAAAAAAAGTTTATGTCACGATGAACATTATACCCCACAATGATGATTTACCCGCAATGCCAAATTATATCCGCACCCTCACAGAACTAGGAGTTGATGCTATTATTCTATCTGACCCTGGAGTATATGCTTTAGTCAAGGAAATTTCCCCTGATATGGAAATACACTTAAGCACCCAGGCAAACAACACCAACTATATGAGTGCAAAATTCTGGTACAACCACGGCGTAAAAAGGATTGTATTAGCAAGAGAACTTTCTATAAATGAAATAGGTGAAATCAGAAAGAATATACCTTCGGAACTTGAACTAGAAATCTTTGTTCATGGAGCAATGTGTATATCCTATTCTGGAAGATGTCTTTTAAGCAACTATATGACAGGACGTGATTCAAACCGTGGACTTTGTGCACATCCTTGCCGATGGCAATACCATCTTGTAGAAGAAAAAAGACCGGGAGAGTACTTCCCTGTTTATGAAAATGAAAGGGGTACTTTTATATTCAATTCCCGTGATCTCTGTATGATTGAGTACCTACCTCAAATTATAAGCGCAGGAGTTACAAGCCTTAAAATCGAAGGACGTATGAAAAGCGCATACTATGTTGCAACTGTTATAAAGGCATATCGTCAAGCACTTGATGCTTATTTCGAATTAGGCCAAAATTATAAGTTTGATAAAACATGGCTTGAGGAAGTCTCTAAAGCAAGTCATCGCGACTTTACAACAGGATTTTACTTTGAAAAACCTTCTTCTGAATGTCAAATATATCATACAAGTTCTTATATCAGAGAGTATGATTTTATTGGGCTGGTATTGGAATATGACTCTAATACAGGAATTGCAAAAGTAGAACAAAGAAACAGGATGTTTGTGGGAGAAGAGATTGAGGTAGTAAACCCTGAAGGTAATTTTTTCGTACAAAACATTGACTCTATGAAAAATGATGATGGAGAGAATATCGATACTGCACCACATCCTCAGATGATAGTATATATTCCTATGAAACATGCGGTCATGCCTTATACTATGCTTAGAAGAAAGCAATCCTAAAACTGTAAAATACTAAGGGATAAGAATGTTTCAAAACAATCCGTATTCAATATTTTAAGTAAAAAGCTCATTATCGAAGCTTTCAAGCTTCCATAATGGGCTTATTTTGCTATGCAGAAAATGGCAATCGGATTTTTTAAAACCCAATAATTTAGTATAAAAAGGCGGATTAGTGGAAAAATTTAATAGGGTGCAGTTTTAAGCCTCTACGCAGATGCTTTTTTCTTAATATGTTACAAAAAGGTTAATCACACCCAATTTAATATATCATATTGAATTCAAAATATTATAGAAGACAGGTTTTGGGAGAATGTTTATGAAAATACGAAGAGTTTGCTTTTTACTTATATGCTTTACACTTTTAATCTTTATGCTAGGAGTAAGAATTTTTTATTTACAGATATATGCTGGAAAAAAACTTTCCCTATCTGCTAGTGCCCAAAGAATATCTGAAAAAAACATTGATATTCCACGAGGTAACATATTTGATAGAAATTTTATACCTATAACCAACAGAACTAAAGAAATATATCTTGTGATTAAGCCCCTCTATTTGAGAGGAGACAAGAGTAAAATTTCAAATATAGCAGGAATTCTAAATCTTAACTCTGTTGAACTTAAAAGGGAAATTGAATTTAAAAAAGAACCTATTATTTTACCTTGCACACAATATCAAAAAGACTTGTTGGATAAATTAAAAACTCAAGGTATATCCTTTGTATATTCCCTCAAAAGATATAGCGATCAATCCGTTGCAAAACACGTAACAGGATATATAAATAAAATAGATAATACCGGCAAAACAGGAATTGAAAAATACTTTCAAGACACACTAAAACTTAGTTCTACAAGCAGTGTAGGCGTAATCACCGATGCCAAAAACAATCTTGTGGCAGGTCTTGGATATAGATTCATAGAATCTGAAGCCTCTGAATCTCTCAATGTAAAGCTAACTGTGGATTATCACATACAAAAAATAGCTGAAACTGTATTAAAAAAAAGCGGCTTAAAAGGTGCCGTTGTTATAGAAGATGTAGTAACGGGAGATATTGTTGCGATGGTAAGCAAGCCTGATTATAACCCTAACAATATAGAGAAATATTTAGATAGTTCAAATAAGGAACTGTTTAACAGGGCAGTTGCCTCCTATAACCTAGGTTCAATATTTAAGATAATTGTACTTGCAAGTGCTTATGAAAATGGAATCAACCCAAATATGAACTACTTTTGTCCGGGATACATAACTTTAGGGGATAAAGAGTTTAAATGCTCTTCGTATGCTAAAGGCGGACACGGTCTTATCGGTCTTGAAGATGCTTTTGCATCTTCATGTAACCCATATTTTATTGAACTTGGTATAAAAACAGGACCAAATTCAATAGTTAATACCGCAAAAAAATTTGGTTTAGGTAGCGTTACAGGGATAAATGAACAAGGCGTAGAAGAATCATCGGGTTATCTACCAAATACAGATAACTTTTTTACTTATGGGGATACTGCCAACATTTCTATTGGTCAGGGAGATATTCTTACTACTCCTCTTCAGGTGGCAGACATCGTTGCAACAATTGCCAATGGCGGCATTAAAAACAAGATAAATATAGTAGATTCCATTATTGATTCCTCTGGCACCACCCTTAAAGTAGTACGATGTGACGAAGGGAAAAGAATTGTTTCTAAAGAAATTTGCGATAAAATCAAGTATCTCATGGAAAAAGTAACCATAAGTGGAACTGGAAAAAAAGCGAACCTTGATGAATATGGAGGCGCCGCAGCCAAAACCGGAAGTGCTGAAACGGGCCAGTACATAAATGGTGAGAAAATCGTCCATGCCTGGTTTGCTGGGTACTTTCCAAGATTAAATCCTAAGTATTCTGTTTCAGTATTTATTGAAAACGGAAAAAGTGGAGGAGCAATTGCAGCTCCGATATTTGAAGAAATCGCTCGGGATATTCTTATAAAGGGACTATAGTATCAAGAAAATTCGCTTCGCTCATGACTTTAAATCTTTTTTAAGGTAATTCAAAAAAAATAACTGGTCAATTGCGGTTTCAAAAAATTTAGATTAAAGGGCTTTATGACCTGAATGCTGTATAGGTTATTTTTTGAAACCGCCTAAGTTAAGGGGTACAAATTAGTGATAGTGCTATTTTATAAACTAACATTAAGGTTGTACCTACCTCGTTTTAGTGTCAAACGACTCCATTCCAAGACCTTCGCATAGAATCTGTAAGCCTCGGCTTGATAATTTTTCGCCGCGTATTAAGGACATCGTGTCCTATACGCTAAAAATACCATCCGTGGCATTTTTGCTTCAAATTATCAAACCTTCGGCAACAGCTTCTAATGCTCAGGTCTAAGAGTTACGTCATTTGACACTAAAACAGGTTCTACTTTAATTAGACTTTTTTATTCGCTGTTTTATTTGTGCTTCTTATTATTTGATTTATAAAGCCAATTAAATCATGTTTTTTTCTTCATTATTTTAACCTCACTAATCCTCAATAATTAAAATTTCAACTTCCCCATCATACTTCAATGATTTATCAAGGAATACCGAGATTTTATCATACTTATGTGTTACATCAATTTCATCAGTGCCTTTCCTCTGGTAATCACCATCATAATCAGAGAAATAAATTGAAGCGTTATTCTTTAAATCGTAAATCTTTCCCTTCACTTTAATCCTGCCAGAATCAACAGCATCGAATGTCACAGCCTTAACCAATGGTTGCTTTACTCTATTTAGAGAAATAATCCTGCCATTTCTCAATTCAACTTCCACGACAACACCTTCAAATATTCCGTCAGCATCGTAGTTTGTCGTATATTCTTTATCTCCAATTAAAATTGTATTTGTATATACTACTTCATTGAGAGAAGAAAAAGATGACTTTCTTGCTGTTAGAATCCCAAGATACTTATTTTCATCAAGGATATTATCTACTACCATAACATTTACATCTTCAAAAGGACCTACCATGCTTAAGTATTTTATCTTGCCTGGAAATACCGTTCCATCGGGCAGTTCCGAAGCATTCATAAGATAAACATCACAGTCACTGCCTTGAACCTCTGTCACAATATTAAAAATTTTGATATTGTCTGCAAAATAATAATTGTCAATTTTCTTCTTATTGGTATCAATGACATATTCCTTTGAATTTAAATAACTCATAACTTCCAGTTCAACAATCGCAGACTCATCATCCGTTTCCTCGCTAATTTCCTTATATTTTACTAATTTTGCAGTGTAGGTTAAATCATTATTGGAATTGCCATCATCTTTAAGCTTGTAAGTTTTAGTTGTATTATCAGTATGCAAAAGTTTTACATAAGTATATTCTGTACCATAGTCCTCTACTGAAGTAGATTTTTCTTTATAATTGTTTATAACTACAGCAAAGTCAGAATTATCTTCTAATTCACTAGAATATATATCAACAACCTTACCATCATAACCTAACAATACGGTTACACTGTCTTCAACTTCCATAACACCCTGGCTATTTATCTTGTTTACATCCATGTATTCTCCAAGTTCATAGGAAACACCATCAACAGTTACCGTTTTTGGCGATACCTTATTTGGAAGAATATCAGTCAACTCACCTTCAACACTATCTTCAACAGCGAGGACATATTTGTTCTTCCCCCATATATCACTTACCATGTATATAACATCGTCATTCTCAATTTCCGTTACGGAAATTATCGCTCCACTTTTGGTGATTTCAATTCCTGTTTCAAACTCTATATCCCCAATCCCATCGTCAGTCAGGTTGGTTTTTCCTACTATTTCCGGTTTGCTGTAAACAGGATCACAAACCACTGCATATTCATATCCTGTACCACCGGAATTTTTGCTAAATACAATAGATGAACACTTTTCGAGAGCACCCAATACATCATCCAATTTTTGTTGAACGCCATTATAATAATATGTAGGCGTACTTGGAAGAATCATGCTATTTATGCCATTAACATCCCTATAAGTAATAGTTGTACCGTTAATACTATCAATACTCACATTTACAGCATTACTCATATCACTATATATACCTAAAATAGTATCGTCATCTACTTCCAATCTGTATTTATTGCCTGCTTCAAGTCTAATACCTTTATCACTGATAATAAATGTACCTTTATCCGTTAAAACTTCACCTTCTGCCAAAGAGGATGAAGTTTTAGAAGTGGCTAACACAATATATTGAGTATAACTCTCAATTGTTTCGGAAAATTTCGTTGAAGGATTTGATTTAATTTCTGCATCAAGCAAATTATCCAGCATCACTGCAACTGCCCATCTAGGCAATGTATCATTAGTAGAAAAATTGACCTTATCACAAATACCTACTTCCTTTGCCTTTACCAAATAATTCTGAGGCCATGAACCGGAAAGATCCGAATCAGTATATCCCAACATCTTTACCAACACTGTACAAGCCTGTGCATATGTAACACCTTCTGTAGGATGAAATTTACCATCTAGCATTCCATTTATATAATCTAACTTGACTGCTGCATTTACAAATCCCACTGACCATCTTGAAGTTTTTACATCAGGAAACAGTGTCATGTTTTTATACACTTCAGCTCTATAATCTTCATCTGCCACTCCAATAATCAGTCTAGCAAACTGTTCTCTAGTAACGAAATCATCGGGCTTAAATTCACCGTTCTCGTTTCCATTTATTATACCTAAAGATGATAAATGATTTACCTCATCTCGATAAGATGCCGTTGGTGAAACATCCGAAAATGCAGCAAAGGCTACACTTGAAACACTTAATGCAATCACAGTAATAAATACTGAAACAGCCAATTTGAACTTATTTTTCATTATATATAACCTCCATTTTTTATATAATTTATTTAAGGGGTTCCAAAAAAACATATTCAATAATCAAGTCACAAATCCCTTCAAATGGATTTTTTGAAACTCCAATTTCAAAGTTTTTATTTGATTTTGCCTTATTCATAACGAAGTGCATCAATAGGATTAAGTGCCGATGCCTTTTTAGCTGGAAGGTATCCAAATAGCATTCCAATACCTACAGAAATACCAAACGCTATCATTACCGAACCAGTAGATGGATTTACAGTCATGTCTGTATCCAATATCGCCTTAATTACTCCAGTTGCTAAACTTGATAAGGCATAGCCAATTAAAATACCTATTACTCCTCCTATACCACTTGTAGTTGTTGCTTCTATAACAAACTGCCTCATAATGTGTCGCTGCTTCGCACCTAAAGCTTTCCTGATTCCAATTTCTCTTGTACGCTCCGAAACCGATACCAGCATTATATTCATAATACCTATTCCACCAACTACAAGGGATATTCCTGCAATAATTGCAAGAACTAAAATAACAATGTTTATCATTTGGGTCATTGTATCTAGAATTTCTGACATACTTGTAATCACATAAGCATTATCATCCTCAAACACATCATAAAGCTTATCATCTATAAGATCTTTCGCCTGTGAAACAAGGTCATCGCTTTTTACTGCAAACGAATAGCTCACCCTAGCACCATAGGATGAAAACATCTTTGTTGCAGTGCTATATGGAATATATACCGCATCATCAGTACTACCCTCCTCAACCTTATCAGTTTCAGCATTAAGTACTCCTACAATTTCAAACTTCTGACCATTGATTCTAAGTGTTTGTCCAACCCCTCCACTGTTGAAGTATTCCTTGCTCAAATAGTTTCCAATAACAATAACCTTATTGCGGTTTTCAGTATCCATATAACTTATAAAACGACCTTGTGCAAGTTCATAGTCTTTCATACCCATATAAGACTCTCCAACGCCGGTAATTGATGTGGAACTTGCAGTTTCGGAACCAATTTTAACCTGTCCGGAAACACTCACAGTAGGAGATAGACTTTCTAAATATTTAGGGTTTTCTTCAGCAATAGCAAACATATCATCAACAGAAACATTACGGGTAGAGCCACGACCTACAATATTTACCGTCAGCAAGTTTGTACCTAGACTCTTAAAACTGTCAACAAGATAATTTTGCATACCATTTCCAAGACCTACGATAACAATAACAGCCACTATGCCTATTATAATACCAAGCATGGTTAGAAGAGAGCGTACTTTTCTAGCAAGTATATTGCTTATTGCCATTTTAAAAGACTCAAAAAATGTCATGCATTATTCCCCTCCCCCTACAACTCTAGCTATTTTACTATCCTCACTAACCGGTCCATCGAAAATGATTTTTCCGTCTGCAAGGCGCACAATACGTTGTGCCTGTGAAGCAATATAGTTGTCATGAGTAATGAGCACAACCGTATTGCCCTCTGAATGAAGCTTTTGCAATAGTGCCAAAACTTCTTTGCCTGTCTTTGAGTCAAGTGCACCCGTAGGCTCATCTGCCAATATGACAGATGGATTGCCTGCTAGTGCCCTTGCAATAGAAACACGTTGCTGTTGTCCTCCAGAGAGCTGTGTTGGCAAATTATTCACTTTATCCTCCAGACCCACACGAACAAGTGCTTCCATAGTACGCTCTTTACGTTCTCTTTTCGAAGTTCCTGCATACACCATGGACAATTCAACATTTGCAAGCACAGAAAGCTTTGGAAGAAGATTATACTGCTGAAAAATGAATCCTATCATTTTATTTCTGACTTCTGCTAATTCATCATCTTCCATATCACTTACATCTTGACCGTCTAAAAAATATGAACCGGAAGTTGGTACATCAAGACACCCAATAATGTTCATACAGGTAGATTTTCCGGAACCTGACTGACCTACTATAGCTACAAATTCCCCGGGCATAACCTTCATCGAAATATCGTCAACAGCACGCACTTCAGTATCGCCCATTTGATATATTTTAAATATATTTTTAAATTCAATAAGTGGTATCATTAAAAACCGCCTCCTCTCGGTCCTTGTCCGCCTCTTTGACCTCCCATCTGTCCGCCTCTTTGTCCGCCCATTCCACCTGGGGCTCCACCCATTGGGCCCATCATCATACCCATTTCTTTATTACTGGATACACGGTTTGAAATAGCAACTTCGTCTCCTTCAGACAACCCACTGACAATTTCAACATAATCAGTATCGGAAACACCTATAGTAACCTCAGCATACTTATAACCTTCAGGTGCATCGGAATTTGGAAGCTCTTCATCACTTGGAATAAGTACTCTATTTCCACGTACAACTGCTTCTAAAGGAACAACTAGCACATCTTCATAGGATTTAAGTACAATCTCAGCGTCAACATTCATTCCCGGAAGTAATCCGTCGGTTTCATTAATCTCAATAGTGATAGGATAAGTTGTTGTACCATTTGATGTTGTACCGTTTATGTTAACTCTAGTTACAACGCCCTCATAAACTTTTTTTTCTATCGAGTCAGAAGTAACATCAACTTTCTGTCCCACACTTACCTTTGATATATCCAATTCATCTATATTTAGAGTCATTTTAAGATAACTCAAATCAAAAATTGTACATAATGTTGATCCCGACTCAGCCTTGTCTCCCTTTTTATAGTTTTTCTCAATAACAGTTCCCCCAATTGGAGATTCTATAGTGTAACTATCCAAAGAATCATATTGGCTATCCAAAGAGAGTTCTGTTTTTCTAAGACTATTCTTTGCGTTTTCTATTTCATCACTAATTGATGTACTTTCCAGTATTATAATAACCTGATTTTTATTAACAAAATCTCCTTCTGCAACATTTATACTCTTAACATCACCGGAAATTTCAGCTACCACATTTGATTCCGACTTATATGTAAATGTTCCGCTGCCAATAGAATCAATACCTCCTACACTACCAGCAGCCAATTGCCCTTTTTGAATTCCTCCGGGATTATTTACATCTATTGTGACCTGTCTTCCCACTATACCTCCTGTCATTATCTCATCTAAACCTTTTATTTCAGCTATGCTCCCCTTCAACACTTCGAAGGAACCCTCTAAAGTCACAGATGCCTGTTGTCCCACTGAAAAAGATTTTGCGTCCTCCGCTCCAAAAGGAAGAGTAATACTCATAACAGAACTGTTTCTTACAATTGCAACGGTCTGTCCATTTTGCACTGTATCTCCAACCTCTACATCAAGAGATACAATTGTGCCACTTTCTTCAGTTTTCACATTAAGATCCTCTAGCTTTTCCAACTTCCTCTCATAACTTTTCCTGCTTTCATTAAGTCCTATTTCGGCAGACTCGATTTTTGTCGCTATATTGGAACTATCAATTTCATAGAGAAGTGTATCCTTTTCGACAACATCTCCTTCTTCAAAATCAGCCTTTAAAATGTCCCCTGAAGTAAGTGTCTTTACCATGTATGAATCAGCAGGCTCTAGTGTACCGGTACCGGTAAGGGAAACCTTGAGATCACGATACTCAACTTTTGATAACCTATACGTTCCTGCCGAAACCGGCTGCATTTTCCTTGAACCAAGAAAAAAATATGCTCCTACAACAATAACTAAAACAACAGAAATAATAGCAATTAAACGTTTGCGTGATTTCTTTTTCTTTGACTTAGTAGCGTAAGGCGGTGCAGTTATACCCTCTGAAGCATTTTTTCGTTTATTCCTAAATAGTAATGCCATTTTTGTTAACAACTCCTTTTCAATGCAATAAATAATTATATTTTAATTATAAACCTATCGAATATTTTGTTTGTGAACTATTAGTGAAATATTTATAAACAATTGGTGAATATAATTCAAGAATGTTGATATCTGGATTTTCAAAGCCACCTTAAAGAAACATCATGAAAAATATGTATTTTTATTCACGTAGAAGAAGCACTAGCCATGATTCAATTCATAGCTAATGCTTGCACATCTTGTTCGAAGCTGTTTTTTTGTCTATCTTTTATCTTTTTTATCATGTGCTTTATGATAGAATTTAGGCATCCCAGTCCCATCCCATTGTTGTATCTTTTTTGCATAATCGGAAATTAACTCATCTGCTTTTTCCTGTGTTATTTTGCCTTTCTTTACTTGCAACGCCATAATCTCTTTAAATTTATCAATCAATTTTGCCCTCTTTTGTTCCACAGAAAGCTTATTAAACTCCTCAATTCCTTTAATTCTTGAGTCTATTTTTTTAATTTTTTTATCTGCCTCTTCTTTCGAAATCTTACCTTCCTTTTGAAGCTTTAAAATTGTTTCCTTCCTATTTTCCAATGACTTTATCGGATCTTTAAATTCGCCTCTACATTCCCCATTTTTACATTTATTATGTCCGATGTGTACATCTTTATCCTTTTTATTATCTATATTCCTTTTCTCAGTTTTAACCGGACTTGTCGTTTTTGAATCAGTGGGAACAGCAAAAGCAGAAACTGCAAAAAGATTTACCAAAATAGCAGTTGCTAAAATTATTCGCGATATCTTCATTTTTACATCTCCTCATATATAATTTATTTGCCTTCTTAATATAACCTGCTATAGAGATTTTATATTGAAATTAATGTGGTTGAGTTGTCAATATTTATAGTTTTACGCCAATAAGGAAGTTTTATTAGAAAATATATATTCATTATTTCTGTTACAAAATCTATCATGAAAGCTTTTAAGCTTCCAATCATAGGAACATTATTTTGCTATGTAAAAAATGTATTGGAATTTTTCAAAACTCAGGTTAAGGCGGTTATTTTTTTTTAATTTTGCTTAAAATAAGTTTTTTTCAAACACAATTTGATCAGTTATTTTTTAGTCGCTCCTTAATCTACACAATCTAAATCAAACCAAAATTCAACTCCATCCTTTACATTTTTAACACCGAATTTATTTCTATGGGAATTAAGTATAGCTCTAACAATTGAAAGTCCCAAACCAGTTCCTCCATATTCCCTTGTTCTAGCTTTATCTATTTTGTAAAAACTCGTCCATATATTTTCAAGGTGTTCTTCATTAATATGCTTACCCGAATTAAACACCGATACAACACACTTAGAGCCAAACTTATTAACAGAAACTTTAATAATAAGACTATTATCTACGTGGTTAATTGCATTATTCAAAAAATTTATCAAAACCTGCTCAATTCTTTCATAATCAGCATTTACAAGTATATTGACTCCATTTTCTATACTTAAACTTATATTTTTCTCATTAAAAATCAACTCATTCTTTTTGACCACCTGTTCAATAAGTGCAAGTATATTAAAATTACTTTTTTCCAACATTAGTTCACCAGACTGTATATATGAAAGTTCAAGAAGTTGCTTAACAAGTCTATTCATTTTTCCAGCTTCATCTACAATCACATCACAGTAGTAATTCTTGTTTTCTTCGTCATCATTTACATTTATCTTTAATCCTTCTGCATACCCCTGTATTAGTGCAATAGGTGTCTTAAGCTCATGTGATACATTGGATATAAATTCTTTTCTCATTTCATCTATCTTTCTTTCACGTTCAATATCCTCTTTTAGTTTTTCATTTGCATCTCTAAGTTCTGTTATTGACTCTTCCAACTGCTCAGACAAAGAATTTATACTATTGCCTAACTGACCAAATTCATCTCTAGTTGTAACTGGATATCTTTCGCTAAAATCCAAAGTTACCATCCTCTGCGCGATTCGATTAAGCTGAAGAATTGGCGTTGTAAACCTGCCAGTTATAAAGAAAATTAGTATACTTCCTGTCAGTAATGTAAGCATACCTGTAAACAAAAAAAACTTGTTTGCCAGCTCAACATTTTCTTCAATAGCTGCAACAGCAGTATTTAAATAAATAAAGTCTCCATTATATAAAGTGGAAAACAAACTTAAAAAATTTGAATCCATTCTATTATCCTGGCCAGTTTCAATAATTATATCTTCATATTTTAATTGTTGTGACTTTAATTTAATAAGATGTGTCTGCAAATTTTGTTTGTCAAATTCAGATGGCATGATTCTTATTCTTGGAGATGAACCTTCCTGCTTTCTCATGGAATCATATACTATATTAAAGTATTCATCGGCAATAACTATATGAAGACCTTTTACTCTTTCAATTTTTTCTAGTTCAAGATACATATCTTCGTTACCAGACTCATACAGCTTATCTATTCCTCTTAAGCTATTTAAAAGTGTATTCCTTTTTTTCATCAAATAATAATCTTCCAAAAACACATTGTTTAAAACCAAAGATAAAATCACAAAAAAAAGTACAAGGCCTATCAATACAATAAAAAGTTTTGAACGAATTGAACACTTCATTTTTTCACCTCAAATTTATAACCTAATCCTCTTACTGTCTGAATAAATTCTCCTTTATCCCCAAGCTTTAATCTTAATTTTTTAATATGTGTATCCACTGTCCGAGTATCTCCAAAATAATCATAGTCCCAAACTGAGTTTAAAATCTGCTCTCTTGATAGAGCAATTCCTTTGTTGTCTGTCAAATACACAAGAAGTTCATATTCCTTAGGACTTAATTCCAATTTAACATGATCAATATGTACATCTCGACCAATCTCATTTATTTCAAGACCATCAAATATTTTTGTCTTATAGTCCTCATTCCCCGCTCTTCTAAGTAAAGCCTGAACCCTCGCCACAAGTATCATTGGACTAAACGGCTTTGTAATATACTCATCAGCTCCAAGGTCAAAACCAAAAAGTTCGTCTGACTCCTCACCCCTTGCAGTAAGCATAATCATCGGAACTTTAGAATTTTTTCTAATCTGCCTGCAAACTGACCACCCATCCATCTCAGGCATCATTATATCCAAAATTACTAAATCAATTTTTTCATCATTAAAAATATCCAACGCCTTTTTGCCATTATCAGCTTCTAGTACTTCAAATCCTTCTTTTTTTAAAAAGTCAGATACCAACTTACGCATTCTTGCTTCATCATCGGCAATCAATATTCTCATACTACCCATTTAAATGCCTCCTTGTAGGTTTATTTAAAGGCGATCTATGAGTGAATCTCCCATATATAACCAATATTTCTCTCGTAAAATCACTTAAGGCTATTTATATAATAATCTTTACAGCATTAAGTCACAAATAAGTTATGGAGTCCTAATAAATTTCCCAACATAGAAACATATTGTAATGCAAAATCAAAAAAATAACTGGTGCAGTTTTTAAAACTCCCTAATGTAAAAAACGAAAACTGAGTTTTTAGGAAATCCTAAATATTAATAATTCTTTGTTTTAATTACATACTTCTATTATAACTTAATAAATACTTAATGATGTGATGGATTTGTGATAATTTTGCTAATATTTAAAATTTTCTATATGTACTTGCACCTAGTTAAACGAAAATTCATATAATTAAAAGGTAGCCTATTATAGGAGGTGCCTTACCTTGTTTACAATAGCTTGCACATTAATTTTTGAATCAATAAAAAATATGTTTTTTCTTTTTGGATATGTATCTAACGTAAATTCCTTTCCACAGCCATTAAGCCCTGAAGAGGAACGTCACTATCTCAAACTCCTTAAAGAAGGTGATGAAAATGCAAGAAATATACTCATAGAAAGAAATCTAAGGCTAGTTGCACATATAGTAAAAAAATACAACTCGACTGTGGATGATTCCGACGACCTTATCTCCATCGGAACAATCGGATTAATAAAGGCAATTGCTACCTTTAACCAAGAAAAGGGAACCCGACTTGCCACTTACGCTGCACGATGCATAGAAAATGAAATTTTGATGCATATAAGATCCAGCAAAAAAATTCAGAGTGAAATCTCTCTTCAAGACCCTATCGGTGTTGACCGAGAAGGAAACGAAATTGCCCTTATTGATGTAATTGGAAACGAATCCGAATCAGTTGTTGAAATGGTCGAACTAAAAATGCAGGTTAAACGATTGTATAATAAAATGAAGGTAGTTCTTAGAAACAGGGAAAAATTAGTTCTAGAACTAAGATATGGCCTTTTAAACGGTACTAGCAAGACTCAAAGAGAAATAGCAAAAATGCTGGGCATTTCAAGGTCTTATGTATCGAGAATTGAAAAGAAGGCTATAAAAAAATTAGGTAAAGAGTTAAAATCAGAAGGTTGTCAGTGACAACCTTCTAATGAACATTTAAAAAATAAGTTCCTATATTCTTCTCAAAAAACATTTTACATTATTTAATTTTTATTTTCGATAAGTAATATACATCTGACTATAAAAGTAAAAAGATATAATGTAATAAACTTTTTGACTTTTATATACTTTGAATAATGAAAAATGTTAATTTGGTAGTATTTTCAGAATCTGAAAATGAGAAGCTTTTTTAGTTATGCCTTAGACATTTTTAAAATATTACATATCCAATATTTCAGTTACAAAGCCCATCATATTTTTTGAAACTCCAGTTGATAAGTTATTTATTTGTTCTTATCTTATAGGAGCTTTTGACCTTTCCTTAATTCTCCTTACATTCTTTTATATATTGCTTGAAGGACTTATTCTTAAATAGTCCACCTATTATATTTTTCAAAAGCAATATAATTATCGGGCCTATTATCATTCCAATATAACTAAATATTCTCAAACCTACATACATAGACAGAAGTGTCACCAATGGATGTAAACCTATCTGGTGTCCTAAAATCTTTGGTTCTATTAACTGTCTTACCACCAACGCCACTGCGTAAAGTATTATAAGCGAAATCCCCATCCTGATATCCCCTATAATAAAATTATATATTGACCATGGAATCAAAACTCCTCCTGTGCCAAGGATGGGCAATGCATCTATGATACTTACTAACAATCCTAAAAGTATGTTTTGCCTAACACCTATAATGGCAAAACCTATGCTCAACTCAACAAAAGTAATGCTCATAAGTATCAACTGTGCTCTAATGTACCCAAATAGTGCCGCAAACATATCATCCTTTATTGCAATTACCTTATTTACCCATTCCTCTGGAATATTTAATTTAATATAATCATAAATCTTTTCCCTGTCAGAGGCCATAAAAAACGTAGCTAACATAGTAATAATAACAAAAATTATCGCCTGAGGAATAGAAATTGCTGTATTTACCAATCTTTTTGCAAAAGAACTTCCCACTTCCGATAGATTTTTAGTTAAATTTGACACCATTGCCTCTATACTGTTAGTTGCCTCTTCAGGAAGCTTTAAATAAATTTCTGATGCCTTGCTAATGTATTCATTAATATTATTGTAAATATTTGTTGTGTATTCAGGCATCACTTCATAGAGGCTTATGGCCTCCTGATAGAGTCTAAATATTAAGAGCGCCAACACAAAACCAATGATAAGCATAACAAGAAAAAGGGCAATCAGCGTTGATGCTTTCCTTCTAAGCTTAACCTTTTTCATTAAAAACATAATCAGAGGTTCCATTAAAGACGACAGTGCAAACGCTATTATAAAAGGTGCAATATATAAAATTGATTTAAAAAACAGTAAAACTCCAACTACCGTACTTGCTATTACTAGCAGCAGTCTCAAAAGTAACTTTAATCCTTTATTCATATAATCTCCACACATATTGTATTATATTTATATAATAGTATTTTATTAGCGTTAGAGCAAGTATCAAAAACTATTTAGGATTATGGAAGCTTTTAAGCTTCATTTCATAAGAACATTATTTTGCTATAAAAAATGGCATAAAATTTTTTGAAACTTCAGTTAATCAGTATATTTTTTGATTTTGCCCTATTCCAAACCACTATACAAATCTTCATGCTCAATTGGCTTTTTTCTTTTTTTAACAATTAAAATGGTGATAATAATTGCTATTAATGCAAAAATCAAAAAAGCGCCAAAACCGATACCAAATTTTCGTAAAGCTAATTTTGTTGAAACCCTTGTCCTATCATTTTCTACATTTTCATCATCAGGACTAAAACTCAAACTCTTATCAAGCATAAGTAACGCCTCATCTAGCTTCCCCTTTTTTTCTAATACCAATGCTTTAACATAATATATTCTAAAGTCACCGGATTCCTTTTCTATAGCCTTATCACACCATTTTAAAGCTTCATCATATCTTGAAAGTTTTAATAGTGCACTGCTTTTATTTACATATGCTTCGTAAAACTCAGGATCTTGTTCTAATGCTTTCTCACTGTATGCAAGTGCCTGATTAAATTTTTTAAGTCCTCCCATTGCACTAGCCATATTTGAATATATCAAAGATAAGATTTCAGGATTATCTGTTTCATATTCAAGGGACTTATTGAGACTTTTCAGAGCTTCAAGATATTCAAGCTTTCCAATTTGTGCAATTGCCAAATTTGAATAGGCATTTGCATAATAATCATTCCCTCTAAATCCTATCTCAATTGCCTTATTACATGCTTCTATAGCCTCATCGTACCTTTTAAGCTCACATAATGAACCGGCACTAGCAGCATAAGCAATACTATTATTAGTATCAATATCTTTGGCAATATCAAAAGCCCTAACTGCTTCTCTATATTCTTTCAATCCGCATAAAGCATTTCCTTTATTAACATATGCTAGAGAAGAATGTGGATTGAGAGAAATGGCTATTTCTGCATTCTCAAGGGCTTCATTATATTTTTTCATGGCAACTAAAGCGACAGCTTTATTTATATAAGCGTTTGATTGTGCATAAGGAGTTTGTGGCATACCTAGCTCTAATGCTTTATTGCAACACTCAAGGGATTGCTCATATTCTCTTATTGCATGCAAATAAAAAGCTTTGTTTACATATGGTTCAAAACAATTTGGATTTATTTCAATAGCTTTATCGCACATCTTTATAGCTTCATGATATTCTTCTTGAAAAGAAAACGCATATCCCTTGACTACATAAGCATCAAGTACTGTACTATCTATTTCAATAGCTTTTTCACATGCTATTAATGCTTCTTCTATCCTTTCAAGTTCAACCAATGCACTACCTTTATTTGAGTAAGCCAAACAAAGTACTATTTCTTCTTTAGTTTTGCTAGAAATTATCTTATCACATATTTCAACCACTTCATCAAAACGTTTCACATCTAGTAAATTATAACTTTTTAACAGATAACCATACATATCCGTAGGAAATTTTTTTATAAATTGTTCTATTATTTCTGAAGCCTCATCTAGCCTTTGTAAATCTAGTAAACAAGCCGCTGCGTTTATGTAGGCTTCTTTAAAATTTGAATCTAGTTTTATTACATGATTATATTGATCTACTGCTTCGCTATACTTCCCAATATTAGTTAGTCCTATTGCCTTATTGTAGTAAAACACCGATTCATCAGCATTAATCTCAATAGCTTTGTTATAACTTTCAATTGCCTTTTCATATTCCCCCGACTCTAAAAAAGTATTTCCTTCATAAAAATAGTCCATTGATGATGCTGCAAATGTTACAGCCGATGGCATAGATATGGTTACTAGAGCAAAACACATAATTGCAATTGCTACTCTTACTAAACCTTTCATTACTTTTCCCCTTAAATTCAATTTGTAGTTCCTTATTCTCTACATTTAGGTTAATTATACCACAAGCTAGATTTAATATTCAACATACACTAAAAAGTGAAAACTGCTTTGAAATCCAAACCAATACTTAATGGTTTATATCATGATTATCAAAAAGTTGCCTGATTAATTTCAAATAGGGATGACAACAATAGGCTTTTTTGTCATCCCTATGAAACGAAAATCCCCAGAAGTTCGCCGAGAGTTTCCGTTTTTTCTTTACTATTTTTGTGAATGCTATTTTTATATGGTTGATATTGTTATGAGTTTTATTAAATGGTTTTAGATAGGTCCCCTATGAATTTTTTGAAGTCGACAACTATAAAAAATATAAATCGACCCTAAAAAATTACATATATCGACATAATAGTACACTAAAGCCTTAAATATATAAAATTAGTTGACAAAACGAATAGACTTAAGTATAATAAATCCAATATTAGAAAAACCCACAAGATAGTTAACTGTCCAAAACACAGCTATCTTATGGGCAATTCTTAACCCCTACACAAATGGTAGAGTTATTCAATTATACACTACCTTGGGAGATTTGTGAAGGGAGAATTTTTTTTTGAGGGGGGATAGATGTAGGATATTGGAAAAGATAGCTCCCAAAATAAAATCAAAGAAGAGTCAATATGATTAACAAAAAAAGAATTCTATCAGTAGTTTTATCGTCAGTACTCACAGTTTCAGCATTAGGAATGATGATTTTTGCTAATACTGACCAAAATTATTCCGTTACATTACCTGCATTACAGACAAAAGTAACTTGTTCTTCAGACACAAAGGATGGAGATTATAGCTACGCAAATAATAAGTTCCAGTATTATGATGGGACAACAAGCGCAACCTTTTGGCTAGATTCATATAATGGCACTAGCTGGGTATATAACTCATATCAAGATTATACAATTGCCGAATCTTCATCTTTTACCAAAATGTACTATAATATAAAGCCAGCGAATAATGTAAGTGTAAGGTTACGAGGGAAAAATGCAGGTATGAGTCTTTATGGTATAGACATATATGGTACTGTGAACTTTAATTAAAATTTAAAATGCTAAACAAACTTACAGTGATAATTCCATAGTCACTGTAAGTTTGTGATTTTTAGGAGAGACGTTATGAAATTAGTACACTATATTAGGATCGAATTAAATCATTTGTTCTTGAGGAAAGAGTTTTATATTTCATTTATATTTAGTTTGTTTTATGCGGTAGTACATTTTTTGACAACATGTATTATACTTTATGGTTCAAATTCCTTTGAAAGTTTATCACCGGCATATCAGTATACTTTAAACTTTGGAAACTATTACAGGATTTTGAGTGTATTGCCTCAGATATATATTTATTTCATATTATTAATAATTTCGCCAATTGCCTTCGGTGATACATACACTTTAGATCGGATTAATGGAGTACAAAAATTTATTTTTACAAGATGCAGTAAAATTAAATACATAATTTCTAAAGCTATCGTTATTACTTTATCTGTAATAATAGTTGTAACTATCCCTTTATTAATAAATCAATTACTGATATTGTTAATTGCTCCATTGGATAGTTCAAATAATGCAGCAATGGCTATATATAGTTCGTATCAGAAAACAATTTCAAGTCAGTATGACAGTTTTCTGTTTGAAAATTTTCCTTATATTTTTAATGTAATAATGGCTTTAGTGATGGGGTTATATGCAGCAATAATTTCTTTAGTGTCATATGCAATATCCTTGTTAATAAAAGTAAATAGAATAACTGTACTTATTTTACCTTGGATTATAGGCGTTATATTGAATTTACTATTTTCATTTTTTCATAGACCGCTAAAGGATCCAACTACACTTTTAGGTGTAAACTTCTTAATTAGAACTGATAAAGGTGCTGTTACGATTATTACCACAATAATTATTTCCATTATTTTGGTTTATGTTGGAATAACAACTAAAATAAGATATGTAAAGGATGAACTATAATGAAATATATCCAATATATAAAGCATCTTGTTACACAGAACAAATCACAAATTGTGGTAGTATTAATGACTTTCACATACATACTATCTTTTATTTATTTACGTCAGTCAAGAATGCATATGTCAGTTTACGAATTATTACAGCGTTTCACAACACCTATTATATCGGCATTAATAATTATTCCTTGCTTTTTAATAATGATAGATCATGGTATATTATTCTATAATGATACTAATGTTATCATAAGATTTCAAAGTAGATTTAAATGGGGTTTAAATCAACTGGTATGCTTGTTATTTGATTGTTCAATTTATGCAGCATTCATCATGCTTTTATTAGTCTCAGGGGTAATATGTATTTTGGGTGTCTACTGTTTTAATGTAGATTTTATATTACATCTAATCAGCTTATTTTTAATAATTATAATAGGTTTATATTCTGTAGGAATAGTGTATATATTGCTTTCACTTTTGAGTGAGAATTATATTGCATTTGCTATAATAGTGTTTTTGGGCATATTTGAAGATCGTGTTGATATTCCAATAATTGCAAGAAAAATTTTCCCGAATTACTATCAAGACTTTCAAATTAATATTTTAGTATATCTATCAAATGGTTTCCTCCATTTAGTGGCATATTTTATGAGTATTATAATTATATCTGCATTATTATATTTTTTATCTATAAATAATAGAGAGTATAGTCTCGAAAAGTAACTGGTAATTGACCTGAAAATAAAAATTCAGGATTAATTCATAAGAAAATAGGTAAAAAACAATACTGAACCTTGATAAAAGTATATTGTTACGATAGAGCAAATAAA
>Ga0207721_100076_pt1 | contig 106759 bp, 86 predicted proteins | sample TtaePargueraPR_3_FD_187756 | JGI IMG/M metagenome (GOLD analysis project Ga0207721, IMG submission 187756) | Aerobic enrichment media microbial communities from Bioluminiscent Bay, La Parguera, Puerto Rico - Tt and P2 (1) (SPAdes) | ecosystem: Environmental > Aquatic > Marine > Unclassified ... | reverse complement strand
GGTTGCTTGCTTGCGAACCCACTTGATATTAACAAAGGGGCTTTAGTATTTTCTACAGGTAAATACTATTACTTCAACCAGAAAGTGTCGGTTGAAATTTTTCAAAAAAATTTATGCAACACTAATGATACACCTTATACTATGTTGTTAAATCTTGTATGTTAGATACTTTTTGAAATGGCCTATCTTGATTTAATTCTACATTTATCAAAAAATCCCTTCTTTTTAGAAACGGGCTAACTACAGTTGTAAAGTTTTAATTGGTTTTGCCTAAGGGAGTTTCAAAAAAATATATTCAATAATTTAAACATAAGGTGATTCCAAAAAAATAACTGGTCAATTGCGGTTTCAAAAAATCTAGATTGAAGGGCTTTATGATTTGAATACTGTATAGGTTATTTTTTGAAACCGCCTAAACCCCTTCATGGAAGCTTTTAAGCTTCCAATCATAGATACATTATTTTGCTATGCAAAAAATGGCATCAAATTTTTTAAAACTCCATTTGCAAAGTCTTTATTGATTATTCCTAACTTCTAAAAAGTACGTTTTCTCGTTTAAAAAGAGAAACAGCAATTTTTAATGAAATAACAACATATACCAACGATGAAGCAAGTGCTATTAAAAGGTAAGTATAATTAATATTTAATCCTAAAACTATCTTAAATGCAGATATAGTATTAAGTATAGGAACTGCAAACATATATAAAGGCATTTCATTAGGTTGCATTAAAATGGTCGCATATCCGGGTATCATTGCAACAATTATAAGAAATGATAAATAAGTCTGTGCTTCTTTAAAAGACTTTGCGTAAGTACTCAAAGCAATTTGAATACCTGCAAAAGTCATTCCCATTAAAACACAAATCATTAAAATCATTAAAATAGCAAGTCCCGGAATACTGAATCCCGAAAGTTGTGTACCTGCTCCCATAGTTATAGCTTTTGGATCTATCACATAGCCTAAAAACATTCCAAAAACAGACGCAATGGCCGAAACAAATGAAAAAAGAGTTACTGTTAAGTACTTTCCTATTAATAGAGAAGCTCTCCCTGTCTTAGTTGTAAGCAACGGTTCAAAAGTATTTCTTTCCTTCTCTCCGGCAACCAAATCAGTAGCAGGGGCAGTACCACCTGCTGATATAAGAATTACTATCATAACAGGAAGAATCATAGATAGAATACTCAAACTCGTCTTTTCATCATTTGCTATATTGGTCTCCTCTATTTCAACAGGCTTTAAAACATCTTCATTTATCCCCATTTTTTCAAGCCTTTGTCCAACAACTTTTTTATTAAACTCATTAATAGCATCAGATACTATGTATATACTTCCTTCAGATTTTGTCTGAGATTTATCATATATTATTTCAACGGCAAAGGGTTTGCCTTGTTCTAGCTTTTCTTTATAATTCTTTTCTATTCCAAGAACTATGCGCACTTCTGAATCAGTAATTGCCTCAATGGGATCATCTACATCTATAAGATTTATATTTGGATAATCACCTATTATTTCATTTTCTACAAATTCACGTATTTGTGCTGTATTAGAGTCTTTAGTCAAACTGATTGTGACATTCTGTTCAATATCATTTTGCATATTCTGAACACTCCCGCCTGCCAACATACTTAAAAGCGGAATTATCACCATAGGAACAACAATACTTGTAATTATAGTCTTCCTATCTCTTACTATATCTTTAACTTCTTTTGAAAATACAATCCATATATGCTTAAGATTCATTTTTGCCACCCACCAATCGAATGAATATATCTTCAAGATTATCACAACTATATTTATTCTTTAGCTCTTTAATTTTTCCCTTTTCTATAAGTTCTCCCTTGTTTATAATAGCAATATTATCACAAAGCTTCTCTACCTCACTCATCGTATGGCTTGAAAACACTATTGTTTTGCCTTCATTTTTACATGTCCTTATAAACTCATGCACATCCCTTATTGCACTTACATCCAGCCCAGAAGTAGGCTCATCGAAAAGCATTATATCAGGGTCATGAATAATTGCTCTTGCAAAAGCAACTTTCTGCTTCATTCCTTTAGATAACTTACCTGCTCTCTTTTTAAGGTACTCTTCCATGCCAAAAACTCTTGCCATTACCTTAATTCTATCATTTATCTTAGCTTTTTCCATATCATTAAGCAGTCCAAAATAAGCTATATTTTCTTCGCAAGTCAATCTATCATAAAGACCTGTCTCGCCTCCAAAAAGAATACCAATCTTTGACCTTACCTTCTCCGATTCCTTTACAACATCAAATCCTGCCATCATTGCTGTACCATCTGTTGGTTTTAACATCGTTGCAAGCATTCTTAACGTGGTAGTTTTCCCAGCTCCATTTTCACCTAACAATCCAAATATTTCACCCTTTTCAACTTCAAAGCTCAATCCCTTAACAGCTGTGAAATCACCAAATCGCTTAGTTATATTGTTAATCTTTATCAAGTTTTATACACATCCTCCCAAAAATCACTATATAAAGGAGTTTCAAAAAAAATACATATTCAATATTTCTGGTACAAAGCCCATCATGGAAGTTTTAACCTTCCAATCAGAGGAACATTGTTTTGCTATGCAAAAAATGGCATCAAATTTTTTGAAACTCCAGTTGATTGTTATTTATTTGATTTTGCCTAAAAGTCAAAAAGTTTATTAGACTATATCTTTTTTACTTTTACCCTAATCCAAAGGGTGCTTTGAATTCACAATAGCCTCGGCAAAAATCAGATCTTCTCTAGTAGTTATTTTAATATTATTATAAGTTCCCATAACCAATTTTGTCTTATTACCTAATCTTTCAGCAAGAACAGTATCATCTGTTCCAACAAAACCGTCTTTTTTCGCCTGTTTATGAGAATCCATAATTATTTTAAATTTAAAAGCCTGTGGAGTTTGTACCGACCACAATGTGCTTCTTTCTAAAGTTTCTTGGACAAATCCTTCACTATTTGAAGATTTGACAGTATCTTTAAGAGGAACAGCTACAGTAGCCACTGCATATTCTTTCGCAGCCTCAATACAACGATTAATACTATCCTCATCAATAAAAGGCCGTACGCCATCATGTATCAATACAATATCTGTTTTTTCTGATACTTCCATTAATCCATTAAAAACAGAATCCTGCCTTGTTTCTCCTCCTGTTATAACACACTTCACTTTTTTATATTTGTTCCCATCAATTATATTTTCCCTGCAATATAGTATATCGTCACAATGCACCACTAAAATAATCTCATTTATGCAATTCATACCATCAAATAATTTTAAAGTTCTTGCCAATATAGGTATACCACCTACACTAATGTACTGTTTATTAATATTCATATTCATCCTAGTTCCCTTACCTGCAGCAACAACAACTAGGCTGACATATGATTTATTTGCTTTTTTCATAGACAACACTCCAATAAAAAATATATTACTATATTAAAACAAAAAAAGGAACATGTAAACTTTGAGCAACTAAATGGGTGCATATTTTAATCGTGATACATATTATGGAAAGAACATCTGCGTAGAGGCTTAGAGAATGTTAACGAAGCGAAGGATTAGTCGAATCACTGTTTGAGCGAAGCGAGTTTTGATTCGATCGGTAGCTTTTTTTACATTCTCTTAGCCTCGGAGCTTTAGTTCTTGGAATAATATGGTCCACAATGATTAAATACACTCAACTAAATGGGCAATAAAAATATCCATGGCCTTATACCATAGATACTTATCATAAAATTTTAATATTTTTTATATGTATTTTAATTCCGATACCTAAAGATCAATAATTTTGCTTATCTCTTTTTCGATCTCAACGGCATTCATATTTTTTACGAGTACCAATTCGCTCACAAGTATCTGCTTTGCACTACTTAGCATTTTTCTTTCTCCAGTAGACAAGCCTTTTTCTCTTTCCCTTAGCATCAATGATCTTACAACATCTGCCACCTCATATATATTGCCACTTTTAATTTTTATCATATTTTCCCTATATCGCTTGTTCCAATTGCTAGTTGGATCACCATCATCACTTCCAAAAACAGAGAAAACCTTATCAGCATCCTTTTCACTAATTACGTCACGAATACCTATTCCTTTAACATTCTTTGTAGGGATCATAACTCTCATATCCCCTACCGGTATTCTTACAACATAATACCTTTGCTTGTTACCAAGGATTTCCTTCTCCTCAATAGACTCTATTATTCCTGCTCCATGCATAGGGTAAACAATCCTATCACCTACATTATACATATACTCTCCTCCCATAAGCCAAAATGCCATTTTTTTATACTTTATAATTCTATATTTCTAATCTCTCGTAACGACATTTTTTTAACAATTTATTTAATTTTTTATACCTCACACAATAAGGTTACATTAAAAAATAAACTATACAGCATTCAGGTTACAAAACTCTTCCCGTAACCTTCCAAGCTTGGCAACATTATTTTTGTATGCAAAAAACATAAACCAATTTTTTAACTGCGATTAAATAATTGCATTTAATGTAACTATTCTGTTTTAACCTCAAATAATCTAAAAATCTTAAATACGACTTTGAATCACTTAACAACTGCAAAGCAATTGCAAATCTTAGTAAAATTTACTACTAAGATACTTCGACAAAAAACGAAATGCCAATTATATTTTCTCAAAAGATATTTACATTTATTTTACAATCATTCAAGAAATAATATACATATGACTACAAAAGCAAAAACATATTGGTATAATTAAATTTTTAACTTTTATAAAATTCCCATATATTAAGTATACTACAACAAAAATGCAAAGTCAAAAATTTTTATTTTAGCATGTGATACCATCTATGTCAATAACAATTTTTCTCTTGGGTGCATATTTTCTGATCAACTTATGATAATGTCTCATTGTACCGCAAATAAAAATGTCCCTAAATATAGTATAATTGTCTCACCTATAAATTTGTGTGAGGTGGTTACTAATGAGAAAGGTTGATTTGAACATGAACGCAAACGAAAAGTACGAAATTATTAAAAAACTGGTTGATACCAATGGAAACAAAAAGAGGGTGGCTATGCGTGTAGGTTATACAATGAGACATGTTAACGAAGCTAAGGATTAGTCGAATCACTTTTCTTCTTAGTAGCGAGTTTTGATTCGACCCGTAGCGAGTTATACATTCTCTTAGCCTAGGTTGCATAGGCGAGCAGTGTAGCGTAGCGAAACGGCCAGCCTCGGAGCTTTAGTTATTGGAATAATATGGTCCACAATGATTAAACACACCCTTTTCTCTTTTTCTATTATATAAAAGTCAAAAAGTTTATTACATTATATCTTTTTTACTTTTATAGTCAGATGTATATTCTTTGTCGAAAATAAAGATTAAATAATGTAAAATGTTTTTCGAGAAAAATATAGGGTATAACTTTTTTTAGTAGTTGTTATACTCTAAAGGAGTTTCAAAAAAATACATATTCATTATTTCTGTTACAAAGCCCATCATGGAAGCTTTTAAGCTTCCAATCATAGGAACATTATTTTGCTATCAAAAAATGGTATCGAATTTTTTGAAACTCCAGTTGATTAGTTATTTATTTGACCTTGCCTAAAAAAATTTCTATAATTTAAAATAGCGTTATACACTGCCCTTTATAACTTTCCCATTGTTTACCATGTTTATCCATTGTATTTTAGATTGACAAAGCCCCATTTTTACAATTATAATAGTAATGTCAAAAGAACTTCTGATATTCTATGACCAATACTTCTAAGGAGTGAACCATATTGAATGACTTTATGGTAGATCAATTCCAATACACTGTTGCTGAACTTCTTGTAAGAAACAAAAGCATTCTAGATCAAATTACTAAATTTCAGGATTCAAACGGACGTGTGAATCGTGGAATTGTTAAGTCTGTCACTCAATGTGGGTGCGTTAAGATTAATGCTGAAAAACAAGTTATGCCAGCTGATTCCGACTTTGATGAAATACGAAGTAATATGAAAACGCATTTAGAAGGTAATCTTTGTGATAATTGCAGAGACCTCATCGAAAAGGACATTGGCAGAAATCTGTTTTATTTAGCCTCAATATGCAATACTCTTGATCTCAATCTATATGACATAATTATAAAAGAGCTTGATAGAGTTAAAATGCTTGGAAAATACAATTTGAGATAAAATAGAGGAAAACAAAACAAACAAAAACAATAGGGCTAAATGCCCTATTAATTGTGTATTACAGTAAAAAACTATCCTAACATTTCCTATAAAGCTATTTTTAAAAAACATACTGTATAGTATGCTTTTTAAATTCTGCGTGCATCTAAGAAAAGTTGCTCTTGTATCCTTCTCAAGCCTTCTTTTATCATTCTGGCTCTCACCTCGCCAATACCATCAACATCATCAAGTTCTTCAAGCGTGGCGTTTATGACTCCTTGGAAGTTAACAAATCTTCCCACTAAATTCTTTATAACTGACAAGGGCACCCTTGGTATTTTACTAAGTAATCTGTATCCCCTCGGAAATATAGCAGTTTCAAATGCGTTCACCCCTACTTCAAAGCCTAAAATCTTACATATATTTGACAACTCCATAAGTTCATCAAAAGAAAGTTTTCTTAAATTTTCCTGCATCTGCTCTGATGTGCTATCCGCCTCTTGTTCCATATAATCTTCAATAATAAGTATCTCATCATTGTCTACATTTGCCAAAAGCTCATCTAACTGCATATTTATAAGTCTTGCTTCATTACCTAATTCACAAATATATTTTTCCATTTCTACTGCAACCCTCATAACCATTTCTATTCTCTGGATTACAAAAGCCACATCATCTAAAGTTACTATGTCCTCAAATTCCAGTACACTCAAATTGTTTACAGCACTATCTAAGACATTTCTATATTTTTCCAACGTCTGCAAAGCTTGATTGGCCTTAGTCAAAATAGCAGAAGTCTCTTTGATAATATATTTTCTTGAATCCTTATACAAAGTAATAATATTTCTTCTCTGGGAAATACTAATTACAATTTCACCAGTTTGCTTTGAAACCCTGCTTGCTGTTTTATGTCTTGTACCCGTCTCATTGGTTGAAATTGAAGTATCCTGTATTAGCATCGCATTTGCATAAAGTATCCTCTTTAAATCTTTACTCAAAACTATAGCTCCATCCATTTTTGCTAATTCATAGAGATAAGCCTGACTATATTCCTTATCTATAAAAAAACCTCCATCCACAAGCTTTAACACATCTTGTGAATCTCCAATCACTATAAGTGCTCCTGTTTTCGCTTTTAAAATATTTTCCAAACCTTCCCTAAGAGGTGTTCCTGGAGCAACTAACCGTAACACTTCAAGGAATTCAAAATCATTACTTTTTTCTTTGCCCATAAAAAGACCCCTCCATAAAAGCCATAATACGGCATTGGTAATATTGGTACATAATGTGTTTCAAAAAATTTTTTAGTCACCTTTTATAGTTATAAACCCAATCAAATCAGCTTTTTGAAGCACCAATTGACCAGTTAGGGAGTTCCAAAAAAATACATATTCATTATTTCTGTTACAAAGCCTATCATGGAAGCTTTTAAGCTTCCATTCATAGGAACATTATTTTGCTATGCAAAAAATGGCATCAAATTTTTGAAACTCCAGTTGCAAAGTTTTTATTTTAAATACCCTTTTTTTTTAATCACATAAATCCCTACAAAAGAATACTTAAAGCTTCAACAACATTTTCTACAGGCCTTATATCAATTTCATTTAGATCTTTGATTTGTTTTATAGCCTTAATGTTCCCCGCAGGAACAACACACCTTTTAAAACCCATTCTTGCAGCTTCAATAACTCGCTTATCTATTTGGCTTATCGCTCTGACCTCACCAGTTAATCCAACCTCTCCTATAAGCACAGTACTCATATCTATTGGTTTGTTCCTAAAACTAGATGCAATTGCTGCTACAACTCCTAAATCACATGCAGGTTCATCAATTTTTAAACCTCCAACAACATTTACATAAGCATCATAACTGTGAAGCTGCATACCTACTCGCTTTTCTAAAACAGCCATAAGCAATGTTATCCTGTTATAATCAATGCCTGTTGCCATTCTGCGAGGCATTCCAAAATTGGTAGAGCACACAAGCGCCTGAATCTCTATAAGCATTGGCCTTGTGCCCTCAAGACTTGACACAACTACAGATCCCGGAACGCTTTCCGACCTATCTGAAATCATCATCATTGAGGGATTATCTATCTCAACTAATCCTACATCCTTCATTTCAAATATACCTATTTCATTGGTTGATCCAAACCTATTTTTTACAGCTCTCAAAATTCTATAACTTAAGCGCCTCTCTCCCTCAAAATACAACACAGTGTCAACCATATGCTCTAAAACACGTGGTCCAGCTAAAGATCCTTCCTTTGTAACATGTCCAACAATAAAAATAGCCACGTTACTACTTTTTGCAATTCGCATAAGTCCTGCCGTTATTTCCCTTACCTGACTTACACTACCTGGTGCAGAGGATAACTCCTCTTTAAACATCGTTTGTATGGAGTCAACAATTATAAGAGCGGGGTTTTCCCTTTCATTTATAACTTGAATGGCGTTAAAATTTGTTTCAGAAACCATTAAAAGATTAGGATTGCTTACACTTAATCTATCGGCTCGAATTTTGATTTGCTTTATAGATTCTTCGCCAGATATATATATTATTTTGCCACCAATTCTAACGCTATCACAAATCTGCAGTATCAGCGTAGACTTCCCAATTCCAGGGTCACCACCCACTAGTACAAGTGAGCCCTTAACGATACCGCCTCCTAATACACGATCCATCTCTTTTATACCTGTAAAATATCGCTCTTCACTTTCTAATTCAATATCATTAATATTAACAGGTTTCACATCAAACAAAACGCTTTTATTTTTTGTACTAGATGTAGCCTGAATCTCTTCGGCAAAAGTGTTCCAGTTATTACAAGCAGGGCATTTACCAAGCCACCCATTGCTCTCGTATCCACAATCCTGACATACAAAAACCGACTTATGTTTAGCCATTTTCATCTCCCACTAGGCAGTTTTAAAACACAAAGCATATTTTAGAACCGCAATAAATCATTTATTCTTAAAAATCCACGTTTTAAAAATCTATTCAAAAACACCTGCTTCAATAAGCTTATCCAACACCAAAACAAACATTGCATGGGACCAAGTTAAGGGAATCACCCAACAAGGCTCACCTGTGTCTTTATTAACCTGTTCCGGTAATAATCCTAGCTTAGTGCAGGATCTTACAGCCCAATCAAAATATGTTTTTGCTTTTTCAAAATTTTCAACTTCAATGTAATAAAGTGCAACCCAAAGGGTTGTTAACACCCATGGATTTCCACCTATATAGTTATCATTTTCATATCTTTTTATACCTCCGACATGATGGACAGTAAGAGCTTTTTCAATAGCTTCTACAGTATCAGAAACTCTCTTATCCTTCGCATCAAATACACCAAAAGGAATTGTCACTCCCAATAAGCTTATATCTATCGTCCAGTCTTCTAAAGTAACATCTCTTCGGTATCCCTTTGAATTCACTTCAATCACAGTAGTATGGTGGGAATGTTCACTCCCCCATGGGTTAAGCTTTGTTCTTACACTTCGTATAAATCTGCCAGCCTCATTCTTCCACAGCCTAGTTTCCATTGCTTTTTTTATATCATCGGCAACTTTATTCCAATTCTTAACATCTTCTTTTACCACATTTAAAATTTCAGCAACTTTAACTCCTGCCATGATACCAGCATATACAGCAGCACATGAATAGGTGTGTTCTCCCACTCTTTCTTCCCAAAGGTCATAGCTAGGTTTTGGAAGATTCGTTTCATCATCTATAAAGTTTACAAGAAAATCTACACCCTTATCTACAGTTTCCCACATCTTTTGGAGAAAACTCTTATCCCTTGTAACCTCATAGTGTCTTAATATCCCCCATATAAGTGTTCCAGTTTCATCAACCTGCATCCCCCATGAAGGTGCAAGATTGCCATCCATATAATATCTTTGATGCCATGAACCGTCATCCTCCTGAGTATCCATCGCCCAACTATAAAACTTATCCACTGCTTTTGTAAGACCTGCCGCATCTAAAGCACCAGTTATAAATGCTGCATCTCTTCCCCAACAGTATGCGTACCTTCCGCATTTAGTAAAGTTCTCATCAATTTCAGCTGAAGCCAAAAGTCCTCCCGTTTGATCATCGGACATAAGCTTGAAAACCAAAATCGACCGTTTATACAAATTATCAATAACATCATCACGAGTATTTACACGTTTGGCTTTATTTAAAAAATCTAACCAATAATTTTTCGTTTTTTCATATTGGCAATTTACATCTAGTGTCTTACATTTTCTATTTAATATCTTTGCGCCCTTTAAAGTATGGGAAGCACATATAAACATATTAAAACTCTTTTTCTCACCAGGTTTTAAACAACCTATCTTCCATGACAGTGCACCGTCCTTCATCATTCCAATATTTTCAAAACCATTCAACTCAGTATACCTTGCAGAATCAATGGCATTATTTCCTAGTTGAAATTGAAAAACCTCTACGTCCGAAGATATGGAAATATAATAATTATGTTTATAATGAATCAATGAGTCGGTATCAAAATCAAACAATGTGCTACTTAAATCGGGAGTAGTTGTAATCATTGATGAATACTGAACGAATCCCAATTCCAAATCTTCAGACGCTATATTTTCAACTTCATATTGTCTTATATAAATATCACTATCTGGCAAAACAAAATCAAACTGGTCAACTCGAAGTCCCCTGCCATTGTCCTCTAAACTCGTCTTTAGTATGTTAGTATCTTTAATATATGATTGCTGCCTTTTCCAATTATCTTCACCAAACCACGATGTGCTGTTTTTGTGCCTAGTATCGAAAATACCTGTCACAAAACGTTCAACATGCTGGGGATAATCAATATGAGGCCAAAACAACCTTTCTAATTCACCTTTTTTATTCAAGCATACAAGCATGCGCGAATTGCCAATCACTGCGTCGTTAATGTATGTCTTCATCAAATCTACCCCCATTGTTATAACTTATAATAGTAATAATCTATATTGAATATTAATGGAATCTCAAAAAAAATACATATTCAACATTTCAGTTACAGAACCTATTAAGTCAAATTATTTGAAACTCCAATTGCAAAGTTTTTATTTGATCTTGCTTAAAACTAATTGATAATGAAAAATAAATTCCTGTTCTCATTTTTTGAAATAACCTAAAGAAAATTCACGTAAAATTTTTCTTGAGAAAAAATATATTTCAAAAGTTTTAAAATGATTTTAAAATAGAAATAACACTCTTTTATCTATTATAACAGACCTTCAAAGAACAATCTACAACCCGCAAAAATAATTTCATATTTTATATTATTATAACATATTTTAATATATTTTTATTATAAATATTTTTCCCTATTAAGAGCAAAATAAAACGAAGAAGAAACTATACAGAAATTAAATTTTATTAATAAATTCATCTGGAGGAATCAAATGTTATCACTACTGAATAATGTGGTATATCATATTACACAATTAATACAGGTGATAATTTTTATTGTAGGGTGCTACTTTTTTGGTATTTCCATTTTTGGTTGGATAAAGAAAAAAGAAACTTACAAAAAAAGCTTCGCCCCCCAAAAGAAATTTGCTTTAATTATTGCCGCCCATAATGAAGAAAAGGTCATTGAACATGTAATCGAAAGCCTTTTTAGACAAAACTATCCTAAAGAGCTTTACGATGTTTTTGTAATTGCTGACAATTGTACTGATAAAACTGCTCAAATAGCTTCCAATCATGGTGCATTGGTATATACACGAGTTGATAATGAATTTTGTGGAAAAGGACATGCCTTAGAATGGATGTTTTCTAAGATATTCTCCATGAAAGAGAAATATGACGCAATCAGTGTTTTCGATGCAGATAATCTTGTAGCATCAAACTATCTTGAGGAAATGAATGCAAAACTATGTCAGGGACACAAAGTAGTTCAAGGTTATATTGACAGTAAAAATCCATATGATTCATGGATAACCTGCTCCTACGCAATTGCATTCTGGCTTTCAAACAGGATATTTCAGCTTCCAAGATACAATCTAGGATTAAGCTGTAGTCTGTGCGGAACAGGTTTTTGTGTGAATGTTGATACTTTAAAGCAAATTGGTTGGGGTGCTACATGCCTGACAGAGGATTTGGAATTTACAATGAAACTTGCACTTAGCAACCAAAAAGTGGCATGGGCACATAATGCTGTAGTGTATGATGAAAAACCTCTTACACTAAAACAATCCTGGAATCAACGTATGCGCTGGATGCAAGGGCACGCAGACTGTGCAAGTCGTTTTTTGCGTCCTCTTTTTAAAAAAGCTTTTAAAGACAGTGATTTAATCTCTTTTGATAATGCTATATACTTATTTCAACCTATAAGATTTATTTTTATAGGTCTGATAACAATTATGATGTGGATTCAAACCGTATTCCCCCAATCACCTTTTTTCAGCTTAAAATATGTTTTTCCTGTGGGTGTATGGTATATATTTGCTACATTGCAGTTTTTCTATGGTCCCTTCATAATACTTTTAGAAAAAAAGTTTTCTCCAAAAGTACTAGTAGCGTTTTTAATATATCCATTTTATTGTCTAACCTGGATGCCCATCACTATTCAAGGGTTTTTAAGGAAGAATAATAAGGACTGGAAACACACTCATCATTCGAGAGAAATCAGTATTAATGATTTAGAGAAGGCTTGATTAATTATATATTATATTAGGGCAACTAAAAAACCCCTTTTGTGAGGTTTCGCACAGATTTCTCTTAGAGATGTTACCAAAACAGGTTTAATCTTTAATTTGGTTTGTGCTGGCTGGTTTATTGTTAGGGCTTTTTTAGCATTAAAATTTATAAGTTCTAGGTAATATCATACCAGCTTTAGCACAACTATATTTCGTTAAGCGACTTAATAATATCAATAAATTGGTATCCGCATCTTGCCAACTCTCCCATAACCTTATTAATACCATTATCAGTTGTGCACCAATTCCTTTTATTTATCCCCTGTGTATCAGTCGCACAAATAACAAATTGGGTTTGAGGATAGAGCAATTGGTAATACATAAGACAGCGCCTTGCATGAAAGGACTGACAACAAATTATAGCTTTTTTTATATTCAATCTGAGTCCATCAGTTATTTTTTTAGTATATATGGCATTTTGATATGTATTTGTAGCTTCATCTTCTTTCAAAATAGCATCTTCTCTCACACCATTTTTAATAAGTACATCTTTCAAAAACTCCCATTCCGTAACATATTCACCCGTATAGACATCCTCTTTTGACATAGGTCCGGTAAATTGTCCAAGCTTAATACTGTATCTGCCTGAAGGGAGAATGAGTGGGGAATATTCTTCTTTCCAAAGAATCGTTGCCTTTTGTGCAATCTCCGGATATGACCCACCAGGAACAAAAATAACATCTACCTTCTGAGGCTCATTGTTAATAAATATAAACTCTGTAATATCGTCAATAAACTTCATATAAATCTACTCCTGTAAAGTTAGTATACCTTGAAAAGAGCGTTAAAAAAAATCGTGTATTCAAAAATCCCATAATAGCAGAAATTATTCTTTGCTAACATAGCTATCAAATCCAACTCCTACTATATTTATATATTGTATATTATTATTTTGTTTTAACTCAAGAATATTTTTTGTAGGTGCAACTAAAATGGCCGATTGTATTTTTACTCCTTCATTTTCTATTTGTTTATTTATAAATCTAATATCTGATATAAGATCTTCCTTTGCAAAACCACATTCATTAAGAGAATAAAATTTTTTAAGACCACTTACATATTTTTCATACTCCTTCATTTCACTTTGAAAGGATGAAGCCATATTCCTTAAATCATCAGCTTTATAGGTATCTATATTGTTGGTGAGAAAAGTAGTCCTTTCTCCACTACAGCCAACAATCGTTTCATCAACATTAGCTTGAAAAATCATAGTTGAAAATCCCCAAAGTACAGGTCCATATCTTCTTTACTATTGGCTTGAAAACAAATACTAAATTGTTTTATGATTAATTTTACAGTAACAACAATTATTTGTTGTTTTTGTTTAGAAAAAACACTCTGTCAGTAAATTTTTATGCTATTTACAAGTAATATTACGTATCTTAATTAATTATTTTAAACTTGTCAGGAATATTTGATGAAAAATATGAGCCGATAAGGCAGGGTGTATTTAATCATCGTGAGACATATTATTCCAATAACTAAAGCTCCGAGGCTAAGAGAATGTATAACTCGCTACGCTCAAACAGTGATTCGACTAATCCTTCGCTTCGTTAACATTCTCTAAGCCTCTACGCAGATGTTATTTCCATAATATGTATCACAATTAAAATATGCACCCGATAAGGCAAATAGGGTTGATTTTATTTTCATTGTTCAATAAAATATACATATACTATTACTTTACAAGTTTTCAAATTAACTTGTATTAATTTAAAAACTTATGCAATTGTTATAGTTATACTTTTTTAGAGTATTTGAAGGAATTATAAGTTTAGGTGGTAGAGATTATGGGCATTTATGAACATATTAAAAAAGGAGAAGGTAAAACTATTGAGTTCAAAGAAACGTTTCCTTCTACTGAGAAATTGGCAAAAACAATAATTTCTTTTTCTAATATGGCTGGTGGAAAACTTATTATTGGAGTATCAGATTCAGGCAAAATAGTAGGTATAAAAGATTTAGATATTACCCAGCAGATGGATAGAATATCAAATATAGTTCATGATACTATTCACCCCATTATTATTCCTGATATTTATGCATATGCTATTGAGAATAAAACTTTATTAATAGTGGAAGTTTACCCAAGTCAACTTAAACCTCATTTTCTGAAAAGTATGGGTAAGTTAGAAGGAACTTTTATTAGAGTAGGTGCAACAAATAAAAAAGCAGATTTAGAATATATACAGGAATTAGAGAGACAAAAGTTAAATATATCTTATGACGAGGACTATTGGATTCAGGAACAGAGAGATTTTGATATTGAATTTTTAAAGAATATTCTTTCTACTCATTTACACAGAGGAATCAACAATAAAGATTTACTAAATTTAAAGCTAATGAAAAATGATGGAAAAACGCTTCGTATGACAAATGCAATTCCTGTTTTGCTAGGGGTTTTTGAACATGTACAAATTAAGTGCGCACGATTTAAAGGGGACACTATGGACATTTTCATTGATAGAAAAGAATTTGGAGGAGATCTTTTCAATCAGTTAGATAATACAATGAATTTTTTATTGGCCAATATAAATCTTACCGGGAAAATAGGCAAAGATTTTATTACACGAGTTGATGAATATGAAATTCCTCCTGAAGCACTTCGAGAAGCAATAGTAAATGCTATTATTCATAGAGATTATGGAATGACTGGATCTGATATTAAGGTTGCTGTTTTTGATTCAACAATCGAAATAACATCTCCTGGGGGGTTGCCAAAAGGAATAACTATAGAAGATGTACTTGGAGGAAGATCTGAAATACGAAATAAAGTAATTGTGAGAATATTTAGAGAAGCAAAAAAGATTGAACAGTGGGGAAGAGGAGTTCAAAGGATCATACAATTATGTAAAGAGAAAGGGCTGAAAAGTCCACATATTATTGAATCAGGTATGTTTGTCAAATTTATTTTTCACAGAAAATCGGACGCAAAGTCGGACGCAAAGTCGGACGCAAAGTCGGACGCAAAGTCGGACGCAAAATCAAGAGAAATGATACATATAGATAAAATAGTTGATTATCTAAAAGATAATCAAGAAATAAATGTATCTCAAGCTATTAACCTTTTAGGATTATCTAAATCTAGAACGAACGATATTCTGAAAAAAATGGCAAAAAACGGATTAGTTACAAAAGAAGGACTAAGTAGAGCCACAAGATATATTTTAATAAGGCAAGATCAAATAAATAACTAAGCAACTAGAGTTTCAAAAAACTTGATGCCATTTTTTTCCTGGCAAAATAATATTCCTATGATTGGAAGCTTAAAAGCTTCCATGAAGGGATTTGTGCCTAAATTATTGAATATGTATTTTTTTGAAACTACTTAAATAAATTTAAGTGATTTAAAAACCACAAATTGGTCAAAAGGATTTTCAAATAAAAATACTTAAGTGAAAATTCTAAGGAAAGTTTTTATCTAAAAATAGCTTCTAAACTATTCGCATCAAAACAACCCATTTTCCCATCACTATATGTAAACCTAATAATAGCACTTTCTTCTATAATTTCTTCTAAATAAATAGTACCTGCGCCCTCGAATTTAAGCTCTTTTAAAACAAATCTTTCTTCAGTCTTATCTTCACAAACATATGCAATAAATCCAACTCTTGAGTCCTCTATACTATTACCTGAAAACACCAATACATTATTTATTAACGCTTGTGAAGCCAATTTATAGTTACTATAAAGTTGGGGAATATTTTTAAAGTCAGGTGAACTTTCGGTCTTTATTAAATATTTTTTCTTAACTAATTCCCCTTTCATATCTTTACTATGTTTTTTGTCGTTAATAATCGGTTTTCCCTTTTCATCTTTCTTTGCTTCCTTTATTTTATTATTCTTTTCTTGCTGCTCTTTTTCTAATCTAATTAAATCTTCAGAAACCTTTTTGGAATATTCTCTTTCAAATTCAATCTTTTCTAATAAATCTTCTGGAACTCTCTTTCGGGTTTTTTCAAAAGTATTCTTAGCTTCCTCTAATTCCGCTAATTCTCTAGTTTTATAATATTCTGATACCTTTGCATTCACCCCAGAAATCCCTACAGATATTATCATAGCAACTAGTGTTACTATAAATATAGCTTTGAGTTTTTTCACGACTAGCTCTCCTCTTTGTATATTTTATAATTTTATTATATATTGATTTACTATCAATTACAAATCTGTCACATTAAATCAGGTACATATTTTAAAAGTGAAACTCTAGTTGCAAAGCTTTTATTTGATCTTGCTTAATAAAAAAATAAATGTTAACAATATTGAAACATCTTTGTTGTACACTTGTCCATAAAACAGGCTAATTGTAAAAAAGGTTTGTTACAAAAATTATAGAATTATATTTTTAGTCTATATAAACGTCAAAAAATTTATTACAGTTATCTTTTGGCTTTTATAGTCAGATGTATATTAACCGAAAATAAAATTAAGTGATGTAAAATGGTGGTGAAAATTTGAGTACGAAAGATATAAAAAAAACAATCCTCATAATTGAAGACGAAACCGGCATATCTGAATTACTTTCTTACGCTTTAATGCGTGAAGGATATAATACCATTACTGAATGTACTGGGTATGGCGGAATGGAGCGACTTAAATTGGAAAACACTGATTTGCTTCTTCTTGACTTAATGCTACCAGATGTAAATGGAATTGATATATGCAAATTGGTAAAGTCCGAATATAAAATCCCAGTAATTATCCTTACAGCAAAGTCTGATATTGTTGATAAGATAACAGGCTTTAATTATGGCGCCGATGATTATATTACCAAGCCTTTTGATGTTCGTGAAGTAGTCGCACGAGTTAAAACAGCCTTCAGAAGAATTGAGGAAATTGAAGGCAAAACATCACACACAGAACACATTCAACTTACTTCAAATATATACATCTATCCTCAACAACACAAGGTAATTAGAGACGAACAGACTATTTCACTAACACCAAAAGAATTTGATCTTTTACACCTTTTGGCAAGAAATAGAGGTATTGTATTTACCAGAGACAAGCTTTTAGACAGGGTTTGGGGCTATGACTATGCTATAGATACTCGTTCTGTAGATATACATATTTTGCGTTTAAGAAAAAAGCTAGGAGACTTTAACGGTATGTTAATAAAGACCGTATTTGGTGTTGGTTACAAAATTGACAAACAGGAGGAATTATGAAACTTTCAATCAGAGATAAACTTCTCTTAAGTTATACATTACTTGTAGGAATTTCATTTCTTTTAATGATCTTCTTCATCAATAAGACTATAATGAAAAACAATGAAAATACAATTCTTGATGACCTTTGCAAAATTGATAGGAACATCAAAGTATATACCAAACAATACTTGATTTTAAATGATATAAAGGATATTAAAAATCAATTTGTAAATGTTCACAAAGATTTTGTTGAGGATCTTAATCAAAAGTTGGCACAAGTAGGAGTATTGTATTTTGATGATGGCAAAATAGCGGACACCACTTATATAGTAAACAAATATATGAAAGAAGATAATGCCCTTAATATTGCATTAAAAAAGAAAAGTGCTTGCAACATTTATTTTAATGATCAAACTGTTACAGCTGATTTTTCTATACCCATTATATATGAAAATAACCTTATAGGTGTCTACAGGTTTTCAAAAGATTATAGCAAACTGTATCAATCAGGATACTCTCTTATAAAATCAATAAGTATTTTCGCCTTACTAACAGGTTTTGGAATTATAGTTATTTCTCTTATAATTTCTTACAGTATGCTAAAACCCTTATCTAAACTACGTGATTATTCAATTAGCATGGCTGACGGTAATTTTGATATAGATATTGATATAGAATCAAAGGACGAAATTGGTGAACTAGCTCAGCAATTTATAAAAATGAAAAATCAAATCCACTCTCAAATTCAAACCATCATAAAATCCCATGAAAAACTGAGCAAGCTTGAAAACTACAGAAAACAGTTTTTTGACAATGTAACCCATGAACTCAAAACACCTTTGACCATAATATCAGGTTTCTCTCAAATGATAGAAGATACTCAATATTCTGATAAGGAATTACTTACAAAAGGAATCAATTACATACAGCATGAAAGCCAAAGACTTCAACGTATGGTGGAAAAACTCATTGATATTTCACACCAAAATTCTTGTAATACCATCAATACCTTTGAAGTTTTTTATTTATCAGATTTAATAGAATCTGTATGTGAAGAAATGGAAATAAAGGCAAACAAGCATCATATGGTGATATGTAGAGATATTGAAGCTGATTTATATGTAAATGGAAATTGGGATGACTTAAAAAGCGCTCTTATAAACGTAATAGATAATGCTATAAAATACAGTTTTGAAGGTAACCCTATCGAAGTAGAAGCACACCAGGAAGGCATTCAGATAAAAATCATAATAAGAGATTATGGGGCGGGAATACCTGAAAACCTACTAAATAGAGTCTTCGAACCATTTGTAAGAGAAAAAGTAAAGTTAAAAAACACCGAAGGTAGCGGCCTTGGTTTATTTATCACAAAGCAGATAATTGACAATCATAATGGAATGATTTTTGTCAATAGTATAAAACACCAAGGTACTTATGTACACTTGCATATTCCATCTGAAAGTTAACATTTTTGAAACAATTGTCTATAGGTTTGAAAAAACTTTTGAGTACAATTTTATTAACGGTAAAGTACAAAATAGATTTTTTACCGACTACTAATAAGATTTAAGGAGTGGTTGATTTTGATTAAATTAAGAGGAAAATATCTCACTGCATCGTTGTTGACCGCAACGATATCGGTTGTAGCAATGGGGGCTGTATTTTCATATAATCTATCTATGCCTGAAAGTACAAAAACACTATCTATTCCAACTGACATAAATGAAGATTACAAAATGGAATTATCACCCCCCGCAGTTACAAAAATAAGAAATTTAAAAGACGTAAAAACACCTATTGAAGGATATCTAGATGACAAAATTGTGTTATTTTATTCACCAGATGTGCCAGACAGCAAAACATTAAATGGAATAACTTTATATGAACCGGACAGTGGTAACAAAAATTTGATTTACTCTGAAAACAAAATCATGCAAAGTAGTGCAACATTTGGAATGTTTAGCATCTCACAGGACAAGACAAAAATAATAACTTATGATAAACATTCTTGTAAATCGGGTCAGCCGTTTGGAATATATGCATATGATATTAATAAGGAAAGTAGCATTAAAGTAGCTGACATCAGTAAAGAGTTTACTGTTTATAAGTATATAACTCTTGGAAAGGGTGAAAAAATGAGTTACACTGCATACGATGGCAGCGGATGGTCTGTAGATAGCGAAAGCGTTATATATTGTATAAAAAAAGAAGACGAAAATGCATTTGATTTTTTTATTTATAACATAAAAACAGACAGTACTATGAAATACACTTTAATAGACTCTAAATTCAATTTTATTACAATATCTATGCCAAAGCTTTCAGCAGACAGAAGATATATATACTTCTCAGGACATTGTAACTCCTCCCCTTTAGTAGATAGCCTTTATAGAATTGACCTAACCAACAAAGAAAAAAAAGCAGAATGGCTTACTGATCATGCTAATTATTACTATCTTTCCACTGATGGAAGGAAGATAGTATACACTGACAGCAGAATAAACAGTCCAAAAAGAAATATATATACATTTGATACCCTCACAAAGGAAGAAAAAGTTATAATTGAAAATCCGTATTGCCTATTTGATATATCTGCCGACGGTTCTAAAATTGTATATACTGTTAAAAATGAAAACAGTATTGATGTTAAAATGGCTTATTTAGAAAACGATAAGATTACCAACAATACAACACTATATAGAACAGGACTCACTGAATCGATAGGTATGGCATTTTGGAATGGTGATGGTTCTAAAATTGTTGTGGAAAGTGATTATGGAAATAATTTCATTATTGATTTGGAATATGATTAAATTTCGTTTTTTAATATAATAAGACAATGTAAATAATTGTCTATTTTCTAAAAACACTTCACAGAAAACATTCTGTGAAGTGTTTAAAACTATTTATTTTTCAGTTAGCACCTTTAGTTCCTTACCTTTAAATCCCATCCCGGTACATACAATATTTTTGTGGAAATGAGCCACAAGTTGAATTTTATTAGCAACAAAATAGATTTTTCATTTACTTTACCTATAAAAAAAATTATAATACATATATGATTATCCATAATAGTATATTTCATAAAGTGATTTATAGTAATTCACATATTTTTTTGAAAAATACTGTATATTCAATTTGAGAAAGCAAGTCCATCTATTTATGGAACTCATATTCTTAATAAAAAGTGCTTTGCAAATAAATAACTGCTCAAATGGAGTTTCAAAAAATATAATAGACTTTGTAACAAAAATATTGAATATGTATTTTTAAAACTCCGTAAAACATGAACCTGAGTTTAATATTGACTAACGAATTTTTGAAATTCATAACAAATTAAACAGGGAAAAGGGGAGTATTCTATGAAAAAAGAGAATAATGTCATTGAGAGAATGGTCAATAATATTGAAAAAGTCATTGTAGGCAAAAGGGAAACTATTGAACTATTGTGTCTCGCACTCATATGTGACGGTCATGTATTAATTGAGGATGTACCAGGGACAGGTAAAACCACCTTGGCATTAGCCTTATCTAAAACAATTGGCGGAAAGTTTAAAAGAATATCATGCACACCAGATGTTATGCCTTCGGATATTACAGGCTTTTCTATGTTCAATCCCCAAAAAAATGAATTTGAATACAGAGAAGGCGCTATCATGGCAAATATTTTCTTAGCCGATGAAATCAACAGGACACCGCCAAAAACCCAATCGGGTCTACTAGAAGCTATGGAAGAAAAAAAAGTTACCATTGACGGCATGCTATATCCTCTACCAAAACCTTTTATGGTTATAGCCACTCAAAATCCTATAGAACATTTAGGTACTTATCCTTTGCCTGAAGCTCAATTAGATCGTTTTATTATGAAGATTTCCATAGGCTATCCAACTGAGGAAGAAGAACTTGGAATATTAGGTATTTATGGACAGGATACTCCTCTTGATAATCTTGAAGCTGTAGTTACGTTAGAAGAAATTCTTAAAGTACAAGAAGAAATATTAAAAGTTAAAATAAATGAAAAGGTATCTCAATATATTATTAAAATTGCTCAACAATCAAGAAAAAGCAATCAGATTGAGCTAGGAATCAGTCCAAGGGGAACTTTAGCTATCCAAAGAGCAGCCAAAGCATGGGCTTATTATCAGAAAAGAGATTTTGTAACCCCTGATGACATAAAAAAAGTATTAATACCTATAACAGGGCATAGAATCACCCCAAGAGCAGAAGCCAAGTATGAAAATATCTCTGTAGAAGATATTTTAAATGAGCTTTTAAAACTGATAACCGTACCCGAATAAAATCCGCAGTAAAAAACTAGAACAACGAGTCACTTGGGGTACTTCAAAAAATACATATTCAATATTTTAATTACAAAGCCTATCATGAAATCTTTAAGCTTCCATGGATAGGAACATTATTTTGATATGCCAAAAAAGCAATCGAATTTTTCAAAAACTCCCTTTGACCAATTATTTATTTTGAACTTCTCTTATTTCCAAAGAGATGGAATAAGAAATGCGTGAAATGACAACCAAAGATATACTTGTACCATTTCTAGAGATTCAGGAAAGGCTGTGTTTAAGTTGTTAAAAAATAGAATCATATATATATGTTTCTTATGTTTTACAATTGCATTAGGAATTTATAAAGACGGCTATTTATCTACAATGCTTTTCTTTTGTGCACTACTATTACCTGTTGTATCTATTTCATTGACACTATTCACATTAACCTCTTTCAGATTATTAGAAAATGTAGACCAACGCATTGTGGTAAAAGGGGATGTAGTAACTTATTCATATCAGATAAGCAATCATACAAAACTACTGTTTTGCCCAATGTCCATTAAATTTACAGACAGCAAGGTGCTTTTTAAAAACACAGTATTAGGTGAAGAAGATGAATTCATACTATATCCTGATGAGGTGAAAACAGCGGTTAAAAAGGTTGATTGCCGATATGGAGGAAGTTATTACATAGGTATTAAAGCAATAAATATAAGAGATTTTTTCAGTTTATTTTCATTAAGTTTTAAGGCAATAGAAAATCCTAAGATTTTGGTCTACCCAAAAATACGGGAATTAGGTCAAGATAATGACAATACTTTATTAGAAACAACCGAAAGTATTGTAAGTAAATCAAATAAAGACCCTAGCATTTTTTCTAATGTAAGGGAATATAGATCTGGTGATTCTTTAAAATCAATCCATTGGAAATTAAGTGCAAAAAGAGGAGAACTCTTGACTAAAGAATATGAAGGCAGTGTTAATAGTCATACTAAAATAATTATTAATTCAGATGGTCTGCCCTTTAGCTTTGCGCACAATCTAGTCATGCAGGACTATATTATTGAAGGTGTTGTTGCAACAATAAAATACTTACTAGAAAACAACACACCAGTTTCTCTTGTGTATTACAAATTTGAAAACCGATATATTTCAGGTAGTGATAATAATAGTTTTGGACAGTTTTACAATGCGCTAGCTAGTATGATGTATTCAGGTAACGAATTTATTAATATATTAAAAAAAGAGACAGGTAGTTCTAAACAATATGCAAAGACTATAATTTTCACTCCCTATATTACTAAAGGTATAAGTCAATTTATTACTTCAAATCGCCTTCAATTAGCTGACATAAGTGTTTATATAATTAATGAGGTAAAATGTGAAGTAGGCAGCATTATAGCTGTTCAAGACAAACAACCTTTATTTGAATTATTGTCTAATGGCATAAAAACATATAAGATCAGCTATGAAAATGAACTGTGCAGATTGGAGTTGGCATAATGTTGGAAGTATTGATATATGGGTTAGGCTGGATTTCTTTACTATCAAGTTTATTAGGTTATGATGTTTCATTTATAAATACTTTACTCATCTCTTTTTTTAGTTATTTTGTAACGATAAGTTTGTTTAGAAATAAAAAAAGAGGTTTATTATCAGTGGCAGTCCTTTGCTTATTATCCGGTGGTATATTCTTTATCATGTATATTTTAGGCAATGTAAATATAATTATTAATACTGTAAATATATTTATAACACCTTATTTTGACTCAATGACTAATAAAAGTTCTCCTATCGATGTCCCAAGACAAATAGCAGCTATTTTTTTGATATCCTTCTTCATATATATAATCATTCTGAAATATAGAAACAAAAAATATAGCAACTACACTTTTATAATAGTTTCTCTTATTACTCTATCTGTTGGTTTTGCTCAAAATTACTTAAGTTCCATGCGTGATCGATATTCCTTTATATTTTTTGTGTTTTGCAACATGTTCTATTATTTTAGTATTTTTTACAGAAAAAATATAAAGAAGGATAGTAGTAACAACAAAGGCTCTACGCCATTTATTGTTATAGCAATTATATATACAATTTTTATAGTTGGTATATCACAAATGCTTTTTCATTCTTTCCCCTATCCCTTTCAGGCAAAGCCAAAAAGATCAACAACTCATAGTATTTCAAAAAGCGAAGCCCTTTATAAGAAGTTTGCCTTTGAAGTTGCTAAAAAAGGAAGTATCTCAGATAAATTTCAATTTGAAGGAATTAGATTATTTACAGTTAAAACACAAGATACTAAATATTTAAAATCCATAGTCTATGATACCTATAAAAACAATAGCTGGGTACAAAATGATTCATTACAACAAACTAATAATAAAACTTTTAACACTCTTAAAGAAACCGGAGAAGTGGAAAACGTAGTTGTTAATTATACCAACATTCAAACTTCTGTATTATTTGCAGCACCATATATAGATAATTTTGACGCACATAATCCTGATATAGTTATTGCTTATGATGAAAATAGAGGAACGTATAGGATAGAAAATTATGTATCGAATATTATTGAAAAGGATATTATTTTTTCTTTTGATTCTTTAAATGTAAAAAGCAATACTACACTATTTAAAGAATCTCTAAGAAAAGTCAATCTACAAAATACCCTTCCTCAATATGAAGTCTACGATAATGAACATATACATGAACTAGCTTTAAATATTACAAAAGGTATAGGTACTGATTATGACAAAATAGAGGCAATTATCACATATCTAAAAAACAATTACACCTATAATCATACTCCTAGTGTATCGGAAAATGATGAAGCGGATAAAATTGAGTACTTCTTATTTGAAAGTAAGGAAGGCTTTTGTCAACATTATTCTTCCGCAGCTGCTCTCCTTCTTAGAAGTATCAATATTCCTGCCCGCTATGTAACCGGTTTTAAAATAGATACAGTTATAGACTTTTCATCAGGCCCTGCTTATTATAAATCGTTAGCATCAGGCTATAAACCTGTATATGACTCAGATGCCCATGCTTGGGTTGAAGTATATTTTAAGGATTATGGTTGGATAATGTTTGAAAGTACTGGTGTTGACGGAATGACTGTAAATGAAAATGAGAACCTGCAAAAAGTTAAAGAAGTTGCTGAAGAAAAATCAAAACTAAGTCAACAAACTATTAATATATTAATTAAAATCGGCCTTTACTTAATACTGCCCATAATGATAGCCCTCTTAATATATATGATTATAAATATAAGAAAAAGTAAAAACAACTTTAGAAAGGGAAGCGATACTTATAAAATAAAAATATTGTATAAAATTATTTTGGGCTACTTAAGCGCAAGTAAATTGCCAAAATACAGTTATGAAACCCCACAAGAATATGCCAATAGAATTGACGATATAAATATAGATAGTAAATATCTCTTTAGCGATCTAATATTGGCATACAACCAAATTATCTATGGTGACTATGAATTAGATACTGACTTTGTAAGCAAATATTTTGTTTACTTAAATCATATTAAAAAAGAACTTAAAAAACATTGTAGATTGTATAGAAGGGTCAAATTATATATTAAAGAATTTATACACACGTAGAAATTTAGGTTGTTCTCTTATTTTTAAGTATAAATCCTTTAAAATAGCAATTGATCAGTTATTCTTTTCAATTTTCTAAAGTAAATCATAAGTATTTCTTTTGGATATTATCTCAATGCGTGACCATATAATTTCATTTTCAGGTTTGTGTCCAGTAACTAGCATATTATATAAATGAATAATTGAATCATGAGCCTGTCCAAATGGATCATGGCTTATTGCTGCACAAATAACCCCTTTTTCGATATACTCAGCTATTTCTTTGTTATAGAAACAACTCATGATCAAGATTTCTCCTGCCTTGCCTAGCTCTTCCACAGCTCTGATAACACCCAATAATCCTATCCCAAGAGCAAATATAGCACGTATATTTTCATTTTTCAGGAGTAAATCTTTTGCTAAAGTATATGAATCGTCAATGCTATCAGCACACTGTGCCTGTGATACAACTTTTATGCCCTTGAATTTCTTAAGCTCAGCCAAAGTATCATCTCTTCCAAATACATCTTGTTTACATCCAAAAAATGCTATTTCACCTTTTCCTTTTAGGGCTTTTATAACAATGCGAGCACCGGCAATTCCAGTTGAATTAATATCAGGACCGAAATAGGCAATACGTTTAGATTTTACTTGAAAATCAGCATTAAATGTCATAACAGGAATATTCTTTTTATAAGCATCCTCAACCATCTCAACAAGTTCCGGATCAAAACCTGGTACGATAATTCCACTCACACCATTTTTTACAGCTTCTTTAAATGATTCTCTAATTTTAGGACCTACATCTTGTTCTAAACCATAAAAATCTATTACTACATTTTTTTTAGATAACTCCTTTTTCGCGTACAAGACACCCTTACGCACAGCATACCAAAAATCATTGTCTAAGGGACTAATGAAAGCAATATGTAATTGACTTTTACTGTCAGCTTCAACAGGAACCACAGATGTGTTAAATCTCTGGATTAGCATTTCAATCCCTGTAAGCATGTTTTGCAATGATGAAGTACTAGTACTAATCTTTTGTAATTCGATAAGCTCATCTTGAGTAACTACTGAAACTTCTTTTGTTTTGTTTGATATATCTTCTGAAGCCACATAGAGCTGTTGACTTTTTTGATTTATTTCTTGAGTGCCCGAATTAATTAAATACACCTCATTGTGAACCTTCTTTATATCCGATTCAAGTATATTTGCACTTCTGCTAATAATATCAAAAGACTGCATAATGGATTCAAATAAATTCTTACTAAAGTCATAGCTCTCAACGCAATCGTCGATACTATTTCTTACATATTCACTTTTATTTTGGATATTTTTCAGTATACCACTTATTTTTCCAATACTTTCTTTAGTTGCTTTTGATAGTAAATTCATTTCATGCGCAACAACGCTAAATCCCTTGCCTGATTCTCCTGCTTTGGCAGCTTCAACAGACGCATTAAGACCTAAAAGTTTTAGCTGTTCACTGGTTTTTGTAATGAATTTGCCAATTTCATCTATCTGAGTTACGTCTACATTCAATTTCTTAATGTATTCTGAAGTACTATTCAAATTATCAGAAATAATATTGACCTGTTTATAGTACTCTTCTAAATTCTGCACACCCAATGCTGTTGCATGCACGGATTCTTCAACAGATTTCTCAACTTTTTCAACACTCTGTGTGATATTTTCTATTCTGGTCTTTACTTCATCAATTCTAGCCATAGTATCTCCCATGAGATTAGCTTGATCCTGTGCTTTTCCAGCAGCCTTTTCCATACTAGCCGCAATTTGTTCATTGCCTACATAACTGCTCTCTATACTTTTAGATACACTGTCAATAGCATCAGAAATGGTGATTATATTCACTTTTGTCAACGCAATGAAATTCTGTAGATTAGATTTCATATCATTGATAGCTACAGTCATTATCTCTAGTCCGAAACTATCCTCGCTGATATCATTTATGTTTAGTTCTCCCTGAGCAAGAAATTCAGCTTGACTATTAACTATGCCAATAGACCGAAAAAGCTTAAATAGAACAACCAATAAAGTAATGAATGCCATAACTTCAAAAATCAAAGCTGCAATAAAAATAATTTTTAATGCAGTACCCGAAAAAATTCCAAGGAGTAAAGCTAAGATTGTAAATGTTATTACTACAAATAAAGAAATTACTATAGACAAAACAACTGTCTTTATAACGCTCTTGCTATGTGCCTGCGGCTTTGAGTTATTCATAAGCTCCTCCGTTTTTTGCTTCTAGTTATAGACCACAAATTGCTCTGCTCCATTCAAAAGACTCTTTAAGCAGTTTTCATCATAAAGTGTAAATTGAATAAAACTCACTGAACACTAAATATTAAATATGTAAATGGTCCATACTTAATTTATGATTTAATGCAAAATAAGGCGGTTTTAAAAAATAACCTATACAGTATTCAGGTCATAAAGCCCTTCAATCTAGATTTTTTGAAACCACAATTGACCAGTTATTTTTATGGAATCACCTAAATAAAAGTTTATAACATTATATTAATCGGATTTTTTTGTAGATTTATTTATATTAAATTTATGTCAAAAACTCTACAATGGGCATTGTAAAATTCAGAGGAAGTAGTGGAATTGTTGAACAAAAAAATTCTATTACGCTAGATATCTAAAGAATATATAATATAAACACGTAGCAATTTAGTTTATTGCAAAAAAACAATTATTCACATGCGATTTTAAAGTATTTGCAATTTGTTCTGGATTTTTTTATTATATAAGATATAAATATAAAAAGAGGCCCAGAGCAGTATGCCCTGGGTTTCTTTTATGATTTATTTAAAACCAAATCATCATCTTTACTTTTAATAACCACCTTGTCACCTGCTCGAACTCTCCCTTCAAGCATCTCTTCTGCCAACTTATCTTCCACCATACTTTGAATTGCTCTCCTTAAAGGTCTTGCACCATACACCTGATCAAATCCCTTTTTAGCCAAAAGTAATTTCGCATCTTCGCTAACCTCTAAAACTATCGCATTGTCTTTCAACCTTTTTGCAAGGCTTTCAATCATAAGTCCTACAATGCTCTTTAAGTGTTCTTCTTCTAATGGATGGAATACAATTATTTCGTCTACCCTATTTAAAAACTCAGGCCGAAATGTTTTCTTAAGCTCTCCCATAACATTATTTTTCATATCTTTATAGGTCTTTGCTTTTTCAGCATTTGACGAGCTGAATCCCAGCTGTTTTGGTTCAGTTATAAGCCTTGCCCCAACATTTGAGGTCATTATGATTACCGTATTTCTAAAGTCAACTACTCTTCCCTGTGAATCGGTAACCCTTCCGTCTTCAAGAATTTGAAGCAATATATTAAATACATCCGGATGAGCTTTTTCGATCTCGTCAAAAAGAACAACCGAATAAGGCTTTCTTCTAACTTTCTCAGTAAGCTGTCCACCTTCTTCATACCCCACATATCCCGGGGGTGATCCAACTAATCTTGATACACTATGTTTTTCCATATATTCGGACATATCAATTCTTGTAATGGATTTTTCATCCCCAAACAAAGCTTCTGCAAGAGCCCTGCTAAGTTCTGTCTTTCCCACTCCAGTTGGTCCTAAAAATATAAATGAACCAACAGGTCTGTTAGGATCTTTAAGCCCAACTCTTCCCCTTCTAATAGCTTTTGATATTGCTTTAACTGCCTCTTCCTGTCCTATTACCCTTTTATGAAGAGTATCTTCCATCTTCATAAGTCTTTCCGTCTCCTCTTCTGCAAGACGCTTAACAGGTATTCCTGTCCAGTCAGCCACAATTCCGGCCACTTCCTCTTCTGTAACAGTATCGGTAGTAGTCTGATTTTTTTGCTGCCAGTCATTTTTCACCTTATCCAACTCATTCTTCAATCGTTGTTCTTCATCCCTTATGCGAGCTGCTTTTTCAAATTCCTGGCATATTATAGAATCTTCCTTCTCTTTTCTCAATTTTTCCACTTGCTCTTCAAGTTGTTTTAAATCTGGTGGAGCAGTAAAGGACTTGAGTCTCACTCTAGAAGCAGCTTCATCAATCAAATCTATGGCTTTATCCGGCAAAAAACGCTCTGTGATGTACCTATCTGAAAGCTTAACTGATGCAACAAGAGCTTCATCAGTTATTTTAACTCTGTGATGAGCTTCATATTTATCCCTTACACCCTTTAATATCTCAATAGCCTCTTCTTTTGTAGGCTCTCCAACGGTGATAGGTTGGAATCTTCTTTCCAATGCGGAATCTTTTTCAACGTGCTTTCTATATTCATCAAGAGTAGTTGCACCTATAACCTGTATTTCGCCTCTTGCTAAAGATGGCTTTAAGATATTTGAAGCATCAATAGCACCTTCTGCCGCACCAGCTCCAATAATAGTGTGCATCTCATCTATAAACAGTATTACGTTACCCGCTTTCTTAATCTCTTCAAGAGCTTTTTTAAGCCTTTCCTCAAATTCGCCCCTATACTTTGCGCCCGCCACCATGGAAGATAGGTCTAAAGTTACTACTCTTTTCTCTTTTAACATTTCCGGTATATTTCCTTCAACAATCTTTTGAGCCAAGCCTTCAGCAATAGCCGTCTTACCAACACCCGGCTCACCTATTAAACAAGGATTGTTTTTTGTTCTTCTACTCAATATCTGAATTACTCTTTCAATTTCCTTATCTCTTCCCACAACTGGATCAAATTTTGCCTCTCTAGCCATATCAGTTAAGTCTCTTCCAAACTGATTAAGAGTGGGAGTATTGGAATTAGCAGCATTTTTCTTTGGAACCCCAGTTGCACCCGGCGACTCTTCTGTAAACATTTTTAAAACCTCAGAATACAACTTTTGCGGCTCTAGACCTAAATCCATCAAAATTCTTACCGCTACGCTTTCACCTTCTTTTAGTATTCCAACTAAAAGATGTTCTGTACCAATATAATTATGTCCCATTCTTCTAGCTTCTCTAAAACTCAATTCAAGTACTCTTTTTGTTCTGGGCGTAAATCCTAAAGGCTGCTCACCACTTGATTCTCCACGCCCAATTAACTCCTCTATTTCTTTAAGTACTTTATCTTCAGTTATACCCTGATTTTGCAATACTTTAGCAGCAACTCCGCTTCCTTCTTTTATCAAACCAAGCAATAGATGCTCCGTCCCAACATAATTATGACCTAAAGTCATCGCACTTTCCTGCGAAAGACTTACTGCCTTTTCCGCCTTTTCGGTAAAACGTCCATACATATTCAACTCCTCCTTCGTATTAGGTAGTTTCAAAAAATTACGTATTCAATATTTCAAGCACAAAACCTATTATGCTATGCAAAAAATGTGAATCAAGTTTTTTGAAACTCTAGTTGCAAAGTTTTTATTTGATCTTGCCTTAAGGCGGTTTCAAAAAATAACCTATACAATATTCAGGTCACAAACCCCTTCAATCTAGAATTTTTGAAACCACAATTGTACAATTATTTTTTGGCAATCACCTAAACTTCCTCACTATCTTATTTATCGCCAAAATGTCCCACATAGAACACTCTATTTTAAACTTAATTTTTCTCTAATCATTTCAGCTCGTTTAATATCCCTTTCATCAGAACTTAAAGTCTTCTCAAAATCCATTTGCAAATTCGCCGGTTGTATTTTAAGAAGTATTTCATTTAGTTTTGTAACATCAATATTATTAATTATTCCCATATCCACACCAAGTCTAACATCAGATATTAATTTAAAGCTCTCTTCTGAAGAAATAATTCTCGCATTAGATAATATACCCAACGATCGGTAAATTTTATCTTCAAACCTGAAAGAATTTTGTTTGTACATCTCTGACCTAAGTGTTCTCTCCTGGTTTATTATTTGATTTCCTATATTAGTAATGTTATTTATAATTTCCTCTTCCGATTGCCCCAAAGTAATCTGGTTTGATATCTGAAACATATTACCTAAAGCTTCACTGTTTTCACCATAAATTCCTCTTACCGCAATGCCGAGCTTTCCACATATCTCTAAAACACCTCTTATATAACCAGTCATTACAATCGCAGGCAGATGAAGCATAGCAGACGCCCTAATACCTGTACCTATGTTTGTAGGACAGCAAGTGAGGTATCCTAACTTCTCACTAAAAGAATAATCAATACTCTCCTCAAGCGAACTATCTATTTTATCACAAAGTTCCCAGGCTTTATCCAGCTGCAAACCTGGAGACAAACACTGGATTCTAAGATGATCTTCCTCGTTTATCATAATACTTACTTTCTCATCTTTGCTTATTATTGCAGCGCTTGCAATCCTTGCCCCTAAAAAATCCGGACTAATAAGATGCTTTTCCACCAGGACCTGCTTGTCAATAGGGTTCATCTCGTGCATATCCTTAAATTCATAGTCTTTAATTGCTGTATCACTGTTAAAAACAGCGTCCTTAACTCTTTGTATTATTTTTTCCCCATCTTCCCTTTTCATTTTGATGGGAAAAGGATAATCCCTGAAATTACGTGCTAAACGCACTCTACTACTCATAACTACATCTGACTCGGGTCCCTTTTCAATATACCACCCTTTCACAAGACCACCTCCAAAAAGCTTAGTACTTCTTTTATATTGAGCTCAAATTCCATTTTTTCTAACGAAGTCATTTTCAAACTGCAAGATAACCGATTGTTCTTTTCAAATAAGCTTAAACACATAGAGATAATGAAAAATAACATCCTTTTCTCATAATGTGAGAATCTCATAAAATCAAATTGTTTCATTATCTAAAGTTGGAACTTATATTTTAGCCATACCATACTACTATTCACTGTTTTTTTCTAAAACCTTTATTTTATCTCTTAATTCAGCTGCCTTTTCATATTCCTCAACTTCTACAGCATTATTTAACTGCTCCTTTAAATCAGCAATTTCTTTTGAAGCCTTGACGTTTTCCGAAACCTTTTTAGGTAACTTACCATGGTATTGAACATTTCCATGTAATCTCTTTAAAATTGGCATCAACTTTTCTCCATATACATTATAGCAATTTTCACAGCCAAGCTTTCCTCTTTTTTTAAACTCTTCGTAACTCATGCCGCATTTATCACACACCAACTGCTGTTCAGATAGAGAAGGTCTTACAGGAATACCCATCATACCAGAGAAAAAATCATTAACACTGAGCGGAGACCCCATCAAAACCTTTCCTTCTTCTCTCGCACATTGCTGACAAAGGTAAATTACATGTTTATTATTATTTATGATTTGTGTAACCTGTATATTTGCAACCCTCTTTTGACATTTCTGGCACAGCATAAACCCCACTCCTTTCTTAAATCTTATTCATTAGGCGGTTTCAAAAAATACCCTATACAGTATTTAAGTCATAAATCCCAGTAATGTACATTTTTTGTAACCTCATTTGCAAAGTTTTTGGAAATCAAATTACTTAAGGATAACCAAAAAAACACCTTATGATTTTAAAATTCCGAAGACACTATCAAATCAATTTTTTCTTTATCGAAAGCTTATTAAAGTGAAAAAGCTTATTAAATTATATATTTTTTTACTTTTATAGTCAGATGTATATTATTTCTCAAAAATAAAAAAAACTAAAAGGTTGTTCGAGAAAAATATAGGAAATTATTTTTGAACGTTCCTTAAGGATAACGAAAAAACAACTTCCTTTTCTCATATTTTGAAAACAGTATAAAATGAAACTTTTTCGTTATCCTTAAATAGAACTTATTTAATCATTCCTACCCTATACCAACAGGCTAACTAACATATTTTTTAGTATACTCGCCCTTATTTTGCCCCTATGTTCCGTAGGCACAAATGACAAAGCTTTATCACTTGTAGCTGCCTTTAGGAGTAATCCATCCCTATCGGAAATAACATTATAATCTATAAAATTATTTATAAATACTGTAGCCGAATGTTGAGAAATATTGTCTCCCATTGAGTTTATAATATGCATGAGATAGTTCTTGCCGTTAGGCTCTATACAAACCCTCCGAATACTTATATGTCCTCCACCGCCACGCCTACTCTCAACATAATAGCCCCTTTCGGTTGTAAATCTGGTAGATATAACGTAATTAATCTGAGAAGGCACACAATTAAACTGGTTGGCAAGCTCGTTTCTCTGAATTTCAACAGTTCCATCAGTATCACTGATTAACTGTTTTATAAATGACTCAATTAGGTCACTAAGTTTTGCCACTTTAATCACCTTCCCTCATTGATTTTGACTTTCTTTGACTTTCAATATCATTATAAGATATTTCAACAATCACTTCAACAAACCGACATGCAAAATACAGCTATATTCATTCAAATATTTAAACTATATCCCTCATATTTAGATATACTTATTTTTTCTTATCATCACTTCTTTTCTTGTTATTTTCATTTTTCATATCAGGAGATATTTCCTTTGTAACTTCCTCTAAATGCTTTGCTCTTTCTCTCTGTTTATCAGGTGTCATCCATTGATCAAATGATGCTATAAACTCTCCATACTTTGTAACATCTTCAATCCTTTCATCTTTAATATTCGTTTTATTATTTTTATTTGCCATAAATAATACACTCCTTTGAAATTAGTTTTGATATATTGTTTTCTTTAAAAAATGCTTCTTCAAAAATTATTTCCAGCAATTTTCTCAATATATCAATATAGTTTATTTTTTTCAAAGGACTGCAATTGTATACTTGAAATTTGAATCACCTTTTTTTCATAATTAGTCCAAGCACTAATAGCACTATAGGTTGATGAATAACATATATATATAATGAATTTCTTCCAATAAAATTCACAAGCCTACTTTTGATAGTAAATGGAAATATGCTTTTTTTCTCTTTGTATAATACCTTATTTAAACCCATTCCCAACAAAAACAGCCAAGCATATTCGAGAAGTGGATAATAATCTAAAGACCCAAAAGAGGAATTATGAAGTCCTAGCATAAATAAATAGTTATGGTCGACTTTTATATTAGGCAGCATTAGAGAAATAATTAAAAAAAGTCCACTTAATGCCAATAACCAAAACGTTGAGAACTTCTTTAAAAATGGTGATATCATCATAAAAACACCAATAAAATGCAAAATACCAAATACGATAAACATTTCCCTGTCCATAAAATATGTAACAAGCGTTAACCCCATAGCGACGAAAAAAATCGCCCTTCCACGCTTAAAGCTACTGCGACTAAAGTATGTACTTAATCCCGATAATAATATAAAAAGAGAGGCATCAAATATTCTTACAATATTCAAAATTCCACCTTCATAGTTAATATTCATGCCATAGAAAAACTCAAGATCATACATAAGGTGTAAAAAAATCATTACTAAAATCAGAATACCTCTAAAAAAATCTATCTCCCAAATACGTTCTTTCTTTTTGATGTCCGCCATTTTTCAAGTCCTCCTTTAGCATTATAATAACACATACTGCTACTTTAATAATAGTATTTTCTAAAGGATTCTATTTTATCATTTTACACCGTCTATTTATCAATATATAAGAGAGTTTTATATCTCGATAAAGTTGCTTAAAATATATTGGGATACTACGGATTCACTTACTGTTGGCTTTGTTGTTTTTCCGTTTGCAACTGCGGAGTTATCATTTAATATGTTTATCTTATTTTCAACATTCTTTTCACTATTGTTTATTGCTGTAAGTGCTGGCAATACACTAACTTCTGGAGTTGGTGCAACGGGTGCAGTTCTTGATTTTGTAACATATTATTCCAATAACTAAAGCTCCGATCCTAAGAGAATGTAAACTTGCTACGGGTCGAATCAAAACTCGCTTCGCTCAAACAGTGATTCGACTAATCCTTCGCTTCGTTAACATTCTCTAAGCCTCTACGCAGATGTTTTTTCCATAATATGTTACAAAAAGGTTGTTCACACCCTGGTGCAACATAGTGTTTGACAAATTAACACCTGGTCATTTTATGCTTATGTTATTAATACTTTGTATTACACATTGTCAATCATAGATAAAAAAACCCAGCTACCATTCTATTATTGGTTTGCCAGGCTGTATGTTATATGTATCTTCAAAATAATTATTTTGACAATAAGGATTTTAGATCATCCATATTACCATTGTATACATTCAAATCAACATAAGTATTAACACCTTTAATTCTTCCTCTGTTACAGTACTGCCAAAGCATCCAATCTCTATTTCCAGATAGTTTGGGCGGCTTTATAATGTCTCGTATCCAAATAGGATATTGCTCAAATTCACCTTTAATATACTCATTGTATAAAGGATACACTACATAAAGAATAGGCTTCTGGTGGTATTTTTCCTCTACTAATGTCAGATAATCAACAAGTTCCTTCCTAAATGCTGCCTTGCTAAGACCACTCTCTTCAATATCAACTACAGGTGGCAAACAGCCTTTTTCATAAGGTACCATTCCTATAAAATTTTCCGCTTGCTCTTTACCAGAACTCGTTGTCGTAAAATAGTGGTATGCGCCTTTATACATTCCTACCTGCGAGGCTTCATTCCAGTTTACTGCAAAGTATTTATCCTGATAATCTCTTCCTTCTGTTGATTTAATAAATACAAACTTTATTCTTTCATTTTGGGCAACTTTTACCCAATCAATCTCTCCTTGATGATTTGATACATCTATACCCTTAACAGTATATCTTGATATAAAAAAACTATTAGGCCAAATATAACCAAAATAAACCAGTGCATACAATATAACAAAACATACTGTTACAGAAATTGCAATAACTCTAATCTTCATCTTTAATCACAACCTAATCACTTTTTAGCCTTATCCTCAACTCTAATAATCTTACTTGTATTCGGATTAATCATAACACACCAGTCTTCAAATAGTGCATTAGACAGTACATATTTTCATAAAGTCATTTACTAACCACTGAATAAAAAGCCCCATCCACCAATACGTAAAATTGATTGTCTTTTGTTAAAACCAATGTTGCTGTCTTATATTTTACATCCAAATTTTGAATAAAGTCTTTTCGCCAAAAACTGAAACATTTATGAATCCCTCATCTGCATTTGAGTTTAACTTGTTACTATTGTCTGTACGCGGTTCCGCTTCGTTATTACCATCAATAGCTGAATTCAATTCATCATTATCACCTGTAACTACTTTTATTTCACTATTTGCAATGTTTTCAGTAGTTTTACCAATATCATCACTAGAATCTTGTTGCTTACTGCAGAATGAAATTAACATCGCCAAAATGACTAATATGGCCATAGTAAGTATTTTTCTACTATACATTTTATTCTCCTTATTATTTTCAAAAAGGTTTAATCTAAAACATCATTCAAAACAATTGTACATTCTGCACATATCTACATCTTGAAATTTATTTACCTTTTGAGATTTGATCTTTACTTTTTATTTCTAATAATGCACCACAGTCTGAACATTTCTCAAACTCTTTTCTATACTCAATTTTGCAATTTGGACATATTTTATTCTCTTCCTCATACTCTTCTTTATCTGGCTTAATTATAAGTGCCATTACCAAAGAACAAATTAATAAAATTATGATAGGAATACTGTAAGCGGCAGCAACAATGTCTCCCCATGATGGATCTCTTGGAATAGATAAAAGGTATAATTCAGCAATAACAAGTATTGCTGATGGAATAAATTTAACTATTCTTTTATTCCTAAACACAAAAATAAATATAGATATAAAAAGCAATAGCAAAAGTGGCACTATAATGAATCTAAGGGGTATACCCATATCCTTTCACCTTCTTTCACTTTTAATTTTTCAGTTGTATGTAACTATATTCTATCACATATTTTTTTAATTGAATTTTCTTTGTTTCTTTGTTATAATAATTATAAAGATACAGGTTTCTTTTATATAAATTTTTCATATACTATAAGGAGGTTAGAGATATGGATGCAACTGTTATGGATTATGATAATATGGATCGTAAAATAATCAGTGTTTCTAAAAAGCGTCAGATTACTATACCTTTGAAATACTATAAACATCTTGGTCTTGATAATCAAGTCGAATGTACCCTTGAAGACGGTGCTATTGTAATCAGACCCCTAAATAGAAATTCTAGTGAGTTTTCTGTGGAAATACTAAAAGACCTTATCTCTCAAGGCTACTCAGGTAATGAATTAGTAAAAAAGTTTGAAGCACAAAGCAAAAATATTAAAAAAGCGGTTACCCATATGCTTGAAGATGCAGATGCTATTGCTGCCGGAGAAAAAGAATCCGAAAGCTTTGAAGACATCTTTGGTGAAGAGGACTAGATATGTATGAGATACAATTCAGTTCTCAAGCCGCACGTTTTTTTAAAAAACTAAAAGAAAAACCGCTAAAAGATCTTTATAAAAAAGCTTTACTAGAAATAAGCAAAGATCCTTATATTGGTCAGCCAAAGCGTGGAGATTTATATGGTATCTATGGATACGATATAAGGTATCAAGGTACAAATTATGAAATTGCCTATACCATCAATGAAATCGATGGTAAAAAAATCATTGTACTTCTTGCTGGTACTCGTGAAAATTTTTATGAACAGCTTAAGCGATATATTAAATAGCTCCAGATTGCAACGAAAGATAATATAGTATTGATATCCCACCAAATATTAATTAGCATTCAATACTTTTCAAAAAATTCTTTTGGAGTCATGATCTCCGGACGCTCAATTTCTACATCCTCAAAATCCTTGTCCCCAGTAATTAAAACATCCACACCAGCTATTATTGCTGTGTGCAATACCATATAATCCTTTTCATCCCTTATTTCAAACAGCGGCTCACCATCAAAATCTTTTGGCGAATATTTATAGCACCATTTACTGGTGTGTTATTACAAATAGTTTTTGATGTAATGTAACCATGCTGTCATTTGGCTCATTATTTTCAACATTCTTTTCACTATTGTTTATTGCTGTAGGTGCTGGCAACACACTAACTTCTGGAGTTGGTGCAACATTAGTTAAAGCAGCTAATGCATCAACCCTTCCCGATGTATTAACCTTACCTTCAAGTTTATGAGATTTGACAACGTTATTCTTAATCCTAGCTATAACTTCTTCTGAAGAAAGATCCGGATTTAGTCCCATTATCATGGCTGCAATCCCTGCCACTTGTGGAGAACTCATCGACGTACCACTTAGCATACCATATTGATCATCTGGAAGAGTACTAAGAATATTTACTCCCAGGCAAGCTACATCAATACTACTGCCATAGCTTGAAAATGATGCAAGATTGCCTCTGTTGTCTATAGCCTCAACTGATATATTATTTGGAATTTGAAAACAACCTGGATAAATCAGTATATTATCTCCCATTATATCAAAAATCATTTGGTTAATTCTCTAAACCCATTAAAGGTCTAGAAATTTCAGGTAAGACGGCTATCTAAAGACGGCCGTCTATAATTTTATTTATCCCTTAATAGTAGATGCATAAATCAATGTGGACATATAGTAGAATAAAATCATACCACTTGATAGAACAAGCGAATCTTCACAATAATCATTTGAATAAAACATGATCACCACAACCAAGTTAATAGCTAATACATATATTATTATTGCAAAAAAATCAGGTGCATTTGCAATTGCTGGCCAAAAACGAATACCATACTTGTATTCTTTTCCTTTGTACTTGACTGTTTTTGCAATTGAAATCCCTACAGCAGGTATAAAAACAATCGGTATTGCAAACAAAACACCAAAAATCCCCTTAGGCAAAATATTCTCACTCATTGTTAATATAACTAAGTAAATAGCTATACTCATTAAAAGCCCGATAACACTTATAAACATAAGCAATATTAAAAATATATTTTTAATATATCTTAGCATTTGCATTGTCCTTTCTTTACAAATCACCACCCCTATTAATAATTAATTCAAATTATATTCATCTAAAATATCACTACTAAACTTTTGAATTTCCTCTTTCGTATATCCACTATCCTTATTCCTTTTAATTTCATCATCAGAAAATTCATTCTTAGAGTATCTTTGCAATAGCTCTATTGTATAATCATCCTTTGCTTTTACCATAAATTCACTAAACACCTTAAACCATTTCCAATTATTTTCCCTCATCAATTTCTGTGCAACTGGAATAAACATCAAATACTCATCTACTTTAATATTAGGAAACGCACTTATGTGGATGCTTTTAAATGTTTCCATGCCTTTTTGCTTATATAATATTTCACTACCTACCACAGAATAACATAGTATATCCTCTGATTTATAAATACTTATCAAATTTATCGGTTGGTCTTTATTTTCTTTAAAAACTTTTGTAATAAAATTCTTTTTTTTAATTTTTTCACTGTAAATTTCCACATCATATTCAGATTCAGGAAAATGAAAACTCTTTTCAACTATTACAAAGTTATCTCCATATTCAGTTGTCAATGATTTTTTACCTATAATTTCACTTTCTCCAAACAGACCTTTCATTGAGTTGTCCATAATTAAATATGCTGAAAAAATCAGTATTATGACTAAAATCATACCAACTAAGGCAGGATATTTTTTTATGCTAGAAATAAACCCTCTTTCTTTTTCCTCCATCTTAATTATCTCCTTTTTTAATCTTATCTTCATAAACTAAACTATATTTTTATTATTGAACAGTTTATTCAATAGATGATGCTCGGTGTCCTTGCTCTCTCATTGAGCATTTGATTCCATATATAATCACAAAACGCATCCCTTAAAGCATGCATTTGATTCTGAGTCGGTTCAGTAACTTGCCAGTCCTTTATTATAGGCCACTTAACTGGATAATTCCAATATGCATCATTTGTATAGTAACCAACAGCACTTTTAAAAGTACTATAATCTGATGTAGAGCCACAAATAGAATTTACAAATTTTCTATATCTCCAGTAATATCCACTGCTTGTACCATTATCATAATAGTCTCGAAAAATATCTACTATTCATCTGGATTTTCCCACATTAAGGATAGACACAATTTTCACCCAAACTATTAATTACACTAAGCAGCATAAAGGATTACTCTTAAATATTGCATTCCCCATAATAAGTATATCAAATTTGTGGTAATAACCACACAACCAATCAGTAACTTTGATTTTTTCTTAAGTATAAGTACTAATGTAGCTATAATATATAGAGCACAAGCCACAGGTGTAATAAAGTAGGCAAAAATCATTATTGGCCAAACTTTAAACATAGGTAGATGAATAAGTACAATATTTAGAGCAGGCAACCAATTTATAAGACTTAATAAAAAAACAACATACATCCACTTATTATTTTTCACCAAATTTATTCCCTCCACTTGCCTATATCTATTTTAATTGGTTAAGAATACTATTATAATGATTTTGTGCATCGCTATTCTCATTATACCTATCTAAATTTTCAAACCTTTCATTATAGTGATTTACAACAGATAGCTTATTAACTTTGATATACAAAATCTCCTGCAATATATTGAATTTATTATATCACAGGAGACATATATGTCTAACACTAAACTAGTGGACAACGACGTAATTGATGTAACACTTTCAGACCTGCATAAAGCCATGATTTTCAAATAAAAGCCAGCCATTTAAAGTGTTACACTATTTATGTCTTTATACACTAGGCTACTGCGGTAAAAGATTTGTGTCACTGAACACCGAAAACAGCAAATTTTTAGACTATTTGTCACCAGCTCCACATGTGGTTCTACGCTAATCATGTTCAACAAGTTTAGAAACCACATAGTGATTTACCGTTTGTATCCTTACTAGAGTCTACACTTCTATTCAATTCCCAAATTCTGCAAAAGTCAATATAGAGTATCACTTGCCCACTTGCTGGTGTATTATTATAAATACTTTTTACCATACACATTCTATCGCTTTGCTCATACACATTAGAAGCAGTATCATCTTAGTAGATCATCTTTTATAAACAGTTTCCCCTTTGCAGTATAGCTAAGTATATATAACAAAACAGGGCTAAAAATATTACCAAATAAAGTTGTTAAAGTAATCCTTACAAGTAACACACTATCTATAGCTTTGTCGTAAAATTGCATTATCACCAGTATCAATATAGTAAACAAGGTCATTATTAATGCTTTTGTTGTAACTAGTTTATTTACCTTTCTAGCTATCAAGCAAATTAACAATAGCACTGAAAGAAGAAGTTGAAATAGTATTTGAGCCTTTGATACATAGAAAATTAAATCATCCCCAAAACTTGGACAAGTAAAGTAAAGTTCGTATAGGGATAATACACTACAAACTAGTGTATAAATAAAGCATATTGTGAAAATAATCTTGATAGTTCTAATCCTCTGATTTTCTCTATAAACAATATAAGTTAGTATTAATTGCAAAACAATTGGTATTCCAAGCTCGAAACGCACCATAATGTCTGGATTAAGAAATAAGCTATTAGATAATTCAAGTATTAAAACTAAAATAACGCATATCATAACATATAATATAAAAAATATGATATAGTTTATATCTTTTATAAGATAATAAAGTCTTTTAATATATTTTTGAAAATTCACAATTTTATCTCCCTTCTGAATATTCCTTCCATCTGTCATTTTGTGTATTTTGCTTTAATCTTGTAATCAAATCTGTGGGAATTGTATTAGGATTTTCAACATCAGCAACCCAATATCTGTATTTATTTTTACCAGTAATTGTCTCACTTTCAGATTTATTAAGTCCATCCGCATGCCCATATATTTCACCTAATACAAAAGCATTATTTTTTTCAGGATAGTATTCCGTTGCCTTATATACAACTCCAAAATCTGTAGCTATTCCTGTATTATCAACCGCTCCTCTAATTAAATCTAGACCTCTCGCCAAACTCTTAATAACTTGAGAATCACTTTTTAAATATTTCCAAAATATGTCTGTTGTGCAAGTAGCTTTATTCTCATAAAACTTATACTTTTCATTTGATAATTTTTCATTTTCGTTTAGGTTTTGATCTAAACCATTAGTAGGTAGATAATCATTGAAAATGGAACTTGCATTTCTTCCGTCAAATTTTTGGCTAAAGATGTCTGTTTTTGTAATGTCATAAAAACCAACTTGCGTTTTGTCTCTACCTACTCTAATTAAAGTAATATTACCATCAACCATTAAAACATAAAAATTTGCATAGGAGTATACCCCATTGTAAAGAGCTATGTATTTAAAGTTATTTCCTAAAATATAATTAGTTGATTCTAGAGTGCCACGTGTTTCAGAATCTACAATACTTTGAAAAACTTCATATGTAAAATCAGTAACGCTATGCTCTCCTATAATTTGCAATAGTTTTTTGTAATTTATGTTATTAGGTTCAGACTTCAATCTTTTAACAAGAGTATTGATCGTTGCGTCCGCAGAAAATTCTTTAATTTTTCCAAGAAGATATTTCTTATACGTACCAAAATCTAAGCTGTTAACGTCACCATCACAATTAACATCAGCAGCATAACCATTACCAATGGCTTCAATTTTACCGAGAAGATAGAATCTCAACATAGCAAAATCTATGCTATTACGACTACCATCACCGTTTATATCACCCTTTACACCAACGTAAGCCATTGATATTAAATTATGAGCTTTAGTATCTGTGTTAAAACTAGTTAGTCTATAACTCCCAATCATTACCAATCCATGCTTAAATATAGCATGTGATACACCTATAACAATATCTCCCGAAAATTTTGCAAAACTTTCATCACTAAAACTAACATCATATGCTCCATCGGAAACAGCCGTATCAACTTGGAAATTTAATCTAATTACAATACCTGATTGATTTAATGGTTTTGTAAATGTAGTGGAATTATCCAAAAACAATACTCTTACTACACCATCACATTCCTCATTAGCTTCAATAATCTGCTCCGTATCCACTAATGCACCATTTGGATCTGTATAATCGACTGTATAATCTAAATACGTCATAGCCGTTGCATCATAATTTACTGCAAAATCAAAACTACACAAACCTTCTGTCGGAAGATTTTGAATTGCTACAGGTACAGATATTGTATCACCTGCATTTGCTCTTATATATGGCATTGAAAGAGTTAGTGCATCTTCCTTATATACCGACACCATATAGTTTTGTTCATATGAGAATCCTGAATATGAATGAATCTTTATATAGTAGCATCCTGCATCTAGCGACATATTTATAAGTTCATCATTATTTGAAGAATTCCATGAATATGCAACTGCGTTACCTGAAGAATCAAATAAAGATAAATCATAATCCTTACCTGAAGGAATGTTCTGAAGTTCAACTATGTAGTCTTCTGCCTCTTCAATATCAACTCTAAAGTAATCTTCATCTTTTACATTATCAATAGTTCCAAAGGTCGAACTGTCTACAAGTACTTCTGTTGCTGATGCCACACTATCATTTACTTCATACTGATCTGGCTTTGATAAATTAACGTTAAGGCTATATGCCGATTCACTCGAACCTGAATATGAATATATTCTAACATAATAGTTCCCTGTGTTAACTAATAAATCCGCCTTTTCACTGGTATTGTCTGAAAAGTATGAACCACTTAATACATTTGAATCTCCATCGTATATCTCTACATCATAATCGCAATTATTTGGGATACTGTCAAGTGTTACAGTGAGTTTTCCTGCATTATCTACATTAAATTCATACCAATCTTCATCAGTATCTATGTTTATAGTACCATTTACTGGTGTATTATTGCAAATTGTTTTTGATGTACCCATACTGTCATTTGGCTCATAAGCATCTGGAGCAGTGTCATCTGGATAGATCAACATTTGATAACTGTGATCGCTGCCACTTCCTATAATATCACTGTCTGCATGTATGTAGTAATTTCCTGTAGTAGCTGGTGTAAAGTTTATAACCTCATCTGCATTTCCATTGTTAAATGACATGCCAAAATCCAAAAGATTTGGATCAAAAATATAAAGGTCGTAATCATCTCCCTCTGGTATTCCCTTTAGACTTGCAGTATACGGTCTTCCCTCTTCAAGACTTAATACATACCTATCATTATCAACATTTAATGACATTGTTCAAATACTGTTCCTATATCCATAGGCAAATTTAATAATCTACATAATATTTATAAAACTACATTGTAACCATTAATAATTTACATATTCTATCCATTAAAAAGATTTTTCTCTATTCTTTACAACAGATAGCTTATTAACTTTGATATACAAAATCTCCTGCAATATATTGAATTTATTATATCACAGGAGACATATATGTCTAACACTAAACTAGTGGACAACGACGTAATTGATGTAACACTTTCAGAACTGCATAAAGCCATGATTTTCAAATAAAAAACAGCCATTTAAAGTGTTACACTATTTATGTCTTTATACACTAGGCCACTGCTAATACTTACTACTATCACCTTTTCTTTTATAATTGCTTTTTCCTGTACTCCCTTTAATTCTTCTAATACCAGCAATCACTTGAAGTATAAGAGCCCCTGCAAACAAAACAACAAAAATAGAGAAAAAGAATATATCCTCTGTTTTAAATGTATTTTTATTGCTTACAAAATCTACAACGATAAACACTAATGGTATCAAGTATATAAGACTTATAGCTATAATAAATATACCGTATACCTTAGGTTTCCCTGGCTTTCTTAAAGATTCTTTCAGTTCTTCTATATAATTATCATTTTTATTATTTTGTTTACGCTTACTCATATATCAATCCTTACTTTAGCTACATTTTGTGTTTTGCCAAAAATGCCCATAGTTATATAAAAATAAATAAAGGAATTATAAAATGCTTTAAATGCTCTATTAGTAACACAAACCACAACTGTTGATGTATTATACCTTGTTAATGAATAAAATTCTAGCCTAGTTAAATAATATGATATTGGTGTGACAATTACCATTACGCATATCAATAATCCGACACGTGTAAACATCACCTTTAAATCTCTGTATTTAATTCGTCCAAGTTTACTTTCAAGAGTTATATATTTCTTAGTTATGATTCCAAGAAAAAAGAAAAACACAATATTTTTTAAAACTATAAAAAGAAAAACACAGGAATAGTCTATGAGTCCTTCAATCCTTATATTGCTATTCACAGCTTCAACAATAAGTCTTAGAGGCACTAACACAACTGCCATTATAACTAAAAACTTAAACCATAATGCTCTTAATAATTTTTTATAAGACACCTTTAACTGATTTTGATCATATAAACTTCTACAAACCCAATAATATATTGAAACATATACCAACATCGAAATCAAAATACTAATTATTAACTTTATTAACAAATTAGCAACACTAATATTTCCCAAATTATTTATAGAGGATCGAACCAAACTAGTTAGCAAATATCGGTTTACACCTAAAATTTCAAATAGAACTTCAAGTGCAAAAAATGATAAAAACACCTGATAAACAATTACTGTTGACTTAATAGAAATAAAAATATCCTGCATATACTTTTTCATCAATTAACTTCACCATCTTTCTATTATAGGCAATTATAAGTTATCCAGAGGATAATGTAAAATAGACATTATCCTCTATATAACCTATGTTAGTTTGTTCCTGTAAATTCAACACTTGTTCCAATCATGCCATTTACAGCCGTTTTAAATTCATCTGGCAATACTCCTGACATTTCCATAGTGCTTCTCATACCTGCATCCTCTTCCCATCCAAGTCCTAAAAATCCAGTATAGTGACCAACAACTTCGTCATCTTCAGTATATAATTTAGGTGTAAAGACTAACTTACCATTAGTATTAACTGATAAATATCCCATATACGGGTCACTTCCGTGTCCAGAATCAATAGATATTAAAATATCGTAAGTCTTGTCATCATCTGTCCAAAGAAACGCATTCTTAACCATTTCTTGTGCTTCTGATTTACCCCAAGTCACCCCGTTAACATCAGTATAACTTTTTAAGTCAGAATAATAATATGAACTTCCTGCTCTATTTTTCAATTCATTATTACTTGTCCCAAACTGAACCACTGCTCTATACTCACTACCAGACCTCTGTATAGCTATTCGGATATACGTAACAACAGTATTTTTCTTATAAGCATCTATTAATGCCGCAACAAACGACATTGCTGCAAATTGTTGTGTTGCTGTAACACCTGCATACTCCTGAAAACCATCCTCTATACCTTCCATTGAAATTCCTGCTATTAGATTTGCCCAATTAGTTTCTCGAGAAGAAAATGGTATAGTTTTTATAGTGGACCATCCACTGTTTTCAAAATTAGCGTTTGAACCACTACTATTGTATTCTGGAACATATATTTTATATTGTTTTCCATTTACAGTTACCATTCCAGTATTAGTTGGTATTGGATTAGGTGCAGGTCCAATTGTTGTTCCATTTTCATCCGTCCCCTGTATAGTAACAGTCTTTGAAGGTTTCAATATTCCTGCCTCACTTCCTGGAACATTCCTTCCCTTAACACAAATAGAAAACGAACCAGCATATGGAATAATATAGGTCTGAGAAAAGTACTCTCCATCATTAGAATAATAATCATCATTATAACTTTTTTCAACATAACTACCATTGATAAATAAACCCATATGGTCACAGTATCTTCCTGATGCAGTTATACGTACTATATCTCCTACCTCATATGTAGACCCATTTTCTGGTGTAATTAATGTAACGTAAGGCTCCCTATTTGCCTATGCGGGAAAATAATCTATATGTCCAAGAAGATATTTTCGTAAAAATGCAAAATCTATACTATTGCATGCACCATTTCCATCTAAATCAGCAACTTCATCACCTGAATGTTGTGTTTCAGGATTAAATGAATTTATTTTTCCCAAAAGGAATTTTCTATAAGTAGCAAAATCTAAACTATTAACAGAACCGTCCCAATTTGCATCACCAACCTTTCCCAATACCACAGACAATGCTATTAATTTTTGAGCTTTATCATCTGTTTGCAAACTCATTAATCCATAGCTTCCAGTCATAATTAATCCAGATTTAAATATTGCGAATATGAATATATTCTAACATAATAGTTCCCTGTACCAACTAACATATCAGCCTTTTCACTGGTATTGTCAGAAAAGTATGAACCACTTAATACATTTGAGTCTCCATCGTATATCTCTACATCATAATCGCAATTATTTGGGATTATGTCAAGTGTCACAGTGAGTTATTCTGCATTATCTACATTAAATTTAAACCAATCTTCATCGGAATCTATGTTTAGAGTACCACTATTGTTTATTGCTGTAGGTACTGGTAGCATAGACAAAAATCAAGACGGTTATCATGTGGACAACCGCCTAATAATAATTAATTCAAATTATATTCATCTAAAATATCACTACTAAACTTTTGAATTTCCTCTTTCGTATATCCACTATCCTTATTATTTTTAATTTCATCATCAGAAAATTCATTCTTAGAGTATCTTTGCAATAGCTCTATTGTATAATCATCCTTTGCTTTTACCATAAATTCACTAAACACCTTAAACCATTTCCAATTATTTTCCCTCATCAATTTCTGTGCAACTGGAATAAACATCAAATACTCATCTACTTTAATATTAGGAAACGCACTTATGTGGATGCTTTTAAATGTTTCCATGCCTTTTTGCTTATATAATATTCCACTACCTACCACAGAATAACATAGTATATCCTCTGATTTATAAATACTTATCAAATTTATCGGTTGGTCTTTATTTTCTTTAAAGATTTTTGCAATATAATTCTTTTTTTTAATTTTTTCACTGTAAATTTCCACATAATATTCAGATTCAGGAAAATGAAAACTCTTTTCAACTATTACAAAGTTATCTCCATATTCAGTTGTTAATGATTTTTTACCTATAATTTCACTTTCTCCAAACAGACCTTTCATTGAGTTGTCCATAATTAAATATGCTGAAAAAATCAGTATTATGACTAAAATTATACCAACTAAGGCAGGATATTTTTTTATGATAGAAATAATCCCTCTTTCTTTTCCCTCCATCTTAATTATCCCCTTTTTTAATCTTATCTTCATAAACTACACTATATCTTATTATTGAACAGTTTATGCAATAGATGATATATTATCATGGCTAAATAGTGCTAGGTGTCCTTGCTCTCTCAATTAGCATCTTATTTCATATATTATCATTAAAAACATTACTTAATGCATGTATTTGCTTATGAATCGGTTCAGTAACTTGATATTTCTTAATTATAGGCCACTTATCTTTCCTCTCTTAAGGAGCAATTTCCTAATAAATAAAAAAGACGGCTGTCGTTTTGAGAGACAACCGTCTTGAATCTCTATAAATCTGATGGTTTATACTTATATTTTAATATTATATATCCCCTATACAAGCTATGGATAGGTATTCCAATAGCAATAGATAGAAGAAATTCACAAATTGCCATTCCATTGATTTTAAAAGTATTTTCCACAAGATTATAACCTATCATACCAATTATTGGTGCTAACACTAAAATTGGTGTCATTTTATTACTACTTTTAGGGTACTTCAAAAAGTTTGCTCTAACAATTAGAAAGTTTTCAGTAAATAAAGCAATCAAGTATATTATTATTGAAAATCCAAGGTTTACAATATTCAATTTTTGTATTAAATTAGCCTCTATCACAAAACTCAAGAAAAGAAGTATTGATACAAAAACAGATGTAACCCCAACCAATAAATGAAATAAACCTAGGAAAACCTTTGGCTTTATCAAGATCGGAATCGATACTATAATTAGTATTACGTCAAATGATACAATTACTTTCCACCATTGGTAATCAACGTCAACCTTTTTAAAATAATAGTTAACAATCAATGGCACTAAAAATAAAATTAAAGCATACATCTGTAAAACTGTTTTCCTCACCTGTGAAACTGGTATAAATTCTAAAAATGCTTTCTGCTTGCTTGTAAGCTCCATAATTTTCCTCCTCATTTAACTAAAGGTTTGCCTAAACATATCCTCAAGCATCCTTTTTGTTTCAGCTTCTGCACCTGCAGTTAACTGTGAACCAGCATAACCAACTATTGCACCAACTCCAGCACCAACCAAGGTGCCCACAACTGGTACAGGAATAAACGAACCTGCCCAAGCACCTATTGCAACACCTCCTGCTGTAGTTATGCCTGACCATACAGCTGAACTTAATACTGTTGAAAGTTTTATTTCCCAATCAAATTCTCTTCCTTCTGCTGCACATTTATCTGCTTCTTTAAAATAGTCTTGTGCTACATCAAGTGCAACACCAGCAGCTACCAACGCTTTAGTTCCTAGTTTTGCAAAATTAGCCTTAGCACCACTTGTCATCTGATTATACTTAAGAATTCCCGAATATGTATTAGCAGCTTTGATGTAATACTTTTTATTTAGTATTATTGAGCCATTAGCATTTCTCACAAAGACTTCTACAACCTTGTTTGTTCTTTTTATATACGTACCACCTGACGCATACTCAAAGAAGTCATTTCCAGTTTGGTATATACCTGCTATAATACCACTGTAGTCATTCCAACTTAGTGTCCCACTATCAGCCCAACTATTTAATTCGTTCATTAGGTCTTCATCGGTAGCATTAACAGTCCCCTGAACTGTAACAGAACCTGAAGGTACTAATATCCCATCTGAACTGCCTGGAACATTTCTTCCCTTAACACAGATAGTAAATGAACCTGCGTACGGAATAGTATAGTCATAACTTATATAGCCATAACCCGGATTATTCCCAGGCAATTCTTTAATAAATTCACCATTGACAAACACAGAAATATGGTGGCAGTTTTCTCCTTCTGCAGTTATACGTACAGTCTGACCTACAGCATGCGAAGCTCCATCTGACGGAGAAGTTAATGTAACATGAGGAATCCTCAATGCTTGTATAGGAAAATACGATATCATCCCAAGCAAGTATTGTCTAAATCTCCCAAAATCTATACTATTGTAATAACCATTTCCATCTAAATCAGCAACTTCTGTATATGAATGACCTGAATAAGTAGGAAAACCTCCTCCAAGAAGAAATTTCCTATAGTACGCAAAATCTAAAGAATTAACATTTCCATCCCAATTAACATCACCATCTTTAGGATTATTACTAGCCATTGAAATTAAATTATGAGCTTTAGTATCTGTGTTAAAACTAGTTAGTCCATAACTTCCAACCATTACTAATCCATGCTTAAATATTGCATGTGATACACCTATAATAGAATCGGATGAATCTTTTGCAAAGCTTCCATAATTGCAACTAATATCATATGCTCCATCAGAAACGCCCGTATTGACTTGGAAATTCAATCTAATTACAATACCTGATTGATTTAATGGTTTTGTAAATGTAGTGGAATTATCCAAAAATAGGACTTTTAATACACCATCACATTCCTCATTAGCTTCAACAACCTGCTCTGTATCCACTAATGCACCATTTGGATCTGTATAATCTACTGTATAATCCAAATAAGTCATAGCAGTCGAGTCATAATCCACTGCAAAATCAAAACTGCACAATCCTTCTGCTGGAAGATTTTGAATTGCTACCGGTACTGATATTGTATCACCTGCACTTGCCCTTATATATGGCATTGAAAGAGTTAGTGCATCTTCCTTATATACCGATACCATATAGTTCTGTTCATACGAGAATCCTGAATATGAATGAACCTTTATATAATAACAACCTGCATCTAGCGACATATTTATAAGCTCATCATTATTTGAAGAATCCCATGAATATGCAACTGCGTTACCTGAAGAATCAAATAAAGATAAATCATAATCCTTACCCGAAGGAATGTTCTGAAGTTCAACTATGTAGTCTTCTGCCTCTTCAATATCAACTCTAAAGTAGTCCTCATCTTTTATATTATCAATAGTTCCAAAAGTCGAACTATCTACAAGTACTTCTGTTGCTGATTCTACACTATCATTTACTTCATACTGATCCGGCGTTGATAAATTAACGTTAAGGCTATATGCCGATTCACTCGAACCTGAGTACGAGTATATTCTAACATAATAGTTCCCTGTACCAACTAATAAATCCGCCTTTTCACTGGTATTGTCTGAAAAGTATGAACCACTTAATACATTTGAATCTCCATCGTATATCTCTACATCATAATCGCAATTATTTGGGATACTATCAAGTGTTACAGTGAGTTTTCCTGCATTATCTGCATTAAATTCAAACCAATCTTCATCGGTATCTATGTTTATAGTACCATTTATCGGTGTGTTATTACAAATAGTTTTTGATGTACCCATACTGTCATTTGGCTCATAAGCATCAGGAGCAGTATCATCTGGATAGATCAACATTTGATAACTGTGATCGCTACCGCTACCTATAATATGACTGTCGCAATGTATATAGTAATTTCCTGTAGCAACTGGTGTAAAGTTTATAACCTCATCTGCATTTCCATTGTTAAATGACATGCCAAAATCTAAAAGATTTGGATCAAAAATATAAAGGTCGTAATCATCTCCCTCTGGTATTCCTTTTAGACTTGCAGTATACGGTCTTCCTGCTTCAAGACTTAATACAAACCAATCATTATCAACACTTGATGACATCGTACCAAATGCTGTTCCTATATCCATAGGCATTGATGTATATGCACTGTCATTTGGTTCTGTTTCATATATGTACGATAAAGGTGATATACTCTGTGCATCTAAATCATCTTTAACCCTGTCAAGTCCGCTTCTGTTATATACAGGCTTTTCTTTTGCTGTTCCATATACAGATTCGCTTACTGTTGGCTTTGTTGTTTTTCCGTTTGCAACTGCAGAGTTGTCATTTAATATGTTTATATTATTTTCAACATTCTTTTCACTATTGTTTATTGCTGTAGGCACTGGCAATACACTAACTTCTGGAGTTGGTGCAACATTAGTTAAAGCAGCTAATGCATCAACTCTTCCTGATGTATTTACCTTACCTTCAAGTTTATGAGATTTGACTACGTTATTCTTAATCCTAACCTTTTTGTAACATATTATGGAAAGAACATCTGCGTAGAGGCTTAGAGAATGTTAACGAAGCGAAGGATTAGTCGAATCACTTTTCTTCGCGAAGCGAGTTTTGATTCGACCCGTAGCAAGTTTACATTCTCTTAGCCTCGGAGCTTTAGTTCTTGGAATAATATGTTACAAAATCAAAAACTGCACCCAATCCTAATAAGTTATAATCTGTTTATAGATAAAATCTTTAAAGTGATCATAGCCCTTTAAAACTGTTTATTTCACAACACTATTCACTTATCACTTATACAACCAAAGAAAAAAATGCAATAAAGACAGTATTGTATTAATCTTCTATAATAGTATAATAGTTGACAAGGTAATTTCTAAAACTACAATCACCTTATTAAAGTTTTATTTCGAGGAGGAAAAAATGAAAAAAAGAAACTATATAAACACAGCCATTTTAATAGCACTAACAGCACTTATATTATCAAGCTGCGATCAAAATCCACCAAAAAACACTTTAACCACCCATACTTCAACTGTTAGCAGCCAACCCTCAACAAATAGCGAAACCAACCCTATAGACAAATTGAAGTCAGAAGGATATAGCACAGAAGATATTCAATCTTCAGAATCCTACTTAAGCAGAATAATACTTCAACTTAACGAAATTGAAACCTTTAGCAGTATTAACTTTCAATCTAGCAATATTGAAAATAGCAACTCCAATGATTCTGCTGACTATTCCGCACTTCTGTCAAAAATAGATGAACAAAAAGCTATCTACTATATGGTCAAACTAAACAACAATTTAAATAGCCTAGAGGAATCACTAAACGAATACCTTTTTTGCTTACAGTCTGAGCTTGATATTGAACTATATTTTGAAGACAAAGAAAAATATAATGATGAAAAAAATGAAAAAATGTCCAGTTTAAATTCCGACGAGTTTATCACGGTAAGAGATATTGAACAAAAGGCTTTAGAAAATCTACAAAATATAAATAATTCCAACAATTCAAACCCGACAGTGCCTGGAGCCAAAAACAATGACCCAAATTTGAACCCTAATATAATAAATCCACAACCCAATATTCCAACAGTGGAAGTACCAAAGCCGATTGATCCTTCAACAGAAATCTCAAACAAGTCAAGGCCGCCTTTTTAAAAGGGGTGTGATCAACCTTTTTGCAACATATTATGGAAAGAACATCTGCGTAGAGGCTTAGAGAGTGTTAACGAAGCGAAGGATTAGTACAATCACTTTTCTACTTAGAAGCGAGTTTTGATTCGACCCATAGCTTTTTTACATTCTCTTAGCCTCGGTTGCATAGGCGAGCAGTGTAGCGTAACGAAACGACAGCCTCGGATCTTTAATTGTTGGAATAATATGTTACAAAATCAATTAACTTATCTAACCAAAAAAGGGTTACTGCTTAAAATGCAGTAACCCTTTTATATAAGGGAGTTTCAAAAATGCGAATTCAATATTTCAGGTACAACTAATATCAAATGGAATTTTTTGAAACTCCAGTTGCTCAGTTATTTTTGCCTAAATTATTCAGATTCATCTTCCAATCGATGCTTCGATTCTTCAATTACCTTCTGACTCACATTTGCCGGTGCTTCCTCGTACCGTTCAAACCAAAGTTTGAATTTGCCCCTTCCATGAGTCATTGAAGTCAAGTCAGTAGCATATTTAAACATCTCCGCCTGAGGAACCTCCGCTACCACCTGTTGGTTTCCTCCATCCTGTGGATTCATACCTATAACTCTTCCTCTTCTCTTATTCAAGTCTCCTATTATATCACCCATATAGCTGTCAGGTATTAAAACTTCAACATGCGCTATAGGTTCAAGCAATATCGGTGTTGCCTGCTTAAGACCCTTTTTATAAGCCAAATTGGCAGCAACTTTAAAGGCCATTTCCGACGAGTCAACAGAATGGTAAGAACCATCAACAAGGGTAGCCTTCAAATTAACCACCGGATATCCCGCAAGCACTCCTTTTTTGATACTTTCTTGAAGCCCCTTTTCAACTGCCGGGAAATACTGTCTTGGCACAGCTCCTCCAAATATTTTTTCTTCGAACGTTAAGCCTTCCTCCTCGCCGGGCTCAAATTCAATCCAAACATGCCCGTATTGACCATGTCCACCCGATTGTTTCTTGTGCTTTCCTTCAACTTTAACTTTCTTTTTGATTGTCTCTCTATAAGGAACTATAGGATCTTCAAGATTAACCGATACGCCAAACTTTGATTTTAGTTTGCTCACAATTACATCTAAGTGAATTTCGCCTACTCCTGAAATAATAGTTTGATGTGTTTCTGTATTCAATGAAACCTTAAAGGTAGGATCTTCGTCTTGAAGTTTGTGGAGACCGGAACCGATTTTCTCTTCATCTCCCTTTGTCTTTGGTTCAACAGCCATTGATATGACAGGTTCAGGAAATTCAATTTTGTCTAATTCCACTGCATTTGCCTGCTCACATAAAGTATCATTTGTATTAACATTTTGAAGCTTTGCAACTGCTCCAATATCTCCGGCCACAAGCATTTTCACCGGTATCTGTTTCTTTCCTCTTAATACAAATAGTTGAGATATTTTTTCTGTTTTCTCTGTTGTTGAGTTATATACTGTAGAATCAGATTTTAAAACTCCGGAAAATACTCTCATCATCGAAATCTTACCCACAAAAGGGTCTGCTATTGTCTTAAACACCAGTGCAGAAAGTGGAGCATCCTGTTTTACTTTCAATTCAACTTCCTCGTCACTTCCATGCTTTTTCGCCTTAATAGTTTCGTTTTCAATTGGTGAAGGCATTAATTTTATTATTGAATCCATAAGAATTTTTACACCGTGATTTGTTAATGCCGAACCGCACAAAACTGGCACTAAAGACCCATCTTCAATTCCCTCATGCAATCCTTTAGAAAATTCCTCTTCAGTAAATTCAACTCCGTCAAAGTACTTATTCATTAACTCTTCACTTGTTTCTGCCACTGCCTCTTTTAACGCAACCCTTATCTCTTCAGCCTTATCTTTCAATCCAGCGGGAATGTCTATATCCACCAATTGATCCTTGTCAAATTTCTTTGCTGTCATCGAAACAAGATTTACATACCCAATGAATTTTCCGCCTTCTGTTATCGGTATTTCAAAAGCCACGATATTTTTTCCAAAGGTATCCACTAACTGATCTAATACTTTAAAGAAATCTTCATTTTCATCGTCCATTCCATTTACAAAAAACATTTTAGGGAGGTTGTTCTGATTTGCATATGCCCAGGCTTTTTCAGTTCCAACTGCCACACCACTTTTAGCGTGTACTACTATTATTGCACTGTCCGCAACTCTGATGCCTTGCTTAACTTCTCCAACAAAATCAAAATATCCCGGAGTGTCAATTACATTGATCTTATGATCTTTCCATTCACAAGGACATATTGACGTGCTAATGGAGTTCTTACGCTTTATTTCTTCAGGGTCAAAATCCGATGTAGTCGTTCCATCCTCAACCCGTCCGAACCTTTCTAAAGCACCTGAATTAAGCAGCATTGCTTCAGCAAGGGTTGTCTTACCCGCCCCTCCATGCGAGATCAGGCAGACATTTCTGATTTTGTCAGAAGTAAAGTCTTTCATACTAATTCCCCCTTTAATAATTAATGTATTATTTAAAACCAATCAAAGGTTCTGAAGAATTCTGTACAAACTTTTAGACTTTAGTAAGGCTATTATTTAACCTCACCTTAACATTATTATTCTATTTATAATGAAAATTTCCTTTTTCCATAAAAAGTTTTTTAAAGCTAATCACATTTAACACTTTTTAATGCCTTTCTCACATTATAATACATATACTAAAATGTGTAAATGATGAATGATATTTATGGGTACATATTTTAATCGTGATACATATTATGGAAATAACATCTGCGTAGAGGCTTAGAGAATGTTAACGAAGCGAAGGATTAGTCGAATCACTGTTTGAGCGTAGCGAGTTTTGATTCGACCCGTAGCGAGTTATACATTCTCTTAGCCTCGGAGCTTTAGTTATTGGAATAATATGGTCCACGATGACTAAATACACCCGATATTTATTTCCACAATAACATAGTGCACTATTAATATATGCACTTCTACAGCTTCTATAGCTTTATTTTTATTGACAATTCTATATTATCATTGTAAATTAAAAGAAAGTAGTAAATAGTCTACATTTATATAACAATCATTTTCTTTTGATCTTAAAAATTTTCACATTCTGAAAATTTAGGATTTATACATACCGCAGCGGAAATTGCAATTAATATAGTTAATATCCGTTGCGATAAACGGTAGGATGGTATAATGGATATAAGAAAGGATCATACAAATAACTGATCCACGGAAGTTTCAAAAAACTTGATTTAATTGGCTTTGTAACTGAAATATTGAATATGTATTTTTTTGAAACTCCTTAAGGTAGAACAAAGAAAGAATATTTGTAATCATATTCTAAATTTTAAAAAGAGAGTAGAAAGGAAGGATTATCTTATGATTATTGTAATGAAACCAACTTCCAAAGACAATGACATACAGGAAGTTTCAAAAGCACTAAGCGCTCTAGGTCTTGGAGTGCATATTTCACAGGGTTCGGAAAGAACTATTATAGGGGTTATAGGTGATAAAAGAAAATTAAGTGATGTTCCTATAGAGTTAATGTCTGGAGTTGAAAAACTTGTTCCCATTGTGGAATCGTATAAATTAGCTAGTAAAACCTTTAAACCTGAACCAAGTATTGTAAATGTTAATGGTGTTCAAATCGGAGGTAAAGAATTAACTATAATGGCAGGACCTTGTGCCGTAGAAAATCATGATCAGATAATGGCCGCTGCACAAGCTGTAAAAAAATCCGGAGCTAAATTTTTGCGTGGTGGTGCATTCAAACCTAGAACCTCTCCTTATGCTTTTCAAGGCCTTGAGGAAGAAGGTTTAAAGCTTTTAAAACAAGCAAAAGATGCCACTGGTTTAAATGTAGTTACTGAAGTTACCAGTATAAAAGCTGTTGAAATAGCTGACAAATATGTGGACATGTTTCAAGTAGGAGCAAGAAACACACAGAATTTTCAATTATTAAGAGAAATTGGACGCTCCAAAAAACCTGTCTTATTTAAACGTGGTTCAGCAACTACTATTGATGAATGGCTTAATGCTGCCGAATATATTATGAGTGAAGGAAATTACAATGTGGTCCTTTGCGAAAGAGGAATCAGAACTTTTGAAACTGCAACTAGAAATACTTTAGATATAAGTGCTGTGCCAGTAGTAAAAAACACCAGCCACTTACCAATAATTGTAGACCCAAGCCATGCAGCTGGTAAACAGTCCTACGTACTTCCTCTCTCAAAAGCAGCTATTGCGGCAGGAGCAGATGGCTTGATAGTTGAAGTACATCCAAACCCCAAATGTGCATTATCAGATGCTGCTCAGCAGCTAACACCTGAAATTTTTGACGATTTGTGTAAAGATTTAGAGAAAATTGCCGAAATAATAGGAAGAGAGTTTAAACATGGTGATAAATAGCGTTACAATTATCGGTCTTGGACTTATTGGAGGTTCTTTGGCAAAAGCACTAAAGGAACGTTCAAATATTGCCGAAATAAAAACTGTAGATATAAACAAACAAAGTATTAATCAAGCATTATCAGAAGGATATATAGCCAAAGGATATACAGAAATAAATGAGGATGTATGTAATTCAGATTTGATTTTTATATGCACCCCTGTAAAAAGTGCAATCGAGTATATCAAAACCCTTTCTGGTAAAGTTAGTGATAATTGTATAATCACAGATGTTGCAAGTACTAAATCCGAAATAGTTAATTTTGTTAATTCAATGGATAATCCGCCTTGTTTCATCGGCGGACATCCTATGGCAGGTACTGAAAAGTCAGGTTTTGCATCAAGTTTATCACATTTGTTTGAAAATGCATATTATATTTTGACACCATCAATAAGAACAAAAAAAACAGATATTGAAATTATGATGGATATAATCAAAGATATAGGAGGCATTCCCGTAGTAACTGCTGCAGATGAGCACGATTATGTTGCTGCTACAATAAGCCATGTTCCGCATATTATTGCATCGACTTTAGTTAAATTGGTGGAAAAATCGGATTCTCCCGACGAAAAAATGCAGACTCTTGCAGCTGGTGGTTTTAAAGATATTACAAGGATTGCATCCTCTAGCCCTGATATGTGGGAAAATATAGTACTGAGCAATGACCAAAAAATTAAAGGAGTTTTAGATGCCTTTGTTGAAACACTATATGAATTCAAGCATCATATAAATAATAAAGATTCAAAGGCTATTAACAACTATTTCAAAACAGCCAAACAACTACGGGACTCCTTACCTGACAATCGAAAGGGTTTATTGATATCCTTATATGAAATTATAGTTGATGTTGTTGATAAACCGGGTATAATTGGTGAAATTGCAACAGTGCTTGGCAAAAATGGTGTTAACATAAAAAATATCAATGTTTCAAATAGCAGGGAATTTGAGCAGGGATGCTTAAGGATTACCCTTCCGGATTCCGAAAGTGCAAAAAAAGCTATGGTTCTACTGTCAAACCAAGGATATAAAGTTTATAAGATATAGTATTTATTTTTAAAGCATAGTATTCAATATATAGCTGCACTTACACCACATGCTTTGTAGTACTAATTAAAAAGCATAACTCACTTACTAAAGGAATGGGGGAATACAGTGTGTTAATTGAACAAAGGGATTCTTTGAGGGGCGAAGTAACTGTACCCGGTGATAAGTCCATATCCCACAGAGCAATACTTTTAGCGTCTCTTGCTAAAGGAACAACTGAAATCAATGGATTCCTGATGGGCGAAGATTGTCTAAGTACGATTGATTGCTTCAGAAAAATGCATGTTCGCATAGAAATTCTTTCTGATAACAAAATAAAAGTACATGGTAACGGTCTTTACGGGTTAAACCCTCCGTCTTCTCCTTTAAATGCTGGAAGATCTGGGACCGCTCTAAGGCTTCTTCTTGGAGTATTGGCAAGTCAACCCTTTAATTCAGTATTAACAAGAGATGAGTCCTCTGTCAGAAAACCAATTGGTAAAGTAGTCAAACCTCTTAGAGATATGGGAGCAGTTATCAACGGAAGAGATGATGGCAATTTATGTCCTCTCACAATATTCCCTTCAAAACTAATGGGTAAGACTTATCACCTTTCATTGAGAAGTACTCATATTAAATCTCCGCTTCTATTAGCAGGGCTTTATGCACAAGGTAATACTACAGTAGTTGAGTCTGTTAAATCAAGAGATCACACAGAACTTATGCTAAACTACTTTGGAGCTAACATAACTGTAAATGGTTTGGAAGTAACTTCACATAATGTTGAAAATCTTTACGCACAAAATATCGAGGTTCCCGGTGACATTTCAATTGCAAGTTATTTTATGACTGCAGGTCTGATAGTTCCTAATTCGGATATAGTTATAAGAAATGTAGGTGTGAATCCTACAAGAACAGGAATTATTGATGTTTACAGATCTATGGGGGCAAAAATTGAAATACTTAACGAGCGTACCGTAAGTAGTGAAAAGGTTGCAGATATAAGAGTTGTGTCATCTAAATTAAAAGCTGTAACAATTGAAGGTGACCTTATTCCAAGACTCATTGATGAACTTCCAGTAATAGCAGTTGCTGCAACTATGGCTAAAGGGAAAACTGTTATTAAAGATTTGAAGGGCTTTAAAATTAAAGAGTCAGGGAAACTAAAGATGTTGTCTACAGAGCTTTTAAAGTTAGGAGCACTTGTTCAAGAAACTGAAGACGGCATGATAATAGAAGGTGGCAAAGCGCTAAAAGGTACAATTGTAGAAGGATATAATCATCCATCTATTACAATGGCCCTATGTGTTGCGGGACTTGTAGCCGATGACGAGACAATGATAAGAAAAACACAAGTTTTAGATATTGCTTATCCTGAATTTATTTCAGTGTTGAACAGACTTTAATTTGGCGTTTTATAGAAATATTAGGTGTTTTATAAAGTTACGGGTGGAATAATCCCGTAACTTTTTATTGTTTCAAAAAAATCAGCTTAGCTCATGAATTTAAATCTTTTTTGGTTAAGGATACAAATTAATGAAATGATATTATGTAAACCAGTATTAATGTTGTACCTGCCTCGTTTTAGTGTCAAATGTCTCCATTCGAAGACCTTCGCATAGAAACTGTATGCCTTGGTTTGATAATTTTTCGCCGCGTATTAAGGACATCGTGTCCTATACGCTAAAAATGCCATCCGTGGCATTTTTGCTTCAAATTATCAAACCTTCGGCAACAGTTTCTAATGCTCTGGTCTGAGAATTACGTCATTTGACACTAAAACAGGTTGTGTCTTTAATTAGGCTTTTTATTCGATGTATATTAGTGTTGCTTTTTCACTATTGCATTTTACATTTTCTAAGTTTTTTATAGATTACTATACTTCAAGAAAACAAACTTGATGTATGGCTTAAAGGGTATTTTAGTGATGGGGACTTAGTCCTCTATTTGTATCGCCAGAGATTCCCATAGTTCATATAGGTTTTCAAGCTTGTCCTCCATTTCTTTTAGCTCAATGTGTAATTCATTTAGCTTTACATGATCAGCTAATACTTCTTCGGACTGCATTTCATTTTTTATGTTTTCTATTGAACTTTCTAAATGTGAAATCTCTTTTTCAGCTTCAGAATACTGCCTTTCTAGTTTTCTTCTGCGTGCTTTTTCCTCCTTTGTAGCAATATGTGAAAGCTTTGCAGATGACACATTCTTAGTTTTTGGGTCTGGTTTTGATTGTTCTTCGAGCCTTCCTTTATACTGCTTAAAACCCGAATAATTGCCTAAATAATCAATATAAGAAGACTCATCATCTAGTTCAATAATCCTTGTTGCAAGCTTGTCTATAAAATACCTGTCATGAGAAACTATAATAAGAGTTCCTTCAAATTCCGAAAGTGCATTCTCTAAAACTTCCCTTGAATTAATATCTAAATGATTTGTTGGCTCATCAAGAATAAAAACATTTGCACCTGATAGCATAATCTTTAGAAGTGAAATCCTTCCCTTCTCTCCACCACTTAGTTTATTTATTTCCTTGAAAACATCGTCCCCTTTAAAAAGAAACATTGCAAGAGCATTTCTTATGTCAGTCTGGGAAAGACTATCACTTGCCTCTAAGAGTTCATCTATTATTGTATTATCTAACGAAAGTTCCGAATGTTCCTGATCGTAAAAAGCCTGCTTCGTGTTGTGCCCAAACTCAAAGCTTCCCGAGTAATCTTTCATTTTGTCTGTCAAAATCTTAAGCAACGTAGATTTTCCACATCCATTAGGCCCTAATATAAAAACCCTCTCACTTTTATGAACTTTAAAACTTAAATTGTTAAACAGCGATCTTCCGGGATATTCCTTTGAAAGCTTGTCTACTGTCAAAACATCATTTCCACTTTGCAAAGATATTTTAAAATCGATTTTGATTTTGTTAGGAAGATTTTTGGGCATATCAATCTTTTCCATCCTGTCGATAGCCTTCTGTCTACTTTCAGCAGCCACTATATTTTTCTCTCTGTTCCACCTTCTTTGCTGCTCAATAAAAGCTTCCATTCTTGCGATTTCTTTTTGCTGAAGCTCATAATGCTTTTGTTGAATTTCTCTATCCTGCTCCTTTTGCTTTACATATTTCGTATAATTCCCATTATAAATCTTACACTCACAATTCTCTATTTCTAGTGTCTTGTTTGTTGTCCTATCTAAAAAGAATCTGTCATGGGAAATAATCATAATGCCTTTTTTGTAGTTGATAAGAAAGTCTTCCAGCCACTCAACCGCATTTATATCCAAGTGGTTCGTAGGCTCATCCAACAAGAGCAAGTCAGGTTCTTCTGTTAAAAGCTTTGCCATAGCAAGGCGAGTTTTTTGACCTCCACTTAAATTACTTACTTTAAGGTCAAACTCTTCTTCACTAAAACCAAGTCCTTTCAAAATCCCCTTTGTTCTGCTATTGTATTCATAGCCCCCTTTACGGGAAAAATCGTCGGAGAGATGAGAGTATTGCTTCATATAGGAAGACAAATGTTCCTCATTTTTCTCGGTACTTATAAGTTTTTCCAACTCTTTAATACGCTCTTCCATTTTTATGAGATGGGAAAAAGCAGACAACACTTCTTCAAGAATAGTGTTTGATGACTCAAGCTCTGAATTCTGAGCAAGATAGCCTATTTTACAACCTTTTGCAATATATATTTCCCCTGAATCAGCAGTATAGCTTGATGTAATTATTTTAAACAACGTAGACTTTCCCGCACCGTTGACTCCCACAACACCAATCTTGTCCGTATTCTGAACACTAAAAGTAGCATTTTCCAATATTTGCTTAGTTCCAAAGGAGATTGATACACTATTACTCCCTAATAAAATCATATATTTCACACCTTACACTTTAGGTAATTTTCAATACTTTTTCGTCTTAAATTGTAGCAGATATGATAGTTATAAGCAATATTGACAATAAAATAACAATGGTGATATAATGATGCTTGTTAGAAGGGATTCGCATTAGGCTATTTCAAGAAACAACCTATACAGTCTTTAGGTCAAAGCCCATCGAATTTTTTTAAATGGCAATTGACCAGTTATTTTTTGAAACTCCCTAAATCCCAAACATAAAAATTGAGGTGAATGTGATGAGCTTGGACAAGAAGATTTCTGTTGCCGTAATTAAACGTTTACCTAGATACTATAGGTATTTGTCTGATTTACTGAAGTTGGGAATTAAAAGAATCTCTTCTAAAGAGTTAAGTATTAGGATGGGTATTACGGCTTCACAAATACGCCAGGATTTAAACTGTTTTGGAGGATTTGGCCAACAGGGGTATGGGTATAATGTTGAATTTCTATATAATGAAATAGGCAATATACTTGGAGTTAATGACAATTTTAATTTTATAATAATAGGTGCAGGTAATATGGGACGTGCACTAGCAAATTATTCAAATTTTGACAAAAGAGGTTTTATCTTAAAAGGCATTTTTGATATCAGCCCTAATTTGGTAGGACAAACAATAAACAATATTGAAGTTTTGCCTCTAAGCAGTCTTGATAGTTTTTCAAAAAACAATAAAATTGACATAGCAATGCTGTGTGTTCCTTATGAGCAAACTCCTATAGTTGCAGATAAAGTGGCACGTCTTGGTGTAAAGGGCTTATGGAATTTCTCTCCTATGGATCTAAAGATCCCATACGACGTCATTATTGAAAATGTCCATTTAAGTGATAGTTTAATGGTTTTAGGATATAAATTAACTGAAAAACTAAAGAATTTATAATGTATATGATTTAAAAAATCATGCATATATATCTATCGGGGTCGAAGTTTCAATAAACTTCGACCCATGATTTTGCCTTAAATCTTTTTAAGTTAAGAATACAAATTTGTTATAGTGATATTTTATAAACTAGCATTAAGGTTGTACCTTTATAGGGTGATTCCAAAAAAATAACTGGTCAATTGCGGTTTCAAAAAATCTAGATTGAAGGGCTCTGTGACCTAAATACTGTATAGGTTATTTTTTGAAACCGCCTAGAACCTTTATTGTTCCTTATGAATATACTGATATGGCATCAAATTATTTAAAAAGGAATGATGATTGATTATGTTGTATACAGTGCAGCCAGGAGATTCTTTATATCTAATCTCCCAAAAGTTTGGAGTATCTGTTGAGCAAATAAAACAGGCAAATCAACTTACAGACAATTTAATCTTTATCGGACAACGTTTATATATTCCTGTAGATGTTGAAAGACCAACGCAATATACAGTTAAATCCGGAGATTCTCTATATCTTATTGCCAGAAAGTATAATACAACGGTTGAAAGTATTCAGGTACTAAATAACCTTACGAGTACTGAAATAAAAGTAGGCCAAACTTTAACTATTCCCCTTTACACAGAAGTTATCGTCAATTCAGATTTGGCCAATATAAGAAGCGGACCGGGAACTAATTTCAGTATCGTTACAAGAATGGTAAAAAACGCAAAACTTCCAGTCATTGGTTCAAGCAACAGATGGTATAAAGTGCGTCTACATAACGGTAACAACGCCTGGATTTCTGGAAACATCGTAACACTTAAAGCTTACAGTGGTGAGAAGCCAATCACAAACATTTTAGGGTTTTATACCTTAGAAGAAGGCCCTACACTTCCAAGTTCTTTTGCCTCATTTACAAATAACCTCGGGCAGATATCACAAACTGGTCTTTTCATGTTTAGAATTAGTGCAAACAACCCAACTACCATTGAAAATTTCGGAGAATTTACTGAGCAAGATATACGAAACCTTGTTGCAATTGCCCATAGAAACAACGTCAAGATATTTCCAGTTGTACACAATTTGCTTTACAGACCAGGTGGAACAACACTTGCTAAAAACGTTGTTAAGGTTCTTGTCTCCAATGCACAAAACAGAACTGCCTTTGCCCTCAACATTTTAAAGCTGATACAAAAATATAATTTTGACGGAGTCAACATTGATATAGAAGATGTTTTCATCGAAGACAGTGCAAATCTTTCGCTACTTTATGCAGAAATTGCAAGAGTTTTAAAACCAAAAGGTTATTTCTTCTCGGCATCTGTACCTTCAAGGGTCAGCGATGAACCTTTTAATCCATTCTCCGATCCATTTAACTATGCTGCAATAGGAAATGCTGTAGACGAATTTGTTGTAATGCTTTACAATGAACACGGCTGGCCTGGCAGTGGTCCCGGTCCTGTGGTTTCGATAGGTTGGATGGAAAGAGTGCTAAAATACACACTTACAAAAATGCCTAAAGAAAAAGTTGTTGGAGCAGTATCGGTATTTGGATTTGACTTTAACCTCACTACTGGCAAAAATACATATGTAACATACAATATGGCCATGAATCTTGCCAATAGATACAATAAAGAGGTTATATTTGATGAAGAAACTCAAACCCCTACATTTGCCTATGAAGATGTTCAGGGCAACCAACATGAAGTATGGTTTGAAAACGCTCAAAGTATTTATGCTAAAATCCAACTTGCATGGGATCTTGGAATAAAGGGAATAGCCCTTTGGAGACTTGGAATGGAAGATGAAAGTATTTGGACAATGCTAAAAAACCAAGTCGTTGTTCGAAAGGATTAGTCTATTTCAAAAAATACCCTATGTACAAAGACATGTATGCAATTTTCACAATTCAGAGCATAGGAACATCATTTTACTGTGCTGAAAACTCGTTGCTTTTAAAAGCAACGAGTTTTCATATAACATCTTTTTTCAATTCTCATAGTATTTCATTATTCCTTCTTTAATCGCTAAAGCAAGTTTCTCTTGATAATCGATACTCGCAAGCTTCTTCTCCTCTTGTTCATTTGATAAAAATCCACATTCCACAATTACCGTTGGAGTTTTCAAATTTTTCAGTATAATAATTTCAGCTTTTTTAAGCATTGCTTCTCTCTTATTATTGGGATCCACAATTTCTCTTAAGGATTTTTGTATCAATTCAGCTGCTGTTTTACTTTCAGGCGAATTTGGTGGAAAGAAAACTTGTGCTCCAAAATACTTTTCCTGAGGAAATTTATTTAAATGAACACTTACAACAAGATCTGCCCCGGATTGATCCATCATTTTTTTCCTTCGTATTAAATCCTGTTTTCTTTTCTGTGTAACGCTTGTTGTGCCTTCTGCATATTTAAGTGTATCATCTTCTCTTGTCATAATAACAGTAAAGTTCTCTGCTTCGAGTAATTCTTTTACCTTTGAAGCAATAAAAAAGTTTATTTCTTTTTCTCTAACGCCGTTGTAATCACTCACAGCCCCAGGATCTTCTCCTCCATGCCCGGCATCTAGAATTATAGTTCTATTTTTAGGTATACCATTTGTTGCATTTATCTCTTGAGAATCAATTCCGTTAATAATTCCGAATGTTGTAATTGCAAGCGCAATAAGCACTACTGCCAAAATGATTTTTTCCTTTTTCAATATCAAAATCATTGACTATTCCCCCTGTATATGAATCTACAAATAACATATTCATATACAGTTTGGCCATATACCAATAAAGTCAACACAATTTTAATTTTTCGACCTGTAAAACAGAAATTCACACAATAAGGAGTCCCAAAAAATTACGTATTCAACATTTATGGAACAGAACCTATATAAACAAGTTTTTTTTGAAGCTCCAATTGCTCAGTTTATTTTTTCATCATGCCTAATTACATCAACAGAATCATTCTGAGCAGTCAATAACTTTTTTTCTTTTTTCCAAACTTTTTCCTTATTAAAGAAACAATCAGCAGCAATACTGGCATTAGAAACCCAAAAACAAAAGACACAGGTGTCCAAACCAAATTGTCCCACCTGATCTCATAAGGAACATTGTCATAAATAATACCTGAATAAACAGCCAAAATCAAACAAACAGGTAACACCAGTGTTCTATAATCCTTAAGCTTTATAAATTGAGATAGTCCCTTAATACTTGCATATATAAAACAAAATGTAGAAATAAAATTAGTTACTATCCACACAAATACAATCAAGGCCTCAACTCTTGAAAATATAGTGCCTACATCAATTTCCTTTGTTACTGTAAACAGAGGAAAACGTTTATTTGCAGTAATAGTACTCCCATAGACCAAAATACAGGATATAATTGCTAAGGCTGATGTAAGTGCCCCTAAAAAATAGCCTGCAAACATTGCTTTTTTAGCCTGTTTTATATTCCCCACATGTGCTGGAAAAATCATATTTAATAGTATCATGGGCAGGACAGTATAACTCAAAATCGGAATTACGCCCTTGATTGCAGGGCCTATTCCATTTTCCATAATTGGCAGCAAGTTATCTACTTTAATTTGTGGAAAAAGCATAATCAGAGATACTATCATAAGTGGAAAAGCAATCATAAAAAAAATTTCAGTTGCCCTAATCATTGCTTCTAGACCATATAGCAGTGCAATTGCCAATACAGCTATAAATAAAACATTTATATAATAATTAGATTTCCCTGTCATATACATTGTTGTAAAAAAGTCTCCTACATACCAGATAACCTGAGCACCTGTGATAAAGGTTATTAATATAAAACATACAGCCAAAAAACCACCCACCCATTTACCAAGTACTAACTGCATAACTTCTAAAATTGTTTTATCAGGGTGTAATTCACCTAGAATACTGTTAATCCAAACAACAAGCACTCCAACAACCAATCCAATAATTATAGAAATCCATGAGTCAGGCCCTGCCAAAGCTGCAACACTCGATGAAATTAAAAGCGGAGCAGATCCGAACATTAAGCCTGACAATAAAATACCAATTTGGCGGTTTGAAACTATAATTTTATTCATCTCGAATATCCCTTCATCTCTATTTATAAATTGGTTCTATCAAATCCGATACCGGCGAAAATACCCACGCCACCCAATCAGATGGATTTGAAATTGGTACATCCATACTTTTTAGAATGGTAAGTGTTACACCAATAAGCAATAATATAGAAAAGCTCCAAAATTCTCTGTAGAATTTTTTTCTAAGCATTTTGGGAATTTCTAAGAAAGACAGTACTACAGCAAAAACCACTACTACCAGAACAGTTAAAATTTTCACGTTTATTCCCCTTTCGATAAAATAGATTTAGTATTAGTACCTAAATTATTTACCTTGGTTTTCACATTAAAATTTACCGGAAGCTCGGTAAATTGATCATTCCAATCATACTTTATGTTCTTCCACAGTTTTGGATAAGCTCTGTGTATATCTTCACCAAATCCAAAAATATCCGACCTAAAATCCTCTTTTGCCCGCTTTACAACATTATTGAATAACATTTCCAACTTTTCTCTTGTCTTATCATTCACTTTTTCAATAACAGCTTTGTCTGTTAAGTCTAAATCACCTGTGATAGCTGAAATATCACATACCCAATCAATTCCAACATTTATAGATGGTTTTCCATTTATAATATAAACTTTACTTTTTGATTCTGCTTTAATAACCTCAACCGATATACGGTTTTGTTCGTATTCAATATATCCTGCTGTACTTTCTACCTCTCCGATAATATAATTATAAGCCCTGCTTTCATCCTCTGTCAGCCAGCCAATAAGTTTATCCTCTTTAAACACTCCCAAGCTTGTTGCACTTAATTTAGCAGGATCACTAAACTTTAAGTTGTCATTAGAACCGGACTTGCCATTGGTGTTAATAACTTTAACACCAGTCATGACCGGGTTATCTCCGTCAGATATAATCTTATTGGCAAGCTCATATACTTTAATGCTTTTTGTTGGTGCCCATTCTTTATCAGATTTTTCAACAACATTGAACATATCCATTTGTGATACCGATTCTAAAGGCGTTATGACTTTCAAAATATTATGTGCAGTTGTTCCTTTTGCTATAAGAAAATAATAGTCAGTACGGTATTCGTGTCCACGGACAAAAAAGTCCAGTATATCTTTAATACCTTCTTTTGCAATTTCTTCGCCTAAAATAACAGTTCTCAAATGTGAATGGTACATTTTTCTAGGGGATTGCTCTGTAATTCTTCTCTTTATCTGGAACAAATCTTTACCGCTTTCTGTGTATAACACAGTAGGTGCCTCATTGGGAGCCTTTGCAGAAATTGCTTTGGGGTTCATTACTTGATAAGTAACCAAATAACCCTCTTCCGACTTATCAATTCCTACAGAAACAGCAATTCCAATATCAGTCAATTCTCCTTCCGATAAACATCCGCATAAAAAAACATTTGCCAGTATAGTAAGTATTAATAATAACTTTTTCATATACGTCACCTAAATTCTGGATTGCCCTTTTCCTTTTTTGTCACAACATTATCCGTATCTACTCTTGGTATGTTTGACACACTGATTCCTGCAGGTCTGGCTTTATTAAACCACAAGGGATACCTGATAATTGTATCCTTTGTGGCATATTTCATTTTAGGGGCAATAGGAAGCATATAAGGAACCCCAATTGATTTCAATTTGCACAAATGGAGGATCAATGCGATAGATCCCATATAAATACCATATAATCCATACACTCCTGCCAGCACCATCATAGCAAACCTTATTATCCTTATAGCGTTAGAAAATGAGTAATTTGGTATAGCAAAACTAGCAATAGCAGTTATAGACACAACTATTACCATAAATGCAGACACAATACCTGCATCAACAGCGGCCTGACCTAAAACCAGAGCACCAACAATTGAAATGGCAGGACCTATAATCTTTGGCATTCTTATTCCCGCCTCTCTTAGGATTTCAAACACTCCCTCCATCAACACCGCTTCAATAAAGGGAGGAAACGGAATACCTTCACGCTGTGAAGCGATGTTTATCAGCAACGGAGTTGGAATCATTTCCATATGAAATTTAATTACTGAAATATATAATGCCGGAACAAAAAGCGTAAGAAAAAAAGCGACGTATCTTAATATTCGAATAAATGTAGAAATTATAAAATTGTGGTAATAGTCTTCACTCACCTGCAGAAATTCAACAAACAGCGCCGGTGCCGTAAGAACATATGGGCTTCCGTCTACAAAAATGGCAACCCTTCCCTCCAAAAGATTCGCAGCAACAGAATCAGGTTTTTCTGAATTTAATAATTCCGGGAAAATGGAGTACCTGTCATCCTTAATTAATTCTTCTATATTTCCGCTATCTAAGATAGCATCAATTTTTATCCTATTAAGCCTACGTCTTATTTCGTCAACAATGTCTTTTTTTGCAATTTTGTCAATGTACATTAGCAAAATTTTTGTTTCCGTTTCACTTCCCAAAGTCAAATTCTCAACTCTTATGCTTTTAGTTTTAAGTCTTTTTCTGACCAAGGAGATGTTTACATCTATTTTCTCTACAAATCCTTCCTTTGGTCCTCTTATTACGTTTTGAGTGGTAGGTTCCTCAACAGAGCGGCCCTCAGTCGAAAAAATATCGATAGAAATAAACCTATCATAGCCATCAACTAGAATTATTGTTTTCCCCAACAATAATTCTTTTAATAAAACATTAAAATCAGAGCCTTCTTCTGACTTTCTAAAACTTAAAATATAATTCCTAAATATTCTAAAGTATGCCTCGGGTGTTGGATTTTTTAGTGCGATTTTTGGCTTTAGAACATCTGCCATCCCCATAGACAAACTGTTAATACTCGACTTATCTACAAGATTTTTAAAATATATGTTCGAATATCTCAAATCATCATAATCATCCGGCTCAAAAACTCTTATAACTATATCACTTGGATTACCAAATTCTTTTTTAATTTTTTCTATATTGTCATACAACTTCTTACTAATACAATTATTTGTTGAATTCCTGCTTTCTTTACTATTTTTAATTAGTTTCATTCAAATATACTCCATTCAATGTTTAATCTTATTATCATAAAAACACCTAATATTTATACATAATTTAATTTTTTTCCATATCAGATCATATTCCTCAAAAACTTAACGTCCTTAGGGCTAACTTATAGAATTCAAGTTCCTATACTATGAATTTATTCATCAGATTATACAAAAATATTTCGAGGGTAAGGATAATGTACTTCAGATTGAGGTTGCAGAACTGCATGATACTTACAAAAACTCCTTTACAAGTACAAATGTATTGGCTGATAAAGTAGATATTAAAAAGAAGCAAGAAAACTGAAGGAACAAATACAATGGTAAAAAAGAAGCGCACATATAAAACCCCTTCGGTATTATACCGAAGGGGTTTTATACAACTATTACTATCTAAATCTATACCATGAAAAATGTTTTGCCACTATATTCTGCTTCTTAACACTTACAAATATATCTTCTCCAGCCGCTTCATCATATAGATACCCGGTATATCTGTCCACCTTAATTAATACTGGCTTTAAGAAAGCATTTGTATCTGGAGTCGCCTCTATACCGACTTCTCCGTCTCTAGCACATACCTTTAGTGTGAATGTCTTAGGATACTGTTCATCTGGAAGAAAATCTTTTTTAAAATTCACCGTAACAAAACCGACCTCAAAACTTCCTCCTTTTTCAGTAACTGTTATAGTTCTCTCAAAAACTATATTATCAGTAGCATATGAATCTACGTAACTATCATTGTAACCTTGTGCTGCTAATGCAGGTACTCCAGATATCAGCATAACAACTAATATTAATCCGGATAAAAACTTTTTAAACATAAAATGTTACCTCCTTTTTATTTACCCCACACTACAATTTCTTACTATAATAAAGTGCAAGAATCGTGCCAAACTCATTAAAATTAATAAAATAATTAAAAGTTAGTAATGAATACCTAATGAAATATGCTTTTTCATAGTACCAGCTACCTAGGACAGAATAGTTTCTTTGTCTTATTATGGTAATGACGTAACTACCTTCCTATGGTCTACTGATTGTACAAATCCGCCAATGTACCTATTTTTATATAAACATATATTTTTTTATACCGATATATAAATTATAGGGATGGGTGCATTTTTTTATTTTGTAACATATTATTCCAAGAACTAAAGCTCCGAGGCTAAGAGAATGTAAACTTACTACGGGTCGAATCAAAACTCGCTTCTAAGAAGAAAAGTGATTCGACTAATCCTTCGCTTCGTTAACATTCTCTAAGCCTCTACGCAGATGTTCTTTCCATAATATGTTACAAAAAGGTTAATCACACCCTCTAGGGATATAGAAATACATACTAAAATTACTTTTTAAAACGATTGGAGTAAATTTATGAAACAGAACACACTTTTTGAGAATTTTAGTATCATAGGTGCAAACACCAATAAATATATCGATAGATTCAAAAATGTTCTCAATATCAATTCAAGTGTATTGATCACTGGCGAAACAGGAACCGGAAAGGAACTAATTGCTCGTTGGATACATTTTAATGATGGCAAAAGAAATAAGAAACCCTTTGTGAAAATAACCATACCAAATATTGGTGAAAACATTTTTGAAAGCGAAATTTTCGGTTATGAAAAAGGTGCCTTTACAGGCGCAATAAACTCAAAGAAGGGATTGATAGAAGTTGCTGAAGAGGGAACAATATTTTTCGACGAAATTGAAAACGCCTCCCCCTCAATACAAAGCAAACTGTTGCAATTATTAGAAGATAAACTGTATAGAAAAGTTGGAGGTACGGAATATAAAAAAACCAACGCAAGATTTATTGTTGCCACAAATAAAGACCTTTATAGAGAAGTACAAGCCAATAACTTTCGAGCCGACTTATTCTACAGACTAGCCGTAATAGAAATTAAGCTTCCCCCTCTACACCAACGTGGTTTCGATATAATAGAGATTGCCAACCATTACATAGAAAAATATTCCAAAGAGACAGGTATCCATGTAAACCCGCTTTATAATAGTGCCTATAAATCTTTGTCAGCATACAGTTGGCCTGGAAACATAAGGGAGTTGAAAAATTTCATTGAAAGATCTGTTGTATTTTCAGAGAGCGAAAACCTTAATCTGTCAACCATTCCAAAAGATAATCCAATACAGTCCGACAGCTCAATGACGTTTAACTATAAAGACTATATTAGAGACACTGAATATAATCTTATTTATAATGCTTTAGTAAGGTGCAATTGGAATGTGGAACAAACAGCAAAGCTTATTGAAATGTCGGTACCTTTCGTGTACAAAAAAATCAAGGAATTACATATTAAACTTTAGGCAGCACTTTGCTTATAAGGCAAAATCAAGAAAATTCGCTTCGCTCATGACTTTAAATCTTTTTTGTTAAGGATACAAATTAATTATGATTATATAAACTAGCATTAATGTTGTACCTGCCTCGTTTTAGTGTCAAATGTCTCCATTCGAAGACTTTCGCATAGAATCTGTAAGCCTTGACTTGATAATTTTTCGCCGCGTATTAAGGACATCCTGTCCTATACGCTAAAAATGCCATCCGTGGCATTTTTGCTTCAAATTATCAAGCCTTCGGCTACAGCTTCTAATGCTCACGTCTAAGAATTACGTCATTTGACACTAAAACAGGTTCTACTTAAATTAAGTTCTTTGTTTTTACATTCTCTAGGTCTTTTATAAATTCCTATGCTTTGAAAAAAATCTATCGCCATTTTTTGTATAACAAAATAATATTCCTCTTCTTGGAAGCTTAAAAGCTTCCATAATGGGCTTTGTAACAGAAATAATGAATATGTATTTTTTTGTCACTCCCTAATTAAATAAACTCTACATATTTCATATCCTCAATAAGTTTAGTAAGCCTGCAATCATCTACCTTAGCTATATATCCCTGTGCAAGACCGATATCTTTTTGGGCAGCTTTTAGATTTCCCACTTTCTTGTTAAGAGCATATCTTGCAAAATAGCCTTTGGCTGCTTCATAATCAGACTCCATTTGGTGGGATAATGTTATTGACTCATCTAAAAACTCTAGAGCCATTTTTTCTTCACCTAACGCCTCCAAAATATCAGCCTTAAGCCTCAAAGCCTTTAATTTCTTCATATCGCTTTTTATATCCTCTGAAATGGAAATTGCTTTTTCGCAGTCTTCCATGGCTTTTTCAGTATTTCCAATCATCAGTTCATAAAGAGCTTTATACCTGTAATAATCGTTTATGTACTCAATTTCATCTACTTCAACAAATATATCATACGCCGACTTCAAAGCACCAGAGACTTTTTCATACTTACCCATCTCAATATGAAGTCTTGCAATACTTATATAATTTATGCCTTCACCAATAGGTACGTTTATTTCCTTAACTATTTCAAAGGATTGATCATAATACTCAAGGGCTTTATCCATATAACCCTTTTCATTCATTACATCTCCTAGATTAGTAAGTATAATACCCTCATTCAGTTTCGAATTTATCTCTTTTGAAATATTTAGAGCCCCGTCAAATAGCAGTTTTGCCTGATCAAACAATCCTTTGTCCATATAAAGTATTCCAAGATTTATGCAGCCGGCAATATATCCCTGTTGGTCAGATATCTTTTTTGATATGTGGATGGACTTATTAAAGTATTCCTGAGCTTTTGATATCATTCCGGTAGCATGGTAAATAGCTCCTAAATTTCCCGAAACCTTTGACATTATAGCAAGATTGTTTATCCTTTCGGCATTTTTGTAGGATTTATTTAAACACATCAAAGAATTCCCAATGTCTCCCTTAGTATAATATAAAATCCCAGCTTGATTCATCATCTCTGAAATATTTTCATAGTCCATAGTTTTTGTAAGCAGCTTCTCTGATTTTTTGGCAATATCCAAAGCTTCAGGATTACCAGTCAGTCTATAAATATTGCATTTAATCTGCAAAAGCTTTCCATAGAGCATATTTTCACGCTTTAACTTAGGCTCAATATCATCAAGAATACCCAAAGCATTTTCATAATCATCCTGTTCTTTATATACATCTGCTATCATAATCTTAATAGAATAAATATCATCATAAAGCTTTGCTCTTTTTAAGGCTTTATTAAAATTATCAAGTGCCTTTTTATATTCAGCTACCATAAAATTGATATATCCCATATCCTTATATGCCTGAAAAACACTTTCCTGCTCAAACCCTTTTCCCTTTATAGCCAATTCAATAAATCTGTCGTAATAATCTAAAGAACTTGTCATATCAAAATTATTTCTATACTTCACAGCAGTCTTAAAAGCATATTGTGCCGCCTTTTTAAATTGATTTGCCCTGCTGTAGTGAGTAAACAGTATTTCATAATAATCCTCAATTTCCTTCTTATGTCTTTCTTCTATTATTTCTCCAATCTTTTTGTGATATTCTTTTTTACTCTTGTTTAGAATGTTATTATATAAAGCATCTCTTTCCGTATCCTGATTGAACATAAACTCCTTTTCAATCACACCGAAAGCTGTAAATGCAGATTTTAAAGAAATAATATTCAAATGCAAAGGAAGTCGTAGCAACATAAAAGCCTCGTCAACACTTATGCCCAGCAATTCACATACAATAGAAAGACGAAACTCCTTACCTATAACAGATGCCGCCTGCAAAAAGCTTTTAGTTTCATCGTCTAATTCAGACATATTCGCAAGTATCAAATTCTGTATATTCTCGGGAACATTCGCTGCTTCTATAGGGTCTACTTTAGCAATACCCTCAACTATTCTAAAACTGTCAGCTCTTTTTATCTTTTGAATAAATTCTCCTATATAAAGAGGATTGCCATTAGTATACTTTATTACAATATCCAAAAAAGCGTTGTCAATCTCCCTACAATTAAGCATTCTTAAAGTCAGTTTCTTTATAAGTTTTTTGCTTAATTTACAAACCTTCAAAGTTTTATACCTTTTAGTATCAAGCTGCTTAAACTCCTCTAAGTCATATCTTGACGAGAATACTATAGTTATACTTACATGCTCAAACATGCCAATTAGATCACCTATTATCGAAATGGAGTTAGAATCAGCACAATGAATGTCATCTACAATAATAATCAACTTATACATCTTTGACAATTCAGTAAAGAATATATATAACTGCTTGATAATTTCTTTCTTAACACTGTCAAAGCTCATGGAATTTAATATGCTTTGGAAGTCATTGTCTCTCGAAAGTCCTAAAACCAATCCTATAAAATCAGCGTTTCTCTTTATTTCATCTTCATTCTTGTCCTTTAGTATAAAATCCAAAAACGATACCAACCTATGCTGCTTCACGCTTATACTGTCTCCGACACTTATATTCATAATGTTCATCAATATATTTGAAATTGTATAATACACCCTATTTTGGTATATAGAACTACAATCTACCCATACTTTTTTTATATCTGTCCCCAATTTCTTTGTGAATTCTTTTATAATACTTGTCTTTCCCAAACCGGCATCCCCAATGAGATTAACACATTGGGTACCAGAATTCTGTACGTCATTGTAAGTTGCAACAAGTGCATTAAGTTCTTTTGTTCTACCTACAAATAACGTTGTATTCTGGTAATAGTATTCATCCTTTACTTTCACCGGATTATAACACTTTACAGAGTGTTGTTTATTTTTAACCATTATCTCAGTGGGACCGGAGTAACTAACCATGTCTCTTGTCTCTATGTATACAGACTCTGAAACCAAAATATCTCCACGTTTAGCGTTTGATTGAAGTCTCTGTGCTGTATTTACTATATCCCCCATAACTGTATAATCTTTGTCGAAGGTATTTCCTATACTACCCGTAACAACAAGTCCATAGTTTATTCCAATAGAAAGGCTCAAAGAAATCCCTTTTGCAAAAAGCCTCTCTTTAGAGAATTCACTAATAAGCTTCATCATCTCCATACAGCATAAAACAGCTCTTTTTGCATCATCAACATGAATATACTTTGCACCAAAAAGAATCATTACACAATCACCTATGTACTTATCAATAGTACCTTCCATCTCATACACAGGTTTTGTAATATAGTTGAAGCAATCATTTATCATCTCCCTTACCTCTTCGGGATCCATCTTTTCAGAAAGCGCCGTAAATCCGGAAACATCTGCAAATATAACAGCCACATTCCTTCTGTTTTCGGACAACGTTTCAAAGTTTTGAATACTACTCCTACTTTCAATACTTTCAAGCTTCTCACCACAGTTAAAGCAGTATTTTCCCATACTAGGATTAGGGTAAGAACAAACAGGGCAATAAGATGCAAATTTAACTCCACACAATTTACATTCTTTTTCATCCTGACTTTTTAGTTTTATTCCACAATTAAAACAAATCATAAAATCCCTACCACACTTCCACACTTATAAGGGTGTGATTAACCTTTTTGTAACATATTATGGAAAGAACATCTGCGTAGAGGCTTAGAGAATGTTAACGAAGCGAAGGATTAGTCGAATCACTGTTTGAGCGAAGCGAGTTTTGATTCGACCCGTAGCGAGTTTTACATTCTCTTAGCCTCGGAGCTTTAGTTCTTGGAATAATATGTTACAAAATCAAAAACTGCACCCCACTTATAATATATTTGAAATAGCCAACATTTTATTGTATAATATAACTATCTTTATAGTTAAGAGTATTTACTTAAAATTCAAATTTAAAAAATCATTTTATTTAGATGTCCCAAAAAAATTCTTTAGCCAATATTTATAGTATACTCCTAATAAAATCGGGCTTTTTGAAACACTATACAACCATTTATTTTTTTGAAATTACCATAATTCTATAATTTACAAAATAAGAAAAATTGATTTATAATTTAGAAAGAACCACAAACAACTTACGATTCTCATAATGTGGAAAACACACTTAACCAACCTAATCAGTTTTTTTAAGCACCAATTAGCCAGTTATTTTAGCAGTAACCTAAGGATAACGAAAAACACCTTTGTATATTAACATTTTGGTAACACTATCAAATCAAGTTTTTTGTTATCCTAAGTATGAGCTTATTTTAGCAATAACCCAAGGATAACGAAAAAACACCTTCGTATTTTAACATTTGGGCAACACTATTAAATCAAATTTTTCGTTATCCTAAGTATGAACTTATTTTAGCAATAACCCAAGTCAAAAATAAGGAGTTCTAATATGCTGAGTGAAAATGTATTTTACCTGAGCAATCCAATTAGTACCTATGATAGTTTTACCGATTTTTTGAAGGATACATTTTGCCAAATAAATAGTTTCGAAAGTTGCGATAAGCTTATTCAAAACATTAAAGGCTTCCTTTCAGATACTCATACAATTGATGCTAATCCTATAGTATTGTTTGTTGAATATCCGTTTTTAAACGAAATCAGCATCTTCTTGAGTAACCATTTGGAAGATTCCAATTACATACTTGTCGGTTTTTATTATGAAGACCAAAGCTCTATTAATAATTTCGGCAATATTTTTGATTTTGTTAATACCACAAAATTCAATGCGCGATTTCTTATAAACAAGCTTACAAATGATATTAATAACAAGAAAAAAATTCTATCCTTAAAATATGAGATAACAGAATTCTATGAAATCGGAAAATCTCTATCCTCAGAAAAAGATACTATAAAGCTTTTAGAAATGATTGCCACTAGCAGTATTATATTGACCTCCTCCGATGCTGTTACAATATACCTTGTAATAGATAAGGATTCCTACAATTGGACATCAATAAAGGACAATAACTATGACGACAAACTTCTTAAGTTCATAATTTCAAGAAATATGAGTATAGATATTGACTTAGAAGCCCATACTTCACCAATCACTAAGGACAGTATTTTTGGCTACTCAGTTATAACAGGTGAACCTATAAGAATTAATGATGCTTACAAATTAGATGAAAATGTTGAATACCAACATAATAAATCCTTTGATTTACGTACAGGTTATGTAACAAAATCCATTCTTACAATACCTATGAAGGACCATGAGAATAATATATTAGGTGTAATTCAATTAATAAATAAGAAAAAAAATGAAACCAAAAAAATAGATTATAAGAATACTTCCAGTTTTAACAGCATTATACCCTACACCTATTCAGATGAGCTAATAATGAGTTCACTAGCAGGACAGGCCGCTGTTGTACTTGAAAACAACTTACTATATAACAATATGCAAACACTTCTTAAAAACTTAAAAAAGCAAAACATTGAACTGGATGTGTTAAGCAAAAGAATACTTAAAGCTCATGAAGAGGAAAGAAAGCGTATTGCCAGAGAGATACATGATGGCCCTGCTCAAGCTGTGGTAAATCTTTCCCTTAAGGTTGAACTTGCCAATAAATATTTTCAAAACGACATGTCTGAAAGAGGTCTTCAAGAGCTTAATTCATTAAATACAAGTATAAAATCCACCTCAAAAGAGATACGATCCATTCTTTACGACTTAAAACCTTCCTATCTTGATGAAGGACTAATAAAGGCTCTTGAAAATAGATTGAATATTTTAGAGGAAAGTACCGGACTTAAAGTCAATTTCATTGTTTCAGGGGACGATTCCTCAATTGAATACTATATTGTATATGCCGTATACAGAATGGTGCAAGAAACTCTTACAAACACAAAAAAACATGCTAAGGCAAATAATGTTAATGTGGATTTAAGAATTTATGAAAACGGACTATCACTTCACATAGCCGATGATGGAGTAGGGTTTGATGTTAAAACACAATCAAAAAAACACCAGACTATAAACGGCGGCTTTGGACTATCCGGACTTAAAGAACGTGTGGAATTGTTAAAGGGAAGATTTGATATACAATCCTCTCCAGGGGAAGGTACAAATATAATGATCTATGTTCCTTTATAACTATATTTTTCTCAAAAAACCTTTTACATTATTTAATTTTTGTTTTCGAGAAATAAGGTGATTCCTAAAAAACAACTGGTCAATTGAGGTTTCAAAAAATCTAGATTGAAGGGCTTTATGACTTGAATACTGTATAGGTTATTTTTTGAAACCGCCTAATATACATCTGACTATAAAAGTAAAAAAGATATAATGTAATAAACTTTTGACTTGTATTTAATATACCACAATAAACTTTATTTCGTTTATATTGATCTCAAAAGCAACTGAGTGTACGGGTGAATAGGTTTTTTAAGTATATCAATACAGCTTCCTGTTTCAATAATTTTTCCATTATGCATAACAGCTATTCTGTCACAAATATGAGCTAATAATCTGATATCATGACTTATAAATAAATATGCCATTTGTTTTTTTTGTTTAAGCTTTTTAAACAGCTCTAAGACTTGAGCCTGTGAAACTGTATCCAAACAAGAAGTAGGCTCATCTAATACTATTAATTCAGGCTTCATTATCAATGCTCTTGCAATGCTTACTCTCTGGCATTGCCCTCCACTTAGCTGATAAGAATATCGTGTACTCATCTTGACATTTAATCCAACCATCTCTAAATAAACCTTTATTAAATATAGAGCTTCTTTTTTAGATAAACGCTTTTTTAAAATACCCTCTAATAATATATCTCCTACCCTCATATGGGGATCAAGTGATAAAAACGGATCTTGAAAAATCATTTGAACCTTTTGAGGATAATATCTATTCTTATATATATCTTCATCCCTATATAATATATTTCCTTCTGACGGCTTTATAAGCCTTGCAATAAGCCGAGCTAGTGTTGTTTTTCCACATCCACTTTCTCCCACTAACCCCACCGTTTCTCCTTTATGTATATCTAACGATATATCTTCAAGTATATTATTTTTTTTTGAATAATATTTATCCACTGATGCGATTCTTATGAGCACATCTTTATTTTCATATGTTTTTTTCATATCAATTTCACATGTATTTTTTAGCGCTGAAGCCGTTAATCTGGATGCGGCTTCACTTTTAGGATTTCTAAGTACCTCTTTTGTTTTACCTTCCTCAATAACCCTTCCATTGCTTAACACAATTACCCTTTGGGATATTCTATCTGCCAAACTAAGATCATGTGTTATAAATATAACTGAAATTCCAAACTCTAAGCACATGCTTTTAAGGAGTTGTGTAATCGAATTTTGCGATATTAAATCTAGTGAACTGGTAGGTTCATCGGCAATAATTATCTTTGGCAAACACGAAGCAGCCGACGCAATCATACCTCTTTGGGCCATACCACCGCTTAATTCATGGGGATACTTATTTAGGTAATCTTTAAGGTCTGTAATCTTTAATTTATCCAACAGCAATTTGAGCTTGTCTTCCGCTTCTTTATAATTTACTTCACAGTGCTTTACTAGAGGTTCTGTAAGCTGTTTTTTAACCTTCATTGTAGGATTTAAATATGAAAGGGGTTCCTGAAATATCATTCCTACTTTCTTACCTCTAATTTGCAACATATGATCTTGTGCTAAGTCTTTTATATTTTTGCCCTCTAGTAAAATCCTACCTTCTCTTCTTAAATGTTCCCCATTAACTATATTTAAAATGGATTTTGCAAGCATAGTTTTACCACTACCCGATTCTCCTACCACCGAAACAATTTCTCCTCTTCCAACATAAAACGTTATATCGTCTAATATTTTATTCTCTTTTAAATACAATGAAAAATTATTGATCTCAAGAATCTTTTCCATTTATCCTCCAGTATATTTTCACTTTTATACAGCATCGGGTGCAGTTTTTGATTTTGTAACATATTATTCCAAGAACTAAAGCTCCGAGGCTAAGAGAATGTAAAAAAAGCTACGGGTCGAATCAAAACTCGCTTCTAAGAAGAAAAGTGATTCGACTAATCCTTCGCTTCGTTAACATTCTCTAAGCCTCTACGCAGATGTTTTTCCATAATATATTACAAAAAGGTTAATCACACCCTAGAGCATCCTTTATTGTATCTCCTAAAATATAAAAACATATCATTGTAATTGCTATAAAGCCTAAGGGAATTGCAACCAGCCAAGGATATGAAGATGCGTATACAAACCCCTCACTTGCAAGAGTCCCCCAACTAGCCTTAGGGATTTCTATGCCAAGTCCTAAAAAGCTTAAAAAAGCTTCTGCAAAAATTGCTGCTGGTATACTCAACATCATATTTACAATGATAGGCCCCATACTATTGGGTATTATATGCCTTGTAATAATTCGTAATTTCCCCACACCGAGTACCTTAGCACTCTGCACATACTCCATCTCTTTTACTAAAAGCGTCTGACCGCGCATGATTCTTGCCATAGCTGTCCAATCAGTTATAGATAGAGCAATAATAATTGTCATTTCACTGCGCCCCATAAATGCCGCCAAAAGAATTACTATAATAAGATTGGGAATTGAATGAAAAACATCAACAATCCTCATCATTATTTCGTCCACTATTCCACCATAAATACCTGCTAAGCAACCATATATTACACCTGTTAACGTCTGAATAAGTGCAGCCAAAACACCTATTTTTAGAGAAATTTTGGCACCCTCACATATTCTCACAAGTAAATCTCTTCCAAAATTATCTGTTCCAAAAAAGCGTTTGCCACTAAAAGGTGGCAAAAAAGTATTATCAAGATCATGAGCATAGTAGTTGTATTCTGATAAAAGGGGCCAAATAAACGAAACAACAGAAATCAGTGCCAAAAAAGATAATGCTGTCATGGCAATTCTGTTGTGAACTATAGCTTTTACGACTCTGCTTATAAGCATGATAATCACCTATATTATATTCAATCGCGGTACATTAAATTTAAAAATATCTCTCCTATCACCAAGAAAATTCGCTTCGCTCATGACTTTAAATCTTTTTTGGCTAAGGATACAAATTAATAATAATTATTTTTTATAACTAGCATTAAGGTTGTACCTGACTCGTTTTAGTGTCAAATATCTCCATTCGAAGACCTTCGCATAGAATCTGTTAGCCTTGTCTTGATAATTTTTCGCCCGCGTATTAAGGACATCCTGTCCTATACGCTAAAAATGCCATCCGTGGCATTTTTGCTTCAAATTATCAAGCCTTCGGCTACAGCTTCTAATGCTCACGTCTAAGAATTACGTCATTTGACACTAAAACAGGTTCTACTCTTAATTAGGCTCTTTATTTTTGTTTTTACATTTTCTAGGTATTTTATAAATTCCTATACGCCAAGAAAATTCGCTTCGATCATGACTTTATTTTTTTGTTGACACTTCTAATCACTTAAGCTTAACTCTTGGGTCCATTATTGAATATAGAATGTCCGTTATTGTATTAACAAAGATTACAATTAGTGATGTAAAAAGGGATAGCCCGATAACCATAGTATAATCCTTTTCCTGCACACTTGTTACAAGGTAGTGTCCAAGACCGGGAATAGAAAAAATCTTTTCAATGGCAAATGAACCCAAGATTATAGAAGCAGTCAAAGGCCCAAGCACCGACACTACAGGGAACATAGCATTTTTCAATCCATGTCTTAGTACTATTTCTCTTAATGATAATCCTTTTGCCTTAGCATTTACTATATAATTATGATTTAAAACGTCTATAAGACTTGACCTCATCATTCTTATTATAAGTGCCATAGCACCGAACGCCAAGACTACCGATGGTACTAAAGTATACCTAAATCCTTTCCAGCCACTCACTGGAAAAAGATTAAAACCAAGTCCCATTATATCAGATAAAAAATATGACACTTTGTAACACAATAGGTATTGCAAAAGAGTTCCCAGCACAAAACCCGGTACAGCTACACCAATTACACTTACAAAGAGCATTATACCATCTATAGGTTTGTTTTTGTTAAGTGCTGCTATTATTCCTAAAAGTATCCCCATGATAAGTGCTATAAAAAGTGCCCTCAGTCCCAAATCCATAGATATGGGAAATGCTGTAGAAATTATTGAATTAACACTTTTGTTTGTGTACTTCATTGATACGCCCAAATCACCTTTTACTACATTGCCTAAATATATGAAATATTGATCAATTAGAGGCCTGTCAAGACCATACTTTTGAGTTATGTTCTCCAAAATCTGAGGAGGCACAGCTTTTTTTGCAACAAAAGGATCGCCGGGCATATGGTGCATAAGGCAAAATGTAAATGTTACTACCATCCATACCGTAACTAATGATAAAATTACCCTTCTTAATATGAATCGAAACACTTACACCTCACCTTCCCATCATATATACTATTTTAGATGTGTCCAATAGAAATCCATGTCCTGTATAGCACTGCTTCCTCTAACAAAACCCTCTACTTCAGGTTTTACAGCATAGCTGTTGTATACATAGTAAAGTGGACATATTGGCACATCTCTAAATAATAACTCTTCTGCTTCACTAAGTAATCTCATTCTCTTTTTTTCGTCAATCTCTTCCCTAGCTTTATTTATCATACTATCATACTCGGAGTTTTTGAAGCCAACTACATTAAAAAAGTTTTCCGTTTGAAATATTTCTAAAAACGAAATCGGGTCATTATAATCGCCGGACCATCTTAAAAGCGCCATCTGATAATCCTTTTGCATCATTTTGTCCTGGATAGACTCAAAAGGCATTGTCTCTATATCTACTTCAATACCTAAATTTTCTCTCCACATCTGTTGTACAGCTTGAGCATCTCGCTTTGAAGTCTCCGTATCATCTACCAACATAGTTAATTTGGGCATATCTGTAAGTTTGAGTTCTACTAGAGACTTTAATGCAAAACTTTCGGCCTCTGATATATTATCACGTCTTACAAGATCACCAGTTTCTTGCCGGAACGATTTTTCAATACCCCTTACCACAGGATTAACAAAAGCATACGCTTCTTTAGAGCCATCTTTTACCACTTTATTGACAAGGTTATCTCTTTCAACGCCATATACTAAGGCTCTTCTTAAATTTATATTTTTTAGATATTTGTCTTCATTATTAATTGAAATATACTGTGTTCCACCTGTATTATAACTTTCTACACTGCCTCCTTTTGCTTTCAACTCTTCCATCTGATGAATTTCAGAAATTTCAACAATATCAAGCTCTCCCGCTTTAAACGATGTAATTGCTGCTGAATTATCTGGGATAACTCTGAAATTAACTTTATCCAATTTTATGTTTTTAAAATTCCAATAATTTGGATTTTTTTCAAGAACTATATCTTCATTGTGCTTCCACTCTTTGACAATAAATGGACCATTTCCTAATATGTTTTCTTTATCTGCTCCATATTTACTCATACCACTTATTAATGGCTGCTTTGTATAAAATTCCTTATTTACCGGCATAGCCACACTGCTGCATACAATTTGCAGAAAATACGGCGTAGGTTGATTTAGCTTTACAATCAACGTCTTTTCATCTTTAGCATCGATAGCAACATCTTCCTTGCTGCCTTCACCATATAAATAGTTTTCAGCCCCTTCTATGCACATAAGCAAATACCCCATTAGTGCCGGCTGGTGATCTGAGGGTTCTGGATCAAGTGCCCTCAGCCATGCTTCCTTAAAATCCTTTGCAGTAATCTTTGAACCATCTGCCCACAATGCTTCTCTTAAATGAAAAGTATATGTAAGTCTATCTTCACTAATATCCCATGTTTTTGCAACACCAGGCATTGGAACACCCTTCTCGTCATTTCTACAAAGGCCTTCAAAAATAGAATTTATAACTCTCATAGGATATACATCTATAACAAGTTGTGGGTCGAGTACTTCAGGTTCTCCTCCAATGCTTAAGGATAATTCATTTAAATCCACAATATTTTCTTTTGACTGTCCACAGCCGTTAAAAATCATGCTAAAGCATAATAAAACTACAATAAGCAAAATCCCTTTACTAAATCTCATACCAAAATTCCTCCTTGTAAGATTTCATAACTCGGCAAATGTTAATCGCATTATAAAAACAACCATACCGCTTAGCTTTCACAGTATGATGGTCATTATGAAATCTTTTTAAAATTGTTATTGCAATCTTTTGAAATTCCTTATAAGGTAAAAATGCAATTTTTTATTCTACTCTATGAATCTAATATATCATGAAAAATTGCTTAGCTTATGACTTTTTTTATAATATGAAGAACCTATATAATTAAGAGATTATTTTGCGTTCTATATTTTTCTCGAAAGACCTTTTACATAACTTAAGTAAGTTCGAAAAAACTTTGCATTTGCAGAAAAGAAACTTGTTTTGATGGTAAATTCATTTCAACATGACCCTACAGCCCAAAAAATGTAATCATGAATATTTTTCTTAAATAAGAAAAATATTCATAAAATGCTTTTATAAAATATATTAAAATTGTATATCAATGTCATCTACATTTCCGCCTAACCTATGAATGGAAGACTTTATTTCTAAAAAGGTCTCATAATCTATATTATTTTTATTTTTTTCAACAAAACTACGAAGAACTGTTATTGCTCTTCCATCGCCAAAGTTTCCAAGACAAATAGCTCCAAAAAGCTTATTTTCCATTTTATTAAACGTACTTTTTATTGATCTGAATATTAAATCGTATAAGCTTGTATCTTTTATTGAAACACCTATTTTAACCAAAGTATCTAATAAATATTCCTCCAAACTCCCAACACTCGCACTTTCATCCAAAATTTCGATAATGCGTTTAGCCGCACTTTCACCCATTTGAATCATTGCATATAAAATTTCCTCAATTACTATTTCATTACTTTGATCAATATCAAACAGAAGCTTAATCAATGATTCTAAAGAATAAACTGATTTCCACTTTCCAAGTGCCCTAATTGCCATTAAGGACACAATCATCTCATCCTCGTCACAAAGACACTTATCATCACATGCCATGTTCAACAACTTGTTTACCGCATCTTCATTAAAAGTTTGCAACCTATCTAAAAGCACACCTGGTATATCGGTATCACTCAATTTTGCTGCTATTATAAACAATTTAATAATACTGTCTAATTCATCAATAGCTTCAAAATACTCCTTAGGACTAATTCCACCAATATTTTCATTGGGGGTATTTGCCCAGTGTTCAAGATTTTCTTCATGTTTCTTTATTATTCTTTCATCTTCTATATTAACAAGTTCAGGAGATTTACTGCTCATTATAATTTCATTATAGCTCTCTTCTACAGCCACATTGTAACTCTCAAAAAGTACTTTTGCATTTTCCAATTTCTTAAGGCCTCCATTTAAGGAGTTTCAAAAAAATACATATTCATTATTTCTGGTACAAAACCCATTATGGAAGCTTTTAAGCTTCTAGGCATAAGTACATTATTTTGCTTCGCAAAAAACGCCATGAAATTTTTTGAAACTCCAGTTAATCAGTTATTTATTTAATTTTATCTTAGGGAGTTTCAAAAAAATACATATTCATTATTTTTGTTACAAATCCCATCAAATCGAGTTTTTTGAAACTCCAGTTGCTCAGTTATTTATTTGTTCTTGCCTTATACATTTCTATACCTTTCTTCTATCCTTTACATAAATACTTCCGGGCAGTGATTTCGCCTTTTTCTTAATTTCTGCTGCTATTTCAGCAATTTGGACATGACTTATCAATTCTCTTGATTCGTTTGTTACCACCGCAAGAGATATGGATACAATAGGGAATTTCATAATTTGCCCCTGACGGTTACTGGTAACAATATACCCTCTTTGAATATCTTCATTAAGGTATAGAGTTTTAATCTTTTCATCAAAGTCACTTATTACACCTTTACAAACAGATTCAACTTTGTCAGGTGTAGTAATAATAACAAAGTCATCTCCACCAATATGCCCAATAAAGTCATCCTTATTTCCAGCAGTATGTACGTTATCCACAATTATATCTGCTGTAAGCTTGATGGCCCTATCTCCACTAGCAAAACCATAAACATCATTGTATGCTTTAAAATTATCTAAATCACAGTATATAACTGCAAATAACATGCGTTTTGCTATTCTCTGATTAATTTCATTCTGTATTTCTATATTTCCTCTAAGACCTGTAAGAGGATTTGCCCACCTATTTCTATCGATACGCTTTAAAGTGTTTCGTACTCGACTGACAAGTTCTCTGCCATTAAAGGGCTTGATAATATAATCATCAGCTCCTAATTCAAGACCAATAAGCTTGTCATCTTCATTCTCATGAGCCGTCAGCATAATAATAGGCATAAGATTATTACCCTCATCTGCTCTTAGTATTTTACACACTTCAAAACCGTCCATACCAGGCATAACAACATCTAGTATTACAAGATCCGGCTTTTCTTCCCGAACCTTCTGAACACCTTGGACGCCATCTGAAGCAGAGACAACTTCATAATCCGCTGCTTCTAATATATCTGTTATTAACTTTGTCATAAACTCGGTATCATCAATTACTAGAATCTTTTTTTTAAACATGAATAACGAACTCCCATTGAAGTATAATTGTGAAGCTATATAGGTTTCTTTAAAAACATATTAATTATACTGCTATGCTTCAAGAAACCATGCACATCTGATCATTGAACTCAAATTCTTAGGGGGTTTCAAAAAAATACATATTCATTATTTCTGTCACAAAACCCATCATAGAAGCTTTAACCTTCCAATCAGAGGAACATTATTTTGCTATGCAAAAAATGGCATCAAATTTTTGAAACTCCAGTTGCAAAGTTTTTTTGATCTTGCCTTAATAAAAAACTAATAGTGTCCAAAACACCTCATAGTGTATATCGGAAAAACAACAATAAATCATTATAATTATATATTAATTTATTTGTTTTGAAAAGCTTATCTTTTGTATTCTTATTTAAAAAAATTTCTTTATAGGCCGTTTCAAAAAATAATCTATACAATAATTAAGTAACAAACACTCTCATGGAAGCTTAAAAATTGAAGCTTAAAAATTCCAAACACAGAAACATTATTTTAATATAACAAAAAATATAAATCAAATTTTTTGAAACCTCAAGTACAAAGTTTTTTCAATCACTTTATATTATATTCATATATTAAACTCAATTAGTATTTTATATTGGAACTATTTGAACAAAAATTCTTTTCGTAAAAATATCTAAAGCCTTTACTCAATGTTTTTTTATAAGGTGATTCAAAAAAAAATAACTGGTCAATTGCATCTTCAAAAAATTTAGATTTACATTTTTTGAAGATCAAAATAATGTCCCTCTGTTTAGAAGCTTTAGTCTTCCATCAAGGGCTTTGTAAAACTGAATACTGTATAGGTTATTTTTTGAAAACGCCTAATAAGTTGCAAAAAGGTTAACCGCAACTACTATTTTGCAATAACTTTACTAAAAAACTATGTTTTGTGGTATACTATTAATTAAGGGAGTGATATTATTGGCAGAATTTTGCACATGCGGTTCACTAATGCTTGACGGATCATGCACAAATAAAAATTGCAGTAATAAATCCGCCGGCAAACATAGTACACCTAAAACAAAAAAAACTAGGGCAAAAAAAAGCACTTTAGAAAGTAAGCCTAAAACCGCAAGAACAAGAAGAGCTTCAAAATGTATTACCTATAATTTATATGATACCAAAGAAGAGAATTCTTAAATAGAATTCTCTTCTTTGGTATTTTAAGCATATTAGACGTTTTCAAAAAATCTCCTATACCGTATTTAATTCGTAAATCCCCTCACCCAAGTTTAAAGCATCCAAGCATAGGAACATTATTTTAAGGCAAAATCAAAAAAATAACTGATTAACTGGAGTTTCAAAAAAATCGATTTGATGGGCTTTGTAAAAGAAATATTTAACATGTATTTTTCGAAACTCCCTAATACATAAAATGTAAATCTAATTTTTTTAAACACAAATAGCATGTTTTTTTAAATGACCTTATTTCAATGTCTAAAACTTAAAGGCTGGCCGTTTCACACTATTGCAGTAGAAAATGTAGAATTTTGCAGAAACTTTTGTCAAACTAAGTTATTCTTTAATGATTATATGATATAATGGTGAAAAATAGGTAAATTAGGGAGGGATAGAATCATGTCACAAGCCAAAAAAGAATGTGCAGATTTCCTGTTTATCCACGTACCTAAGTTTTCTAGTTATTACAAACCATTGGACGAATTTATGTTTATCAACTATATTCCAATGGGAGTATTCGCATTATGCGACATCTTAAACAAAAACTCAATCACTTCTAAAATCAAACATCTTGGACTTGAATTCATCAAAGACAATAGTTTTTCCATCGTAGAATACGTCAAAAATAATAACATTAAGGTTGTTGGTATTTCTTTACACTGGCATTTTCAAGCTTATGACGTAATGGAAGTTGCAAGAAAAATAAAAGAGGAGACAGAAGACACAAAGATTATTCTTGGTGGAATTACAGCAAGTCTATTTCCAAATGAAATAATGCAAAATTATGAGTATGTAGATTTTATAATTGCTGGAGATGGTGAAAAAGGTATCTTACAACTCGCAAAATTATTAAAAGAAGGGCGAAACGATTTTCATAATGTTTCAAACTGTCTTTACAGAAAAAACGGTGAAATAATTGATAATGGTATAACATATATTGCTAATCACAAAGAGTCAGACGATGTAGATTACGCAAATCTTAGCTATCTGGATCATTATGAGGAATATAGAGATTATTTTAAAATTCCAATGTACTGGTCGCTAAATTCAAGTATAGATGATAATATAAAAAAACAGGTCAGCGGAGCAAAATCCACTTTCCCTTTGATGGTAGGTAGAGGCTGCGCTGTAAATTGCAGTTTTTGCGGTGGAGGAAAAAATGCACAGTTAAAAATATGTAAACGCTCAAAACCAATTTTTCGTCCTGTCAAAAAAGTGGTGGATACAATGGAACAAGCTCTAAGTTATGGTTATGAATCTTTCATTATATGCTTCGATCCCTATCCTAACCAAGACAGTTACTTTATAGAGCTTTTCGAAGAAATAAGAAAAAGAAAAGTTAATTGTGCAATGGGCTTTGAATGTTGGGGACTTCCCACTAAAAAGTTTATAGATTCCTTTGAAAAAACTTTTGACAAAAAATCATCCTATATCGCTCTATCCCCCGAAACACATTCTGAAGAAGTTAGAAAATTAAATAAGGGTTTCTTCTATACAAATGAAGAAATGTATAAAACAATGGAGTACATTGATGAAAATAAAATTCCAATGATTATATACTTTACAATGGGACTTCCCGGCGAAACTTCTAAAGATTTAATAGATACTGAAACTATGACAAAAGACTTGAGGTCAAAATTTGAATACCTTATGTCGGTTATTGTAATCCCCATACAACTAGAACCTGGCTCTCCATTGTTCGAAAATCCTCAAAAATACCAAGCTGTTACTGAGCGAAAGTGTTTTAAAGATTTTTATGACTATCACAAAAGACCAGATTCTAATCCATATTCTTATTTAGGTTATGCCACTCAATCCCTTGAAGAAGGTGAAAAAGACATCGAAAAATTCAGTCAATATATTTTTAATGAACGATGTAAAAGATTTTGTACATTCTTTGTAATTCCCTTTAGTAAATTTGATGTCCCTGCTTTAGCAAGGAACAAGTGCGATTTAATACACAAAAATTGGCTTAAAAATGGGTACGGAAAACCACCTATAAAAAGAAGGACATTTAAATAATAGATAACCCTCTCTCTTTTCTATTAACAGAGGGAGGGGTATACCCTTAACATGCATCCGGCTGTAATTATTTGATGTCAATTTTCCTTCCCTTTGATTTTATTTCTTTCTTCTTTCTTCATACTTTGCTGTAATCTTATCACTAAGTACATTTTCAATGGAAAATGTACTTACCGTCGAACTCATTCTTCTTTCTCTTCTAAGATAGTCTCCTTTCTTATCTTCTTTTTTCTCATCCTTTTCTAAACTTATTGTTAATCTGTCATCATTAACCTCAAGGTTTATTTCATCATTCTTAACTCCTGGCAGTTCAGCCTCTAGCACATACTCCTTGTCATTTCCACGTATATCCACTCTCATTTGATCACTGTTATTAAAAAATACAAATTCAATATTTCAGTTATAAAGCCCATTATGGAAACTCTTAGCCCCCAATGATAGAAACGCTATTCTTCCGTGAAAACAATGTAAATTAAGCCTTTGAAACTCAAGCTGATCAATTATTTATTTGATTTTGCCTTATATCATCGCCAAATATTACATATATATTCACCGGATAAATTATTATATTCTTTCTGTAAATACAAATAATAATAGTGCTAAAGTTTTTTAAAAATTCCTTAGACAATTTTTATAATTCAACACATAAAAATCAGTTTTTTTGAAACACCAATCGACCAGTTATTTTTTAGGAATAACTTAATTAAAATATTTAACCTGCATGTATATGTGATTAAATACAAAAGTTAATACGAAAGGTGGGTTAACCTTGAATAATATGACGATAACATGCAAATAGACACAAAATATGAAGGATTGGCACTCCCTCTCATAATCGATGGAAAAATCATACACAGCAATCTTAAATATGCAAGCTTAGATACAAACTGGCTTAATAATGAGATTAAAAAAGCCGGAGCAAGCAATATTGAAGGCATATTTCTTGCTGAATTGAATAACCAAGGTCAGCTATATGTTAGTTTCTATAAAGATACTCAAGGTAAGGCAGGAGATATACCACCAATTATATAGCCTTACAATAAAGTTATTTATCTAGATTAACACTGATTTAAGAACCATTTATAAAAAATAAAGATTAAAACTAACTAGGGGGATGGTGGTTGATTATGCCCATTACACTTGTTGTAATTATTCGTTCTTTTATATCTTTCTTTGCTCTGTTAGCTTTGGTCCGCTTTATGGGCAAGCAGCAAGTTGCACAGTTAACCTTTTTCGACTACGCTCTCGGAATCACCATTGGTTCCATTGCATCTACACTGTCTGTTCAAGTTAATGAGAACACATTTGCTACATTGGTAGGAATGATTGTGTGGTCTATATTGGCAATCGCTCTTGCAAACTTTAGTGTCCACAATGTTTGGGTTAAAAAAGTTGTAGAAGGTGAAGCAACTATTGTAATCCAGAACGGGCGCATTCTCGAAGAAAATTTAAAACGGCTCCGTTTAACTATTGATGAGCTACTTGCAGAATTACGAGCGCAAAGCGTCTTTAACGTTGATGATGTTGAGTTTGCTCTCTTTGAAACAGGTGGAAAACTCAGTATTCAGAAAAAATCCCAAAAACAGGCTCTGACTCCAAGCGACCTGAAAGTACAGACCCAATATGATGGTTTGCCAACAAATCTTGTATTAGACGGAATACTACTTATAGATGCTTTAAATTCTCTAAATCTTTCAAAGGCGTGGCTAATACATCAGCTAAGCAAACAAAACATTCACAACATTAAAGATATATCCCTTGCTCAGCTTGATACGAAAGGATATCTACATGTAGATTTAAAGGGCGATAAACCCTATTATACAATATCAACAAATGAGTAAACTAAAGGAGGAATTTAACTTTATGAAAATTAAAACATTGCCCCTAATATTTGTTTGCAGTTTAGCTATTCTTTTCTCTTCATGTGCTCTTTTTAAGAAACCAATTGACAAAAGAGTAGGTCTCACCCAAGAATTAAACAACATAGAGACAAACATCAAGGATGAGAAGTGGGATAAGGCGGGAAAAAGTTTAGAAGTTTCTAAAAAGACATGGCATAAAATTAAGCCATTACTTCAAGTTGATATCGATCATGATTACGTCAATGATATTGAGAATAATTTTACTATACTCGGTGGATATATTGAGGCAGAATCAAAGCCGAATTCTCTTGCAACTGTTTTGCTAATCAAGGAAACCTGGAAAGATATTGGAAACCTTTAATCAATCCAATCATATTATAAGAGCTAAAAAGCTTCTTAAAAATGGGGAATCTGAAGGATACCTGGCTAGGCATAAACTACTGTTTTGAAAGTCTAAAACAACAAAAGCCCTCATATCAAGGACTTTTCATTGTTTCAAAGTTGTTTTTTGATTTGGAGGCGCCACCCAGATTTGAACTGGGGATAAAGGTTTTGCAGACCTCTGCCTTACCACTTGGCTATGGCGCCAAATTTTTATAAATCTAGATTTTAAAAGCCAGACATATTCTCTGACTTTAGTTTTTCCTCTAGTATAGTTGTGGAGCGGGTTACGAGATTTGAACTCGCGACTTTCACCTTGGCAAGGTGACACTCTACCACTGAGTTAAACCCGCATAAATTTATGGTGCCCAGAGCCGGAATCGAACCAGCGACACGAGGATTTTCAGTCCTCTGCTCTACCGACTGAGCTATCTGGGCAAATTGGCGACCCGGAAGGGACTCGAACCCTCGACCTCCAGCGTGACAGGCTGGCATTCTAACCAACTGAACTACCGGGCCAATTATGGTGGGCACTATAGGGCTCGAACCTATGACCCCCTGCTTGTAAGGCAGGTGCTCTCCCAGCTGAGCTAAGCGCCCATGCCACCATATCGCGTTTCAGCGACAATTGATAGTATACAAAATAAATCAGCTTAAGTCAATACCCATAACAGCATTTTCTTTAATTTATTAATCACTTGCTTCAAAATGCTCTAATTTCCTCTTCAATACATAGTTTTTTACACATCCACATTTCCTTTAAATACACCCTCAGAGGACTGTTTTGAAACTCCAGTTGCAAAGCTTTTTTTAATTCGCCTAATCTAAAAGACGTAATAATTCCTCTTCTGTAAATTGATATTTTGAGTTACAAAAATAGCAACACGTCTCAGCTCCATGCTGTTCTTTAATTATGCTTTCTATTTCTTCTCTTCCAAGACACATCAAGCTTTTTTCCATTCGTTCTCTTGAACAGTTACATTTATATTGGCAAGGGCTGCTTTCTCCCATTTTCAAATCCATATCGCCAAGGATAAGCTCTAAAATATCTTCAGGAGAGTTTCCATCCGAAAAAAGTTTGGTTACTGAAGGCAAAGAAGCAATTTTTTCTTCAATAACACTTATTACATTTTCCTTGGCATCTGGCATAAGTTGAATAATAAAACCTCCAGAGCATTTTATAAGTTCTTCGGAATTAGTCAATACCCCCAATGCAACTACAGAAGGTATCTGCTCTGAAGACGCATAATAATATGCAATATCCTCAGCTATTTCACCAGTAAGCAATTTTACATATCCAATATAGGGTTCTTTAAGGCCTAAATCTCTAATAACATTCAAATACCCATTTTCCCCTATTGCCCCTGAAACATCATATTTGCCATTTGCATTCATCGGCAAATCGGCCAGTGGATTATGGACATAACCTCTTACATTTGCATTTAAATCCGATACAACAACAATACCACCAAGAGGTCCATCACCTTTTATCTGTATTGTAAGAGTATCCTTTTCATTTTTTAAAAAAGTAGACATCAACGAAACAGCCGTCATAGTTCTACCTAATGCCACAGAAGCTAAAGGTGATAAACCATGAACATTAATTGCATCTTTAACCATATTTGTATTAATTGCTGCAACTGCTCTCACAGTTCCTTCTGCAGCAGTTGCCCTAACCACATAATCTTTCATAATTCATTCCTTCCTCAAAACAATTGGTTTTAAGAAGCTTCAAAAAATACATATCCAACATTCCAGTTACACAGGTCATTATGTAAACATTTAAGCTTACAAGCATAAAAACACTTTTTTATATACAAAAATGTAAACAAATTTTTGAAACTTCCCTCGCAAAGCTTTTTATTTGATCTATTTAAATATAACCATATTGCATTTTAACTTAAGACTAAAAATAGTGAAACCCCGGTATAAATATACCGGGGTGAGTTCGGCCATCTTTATATAATATTTTTAGACACCGACTAGGCTCTTGTTACATTTGAAGCCTGAGGGCCTTTAGCACCTTCAACGACTTCAAATTCAACCTCAATACCTTCTTCTAATGTCTTGTAGCCATCCATGTTAATTGCTGAAAAATGTACAAAGACATCATTTCCGCCATCTCTTTCGATAAAGCCAAATCCTTTCTCAGCATTAAACCATTTAACTCTTCCTCTCTCCATCCTGCACTCCTCCTGAACTAGATACTTGATTCAGAAAATGCATATCTCCATGTCATTTCTAAATCTTTAACAGTTTATCATAATTTACTATAGCTTGTCAATCCAATATCACTTTTATTTTAAAAAATATTGGTATTTTTAAAGCCTCCAAAGGTACTTATATAAATTAATTTTGCCATTTACATCAAAAATTATACCTTCCTTCTCAAGCAATTTCCTCTGTTCCATCAAACCTCCAAACGAAAAACTTGAACTTATTTCCCCATTTCTATTAACAACTCTGTGACAAGGCACATCACCAAAATAGGGATTTTTATGAAGAGCCCATCCAACTACTTTTGATTTTTTTGGCTGTCCCAAAATTCTTGCTATTTGGCCATAAGTTGCAACTTTTCCTTTTGGAATATTACGCACTACTTTATAAACTTCCTCAAAAAACGCCATAAAACACCTCCAATTTAAACTTTATTAGCCTCACATACATAGAAGCTTCTTTTACTTATTTTAGAAGGTGGCGTTGTTTTTAATTCATCATATATGTTTAATAGTTTCAATCCACTGTTTTTTATCAATTCCTTGATTTCAACTTTATTATATGCCCTCTCATAATGTGTTTCATCATATCGCTTATAATTTTCACTATCTTTAACAAAAAAAGTCAGGTCAAACTCACACACCTTTGTCTTTCTATTGTAATTGTTCTGCCATATGTAGGTTATGTCATCAGAAATATCATAAAATACATTTTCCTTTAAAACATTCTCAAATTTGTACGGAGTGTTTACATCAAAAATAAAGAGCCCTCCGGGGTTCAAATAGTTTTTTACAAGCCTTAACATCTTTTTTATATCTTTTTTATAAAGAATATAGTTAATACTGTCCATAAGGCAAACTACAGCATCTACAGTTCCATATAACTCGAATTTGGTCATATCCTGATTTAAATATAAAACGTCTACTCCTTGCTCTTCACTCTTTTGCTTAGCACAGTTTAACATGTCAACCGACATATCTATGCCTATCATATCATAACCCTTCTTGGCCATTTCTATGCAAAAATTGCCCGTCCCACAGCCTAAATCAAGTAGCAAAGCTGGCTTATAATTGTTTATCTTAAATATATGTTCAATATAATTTGCCCACTTCAAATAATCTATATCATACATGAGCTTATCATAAATATAAGCAAAACTATCGTAAATTGAATCCACCTCCAACAAATACACTTACCTTTAATTAAGAGAGTTTTAAAAAAACACATTCAACATTTCAGTTACAAAGCTCCTTATGGAAGCTTTTAAACTTCTAAGCATAGGAACATTATTTTACTATGCAAAAAATGGCAATCAAGTTTTTTAAACTCCAATTGATCAGTTATTTATATAATATTGCCTAAATACTGTTTAAACAATCTATAATAGTATAGCATAAAAAAATGAAAAAAAAAATATATCGCATCATATGGTCATATGGGGTCATATGGAGTGTATATTTTAATCGTGAGACATATTATAGAAATAACATCTGCGTAGAGGCTTTGAGAATGTTAACGAAGCGAAGGATTAGTCGAATCACTTTTCTACTTAGTAGCGAGTTTTGATTCGACCCGTAGCGAGTTTTACATTCTCTTAGCCTCGGAGCTTTAGTTATTGGAATAATATGGTCCACGATGATTAAATACACCTCATCATATGAGTGTGATTAACCTTTTTGCAACATATTATGCAAAGAACATCTGCAAGAGACTCAGAGAATGTTAACGAAGCAAGGGATTAGTCGAATCACTTTTCTACTTAGAATCGAGTTTTGATTTGACCCGTAGCTTTTTTACATTCCCTTAGCCTAGGAACTATTGACTTTTTTCCATCTGAAGCATCTTCTTTTTCTTTGTCATCAAACCTCCAATCCTTCCCGTCTCTTTTGCAGAAAGACTCTTCCATCCATTCTTTTTGATTTTGTCTATTAATCCAAGTTCATTTGCCACTTCATATTTTAGTTGCTCATCTAAATTTTTCATTTGTTAACACCTCCTAACAATATTATGCGCTTTTTCAAATCAAATATACGTAAAAAATGGAATGCATTTAAAAACACATTCCATTTTTATATAACTAAGGGAGTTTCAAAAAATACCTATTCATTATTTCTGTTACAAAGCCTATCATGGAATCTTTTAAGCTTCCAATCATAGGTACATTATTTTGCTATGCAAAAAATGGCATCGAATTTTTTGAAACTCCAGTTGCAAAGTTTTTATTTTAAATCCCCTAATATCTAGGAAGTTTTAAAAAAATACATTTCATCATTTCATCTAAAACACGCTTTATGAAAGCTTCTAAACTTCCATGCATAGGTACATTATTTTGGTTCGCAAAAAATGCTAATCAAGTTTTTTTAAAACTCCGATTTCTCAATATCTATTTGATCTTACCTTATATAAATGTTTTGCTTTTTTTAATTACTTTTATTTATTGCGCTAAAACTATAAATATTGACCTAAGATTTTTTAAAAAACACCTTATTCAATTGCACCTTTTATCACTTCAATTGCTTTTTGAAGTTGGTTATCATCTTCTTTAGGTAACTGAGATATTGGCAAATTTCTATATTTCTCTTCTAGTTCAACTTTCACATGCGGTTCAATCCCTACATCCTGAATACAAACTCCAGAAGGTGTAAAATATCTAGCTATTGTAACCTTTAAGCCAGAACCATCTTCCAAATTTAAGACAGCTTGCACAAGTCCCTTTCCAAAAGTCTTTGTTCCAACTAAAGTGGCCTTATTGTGATCCTTCAGCGCACCTGATAAGACTTCTGAAGCACTAGCACTATTCTCATTTACCAAAACAGCTATTGGAATGTTTAGCTCTTTTGGATCAGATTTCTTCTCCAGCCTCTTACCCTTCTTATCTTCTGTATACACAATCAATCCTTCAGGTATCAACCTATCTGCTATTGCTGATACTTGGTCATAATCTCCACCTGGATTATCTCTCAAATCGATTATAAGGCCTTTTATATTTTCCTTGAGCATATCATTTAAGTGTTCTTGGAAATATTTATTTATCTCGCTGTCGAACATTGAAAGCCTTATATATCCTATATCATTATCTAGTATTTCACTATTTATATTTACAACCTTAATCCTTTTCCTTTTAACATCAAAATCCAAATACTTTCCTTCAGATGGTCTATAGACAGTTATTTTAACTTCTGTATCCTCTTTTCCTTTTATCATACTGATAATCATGTTTTCATCCTTTATCGCGGTAACATCAGTGTCATCTACTTCAACTATCTTGTCATCTTTTGTTATACCCACTTTATATGCAGGAGAATCTTTGAAAGGCTCTACAACAGAGAGAATCCCATCTTCTCCCATTGTAACAACAACACCTATACCAACATAGCTCCCTTGTGACTTTTCAGTAAACTGCTTCATCTGCTCTTTCGTAAAATATACGGTATATGGATCTTTTAAGGCATTGGTCATACCTGAAATTGCACCTTCAAGCATTTCGTTCTCATTTGTATCTTTATAATAATATTCTTCAAGTAAATTCCTTACATTTTCAAACTTCTTTACATTTTCATATTCAATATTTTCACTATCAAACTGTATTGCATAGTTTGGGTTAAAATCAAATATATCAGCTTGCTGCTGCGTTGTAACCTCTGGCACAACAACATAGTTCGGTGTCAAATAATGCCACACTAAAAACACTGTGCCTGTAATAAAACTTGTCATTATGACAATAATAACTATAGGCAGAACCTTTCTTATAAACACATTTTTATTCAAAACATAAACACTCCCTTTAATACCCTTATCGATAGGATTTAATTATTTAGTTTGTCCTCTCTTACTTACCTCACCCTTACAATTTTATAAATAATCAAGTTTTCTTTAACTTCAAGAGCTGCAACTATAACTGTCAATTTCAGCTTTTTATCATTATATCATATGCTCTTCGATTAAATAATATAATAAACTTATTTAGGCGAAATAAAATAAATAACCGAGCAACTGGAGTTTCAAAAAATCAGATTTACATTTTTTGCATTTGCAAATTAATGTCCCTATGCATGTAAGCTTAAAAGCTTACATGAAGGGATTTGTGCCTGAATTATTGATTATGTTTTTTTAAAACTCCCTTATTCAAAAAACTCGAAATAAGGCCCGGCCAATACCGGACCTATAAATTATACATAGGCTACAAATTTACTTAAGGATAATGAAAAAATAACTTTCTTTTCTCATGATGCGAGGTTTCAAAAAAATTAGATTGAAAGGCTTTATGACCTAAATGCTGTATAGGTTATTTTTTGAAACCGCCTAATACCTTATTTATTGCTTACATATTTTAATGGATTTGTAGTAGAACCATTCTTTCTAACTTCAAAATGCAAATGCGGTCCTGTCGACATTCCTGTACTACCAACTTTAGCGATAGTTTGACCTGCTTTTACAGACTGTCCTTTGCTAACCAAAATCTTGCTACAGTGAGCATATAATGTTGTTATACCTCCTCCGTGGTCGAGTACAACAGTGTAACCATAACCATTTTGCCATCCTGCCATCATTACAGTACCATTGTTAGCCGCCACTATCGAAGTTCCTCTGCCTGCTGATATATCAATTCCTGTATGCATCTTATATTTCTTAAGTATGGGATGCAGCCTGTTTCCATAATAAGATGATATTCTAGATGAGCTAGGGCACGGCCACGTCATACTTCCTCCAGCATAAGAACTACTACTCTGAAGGTTCTTAATTTGACTAACCAAAGCATTTGACTCCCGTATCAGCTTATCTTCTTCATTTTCAATCCTCTTCAATCGTGAATTTATTTCTTTTATCTGACTGTCTAAATTAGCCCTTGATGCAGTCAAACTGTTTATTGTTTCTAATGACTTATCAGCCATTAACTGGACTTGCTTTTTTTGTCCTATAGCTAATTGCTTTTTGTATGCAATATCCCTTTTTGCTTCTTTTATACTTTCAATAATCTCTTTATCTCGTTTGCCAATTGCAGATATTAATTCTAATCTTTCAAAAAAATCTGTTATACTCTTTGATTCAAACAGCGTGTCTACGTATGTAAAATCGGAATTTTCGTACATTACTCTCAATCTTATTTTTAATAGTTCGACTTTTTCATCGTATTCTTTCTCACTAGCCTCTATAGATTCATCCAATTCTTCAATGCTTTTTTTGTACTCATCTACTTCAGCTAACAATTCATCATACTCCTGTTTTTCTCTTGCTTCAGCTGATTCAAGGTCTTCTTGTTTTTGTTTTACTGATTGCAATTTTCTTTCTTCGCTCTTTTTTTGATTACTCAAATCGTTTATCTTTCTGTCAACAGTCTTTTTTTGATTTTGCACATCCGTAAGCTTACTTGCAAAAGCGGGCATCATAAGTGACATACCAACCACAATAGACGTAAAAATACATAAAGCTTTCTTCACCTTAAATACCTCCTAGAATATTCTTATCATTTGTTATATGTTTCTCGAACATTAAATCTAAGACAAGATCAAATATAAATTTTGAAACTGCCTACATCATAACGAAAAAACAACATATGATTTTCAAATTCTAAAAACACTATGAAATCAAGTTTTTCCTTATCCAAAGTAGGAACTTATTTTTTAAACGTTCCTAAGTAATGCAAAAATGTTTTCAAGAAACTACAAACAATGTAAAACACCTCTATACATGCAAATACTTCCTTATTGAAATTGTACTTCCTAAAACTCCTACTACAATACCAACCAACCCAAACGTATACCCCACTTCAAACTGGAGTCCTCCCAAACTAACAAATGTCAATATACCAATGCCCTCAGCAAGTTTGCTTGAAGCTACTCCATAAAAAATACTTATTGCAACAAAACCTATAATAGCTCCAATTAATCCTATTATAACACCTTCTACAATAAAAGGCCATCTAATAAACCAATCGGTTGCTCCTATATATTTCATTATATTTATTTCTTTTCTCCTTGCAAACACCGTTAATTTAATCGTGTTAGCTATAATAAACATAGCTATTGCAAGCAAAATAATTACCAATATAACATTACCAATCTGTACCCAAGTTGCCACCTTTAAAATGATATCTATCCGCTCCTGAGAATACCTCACACTAGAAACACCTTGTATTGCTTTAAAAGCCAAAGCAAGGTTTTCTGCCTCTTTTAGATTATTTAGCTCAATAATAAAAGAAACAGGCAAAAATTCATCTCCTAAGCCCTCAAAGATGTCATTGTCTCCTTCTAATTTTGCTTTGGCCTTTTCCAAAGCTTCTTCCTTTGAAACATAGGTGTATTTTTTTACTCTAGAATCACTCTTAATAGTCTCTTCAATCTGTTTAATCTGTTTATTATCCAGCTCGTGATCACAAAAAACCACAATTTGAGGTTGTTCGCTCAATTTTTGAGTGTTGTAAGATAAATTTATAGCAACAGCTAAAAACACGCCCAAAATAATCATTGAAGCTGTAACAACACCAACAGAAGCTAAAGACATAAGCTTATTTCTATACGCATTTATCAAACCTTCTTTAACCACATACTTGCTTGTTCTTAACTTCATCTTCGTACTGTCCTTTCTTTTGATCCCTGACAATAGAACCTTTGTCGATAGCAATTACTCTCCTTTTCATCCTGTCCACTATACTTTTCTCGTGAGTAGCTACGATTACAGTAGTTCCTCTGCAATTAACTTCTGATAGAAGCTTCATTATTTCCCAGGACGTCTCAGGATCCAAATTACCTGTAGGCTCATCGGCAATAAGCAGCGGAGGGTTATTAACTAAAGCCCTCGCCAAGGCAACTCTCTGCTGTTCTCCTCCGGAAAGCTGTCTTGGATACACGTTAGCTTTCTTACTAAGCCCCACTAAAGCTAAAGACATTGGCACTTGTCTTCTTATCTCCTTTGGTAGTGCTTCTGTAATTTGCATTGTAAAAGCAACATTTTCATAAACCGTCTTATTGGGAAGAAGTCTAAAATCTTGAAACACTGTTCCTAAACTTCGCCTTAAGTAGGGAATTTCTTTGCGCTTTAATGCCGATACATTATAGCCATTCACAAAAACTTCGCCTGAACTAGGATCTTCTTCCTTTAAAATCAATTTAAGCATAGTGGACTTACCAGAACCACTTTGCCCTACTATAAATGCAAATTCACCTTTAGTTATATTTATATTAACGTTTTTAAGCGCCATAGTTCCATTAGAATATTCCTTTGTAACAGCTCTAAATTCTACCACTTTAACCTCCTAAAAAACTCAATACCTTCATATAATAATATATATTCTACATTTCTAAAAAAAAACCTCTTTTTATTACTCTTCAGACCACTAAACCATAACGAAAAAAATACCTATACGCACTTACATAATTCTTTTGTCACTGTCAAGATATTTATTTACAAGCATAGCAACCTTAAAAACTATTGCATCATCAAACATCCTCAAATCCAAGCCTGTAATCTTTTGAATTTTATCTAGTCTGTAAACTAATGTATTTCTATGTATATATAATTGTCTTGATGTTTCGCTCACATTTAAATTATTTTCAAAAAACTTTTGTATTGTAGACATTGTTTCTTGGTCAAGAGATTCAAAAGAACCATCCTTAAATACTTCATTCAAAAAAAGGGTACATGATGTTGTTGGCAATTGATAGACCAACCTTCCTATTCCAAGTCGGTTATAATTATTCACCAATTGATTGTCATCAAATATACCACCTATCAACAATGCCATTTCAGCTTCTTTAAATGATCTACCTATATCCTTTATATTTTCTACAACAGTACCAACACCCACTTTGGCCTTAACAAATTCTGAAGACAAAGTATCTACTATTGTTTTTGATGTCTTATCAATATCTTTATAGTCAAACTCCTGCTTTAGCTCCTTTATCAGTACAGTGCTATCATCGTCTAAAATAACAACAAAATCTTTATTTTTCCTGGGGAACATCCCTTCAATTATTTCATGAGTATATATATCTTTGACCTCTTCAGTATTTATAAGAAAAACAACCCTCTTGACATTATTAGCCAAATGAAGTTCTTTAGCCCTCAGGGTAATGTCACCGGGTAGTATATTGTCCATAATTATTCCTTTTAGGAAATTTAGTTTATCGTATTTTTCTTCATAATATTTCTTCATATTAATTGCATTTATAGAAATCAAAGATAGATATTTATAATTTTCTTCCTTCTGAGATTTTATAAATGCTATAAACTCAAGCTTGTTTTTTATATAAACTTTAAGAAAAGATTGACCTTCCATCATAACAAATGATTCTTTAGTTCTCATTACCTCCATAGCTAAAGGATTGTTCTGACCATTGGACTTTTCATTAGAGCATGCTAAAATAAGACCAGTATCATCCATAATACCGAACTCATAGTCAATTATATCCTTTATCTGATTAATCATGTTCTGATAAAGCTTAACAGACAACTTTGCTCCCCCTATCATTTTATAATTCCTCTTTTAGTCTTTAATGTTAACTAATAAGGGATTTTAGTTATATATATTATTATACACAAAATATTAAAAAGGGAAAGATTAAATTAATCTTTCCCTTAAAATAACAGTATTAATATTTATTAATTCATTATTGTTTTCTCTGTTTCTTTGTCAAACATATGAATCTTATTAGTTTCAAAAGCAACTTTTATTCTATCTCCAGGTTTAGCCTTAGTTCTTGGATTAACCCTTGCAACAAAATCAACTTCATCAACTACAAGATACAACAATGTCTCAGAACCAAGCATTTCAACAACTTCAACCTCTGCATCTACTATACTTTCGGACAATGTTTCGAGGTACATAGCTTCATCATGGACATTCTCAGGTCTTATACCCATAACAACCTCTTTATTTACATAGTCAGTACCTTCAAGCTTCTTAACTTTTCCTTCAGGAAGTTTGATATCTTCTTTACCAAATATAAGATGTATCTCTTCTCCACGCTTTTCAACTTTTGCATTTATGAAGTTCATTTGTGGACTTCCAATAAATCCTGCAACAAACATGTTGTTTGGTCTTTCATACAAGTTTGTAGGCGTGTCAACCTGTTGGATATATCCATCTTTCATAACAACAATTCTTGTACCCATTGTCAAGGCCTCTGTCTGGTCATGAGTAACGTATATAATAGTTGTTTGAAGCCTTTGATGCAGTTTACTAATCTCAGTTCTCATCTGAACCCTTAGTTTAGCATCAAGATTTGATAAAGGCTCATCCATCAAGAATACTTTTGGCTCACGAACAATCGCTCTACCAAGAGCAACCCTCTGTCTCTGACCTCCGGACAATGCCTTTGGTTTTCTTTCAAGTAAGTGTTCTATGTCAAGTATCTTTGCTGCTTCAAGAACCCTTCTTTTTATTTCATCTTTTGGCATCTTTCTGAGTTTTAATCCAAATGCCATATTGTCATAAACAGTCATATGAGGATACAACGCATAGTTTTGGAAAACCATTGCAATGTCTCTATCCTTAGGTGCAACATCATTAACAAGTTTGTCTCCTATGTATAACTCACCCTCAGAAATTTCCTCAAGTCCTGCAACCATTCTAAGAGTTGTGGTCTTACCACATCCCGAAGGACCTACCAATATGATAAACTCCTTATCCTCAATATCTAAGTTAAAATCATTTACAGCAGTAACCCCACCAGGATATCTTTTGAACATATTTTTAAGTTTAACGCTTGCCATCTTTTTTCCCTCCCAATTATTCCGAACTATTCGACATATTAAATATACCATTTTAACTAAGCCTCAAGCTAGTATACTTTTTAACAAAAATTATTTTTGTGTATTAGTAACTTTGCATAAACAAACTCTTAAAAGTTCACCTAATATATTAGCCAGACCCCTTAATATTAACCCGATAGTTGTCTTTTTTCATTGTTTTTTTGCATACTTAGGCAAAACTAAATAAATAACTTATCAATTGGAGTTTCAAAAAATTTGATGCCATTTTTTGCATAGCAAAACAATGCTCATATGATTGGAAGCTTATAAGCTTCCGTGATGGGATTTGTAATTATATTATATATTATTGAATATGTATTTTTTTGAAACTCCCTTATAATTTTTGATACGAATATTTATAGGGTGTATTTAATCATCGTGGACCATATTATTCCAATAACTAAAACTCCGAGGCTGGTCGTTTCGCTACGCTACACTGCTCGCCTATGCAACCTAGGCTAAGAGAATGTATAACTCGCTACGGGTCGAATCAAAACTCGCTACGCTCAAACAGTGATTCGACTAATCCTTCGCTTCGTTAACATTCTCTAAGCCTCTACGCAGATGTTATTTCCATAATA
>Ga0207721_100075_pt1 | contig 108923 bp, 88 predicted proteins | sample TtaePargueraPR_3_FD_187756 | JGI IMG/M metagenome (GOLD analysis project Ga0207721, IMG submission 187756) | Aerobic enrichment media microbial communities from Bioluminiscent Bay, La Parguera, Puerto Rico - Tt and P2 (1) (SPAdes) | ecosystem: Environmental > Aquatic > Marine > Unclassified ... | reverse complement strand
CCATCAGCGTGATCAGCGCCACCTGGCGCATATAGGTGCTCTTCCCCGCCATATTGGGCCCGGTGAGTATCATGAACCGGCTCGTATCCAGATCAAGCTGCGTATCGTTGGGAACAAACTGCTCGTGGGGCAATGTGCGCTCCACCACCGGATGCCGCCCGGACTTGATGCTGAGCACCCCGTCGGTGCGGATACCGGGCCGCACATAGCCGTTCTTCCGGGACACGCTGGCAAATGAAACCAGGGCGTCCAACGCGGCCAGTGCTTCGGCGGTGGATTGAATCCTGCCGATCGCTTCGTTGATCCTATCCCGTATCTCGGTAAAGAGGCGGTACTCGAGCCGCAGGCTCTTTTCCTCCGCTCCCAGGATGGAGTCTTCCATCTCTTTCAGTTCCTGGGTTATATACCGCTCGCTGTTGGCCAGTGTCTGCTTGCGGACATATTCGTCGGGCACCAGCTCGTAGTTGGACTTGGTCACGTCGAGGTAATAGCCGAATACCTTATTGAATCCCACCTTGAGATTCTTGATCCCGGTCCGTTCCCGCTCCTTTTTTTCCAACTCCGCGATCCACTGTTTTCCTTCTCCCATGGCCTTCCGGTACCGGTCCAGTTCCTCGTTCCATCCTTCTTTGATAACGCCGCCCTCCCGGATGGTCAGCGGGCATTCCTCCAGGATGGAGGATTCGATCAGATCGGCGATATCACGCAGCTCATCGATCTGATCATGGTAGGTCTTCAATAGTCCCGCGTCCATCTCTTTCGTGAGATCACGGACGGCGGGCAACTGCGTCAGGGACGTCTTCAGGGCGATCAGATCCCGCCCGTTGGCGGTGCCGTAGGCGATCCGGCCCATGAGACGCTCGAGATCGTAGACATCCTTGAGCGTCTCCGCCAGTATCGAAAGTATTTCGTCCTTTTCGATCAACTGTTCCACGGCGTCCAGGCGGGCGTCTATACCGGCCTTGTCCACCAGGGGTTGCTGGACCCATTTTTTCAGCATCCGGCCGCCCATGGCGGTCCCGGTCTTATCGAGAAGCCACAGCAGCGATCCTTTTCGCTCCTGGCTGCGGATGCTCTCGGTCAGCTCCAGATTGCGCCGGGTGGAGATATCCAGCACCATATAGGACTGGGGGTAATACGTACGCAGGCTCCCGATATGGCTCAGCGTATTCTTCTGCGTCTCGGATAGATAGGATAGCAGCGCCCCGGCCGCGCAGATGCCGTACTCCATCTCCTCGCATCCGTATCCCGCCAGGGAGTGCACCTTGAAATGCCTCAATAATGTGTCTCGCGCCGTGGGATAGGCGTAGGCCCAGTCCTGGTAGACCGAAACGTATACGCCTAAACGCTCCTTGATGGTACAGAGCAGCTTTTCCTGCATCTGCATCCCGGTGTTGACGATCAATTCCCGGGGAGCAAGGCGCGATAGCTCGTCCAAGAGAAGGACCGTCCCGCCCTCCTGGGTGATCTCGGTCAATAGGAATTCACCCGTCGATATATCGCAGAACGAAAGGCCGTAGCTGTCCCCGTTCTGCAATAAAGAAGCGATATAGTGATTGGACTTCTCCTCCAGCATGGAGGCCTCCATCACCGTCCCCGGGGTCACGACCCGGACCACCTGGCGGTCCACCAGACCGTTGGCCTCGCTGGGGTCGGTGACCTGTTCGCAGATCGCTACCTTGTACCCCTTTTCGATGAGCCGGCTGATATAGCTTTCGGCGCTGTGATGGGGCACGCCGCACATGGGGGCCCGCTCTGCAAGGCCGCAGTCCCTGCCGGTCAGCGTGATCTCCAGTTCACGGCTGGCGGTTTTCGCGTCCTCAAAGAACATCTCGTAGAAATCGCCGAGACGGAAAAAAAGAAGAGCATCGGGAACCTGCTCTTTGATCTCCATATACTGCCGCATCATTGGGGTGAGCCCCATCGGGTGATTCTCCTCTCATGCAGCCATCAGCGTGACTACTTTCGGGGTTTTCTGCCAGAAACCATTATATCATGTCGCCCCGCAAACTCCAAGGTTCCGCCTCCGTGATTTGCACCCGCCGGATGGTGCCCAACACACCCTCTCCGGCAGGGATTTTCACGAGCTTGTTGGTGCCGGTCCGTCCGGTGATGATATCGTTTTTGCCCTGCGCGTCAAACAGCACATCCACCTCGCGCCCCACATATTCCAGGTTTTTGCGGTACCCTATTTCGGATTGCAGGTCCATGAGCCGCTTCAGACGTTCTTTTTTTACCGATTCGGTAACATGATCGGGCATTGTTGCCGCTTTGGTTCCCGTACGGACCGAGTATTTAAACGTAAACGCCGCGTCGTATTCGACACTTTTGACCAGATCGAGGGTATCGCCAAAGTCTGCTTCGCTCTCTCCCGGGAAGCCCACGATGATATCGGTGGTGATGGCCACGCCGGGGATCTCCCTTCTGAAAAGGTCGACGATCTCCATATACCGCTCCCGGGTATAGCGCCGGTTCATCATCTCCAGTATCCGATTGCTCCCAGACTGGACCGGCAGGTGGATATGATCGCAGATGGCCGGACAGTCACGCATGGCGTAGACGATGTCCTCGGTGAGGTCCTTGGGGTGAGAGGTCATGAACCGCACCCGCTCGATGCCCTCTATATCCGCTACCTTCCTTAGCAGTTGTGCGAATGTCATGGGCGGCGTAAGGGTCTTTCCGTAGGAGTTCACATTCTGTCCCAGCAGCATCACTTCCATGACGCCGGACTTCGCGAGCCCGCTGATCTCATCGATGACGGCCCCCGGCTCCCGGCTCCGCTCCCGTCCCCGGACATAGGGGACGATGCAGTAGCTGCAGTAATTATCGCACCCGTACATCACATTGGTAAACGCGGTCACATCCCGGCTGCGCCGTACGGGCAGTCCCTCGGTGATCTGTGTTAAGTCCTCCTTGACATGGACATATGGTTTGTCCCCCGTCTCCGCCTCGATAAGCATATCCTCGAATTCATCTAGATTGTGGGTGCCGAATATGAGACTGACAAATGGGAATTTCCTTGCGAGAGTATCCGCCATCCCCTCCTGCTGCATCATGCAGCCGCACACGGCGATCAGTACATCCGGCCGCTCCTCCTTGAGGGCCCTCAGCGCCCCCACGTTGCCGAAGACCCTGTCCTCGGCATGCTCACGGACACAGCATGTATTGAAAAGAATCACATCGGCGGACAGTAAAGAAGACGCCGGCACATATCCCCGTTTTTCCAGGATACCGGCGAGCTTCTCAGAGTCGTGTACGTTCATTTGGCAGCCGTAGGTTTCTATATGGTAGGTTTTCATTGATTATCCTTATTATTTTTTTGTAATCCTATCACGGATCTCCTGGGCCTTGGCGGTGATCTCAGCGAGGTCCATATTGACCAGTTCCCTGTTCTCCATCAGCACGTTGCCGTCCACGATGACGGTGTTGATATCCCCCTCTTGCGCCGCGTAGGCCAAGCCCGCGCAGGGCTCCTGCACAGGTGTCCAGTGGGGCGCCGTGATATCCAGCAGGATCAGATCAGCCTTCTTTCCCACTTCCAGGGTGCCGATCTCATCGGTCCAGGAAAGCGCCTTTGCGCCGTTTACCGTAGCCATCCGGCATGCCTCGGCGGCGGTGACCAACGTGGGGTCCATGGCCGCGCCCTTGTGAATCAGGGCCGCTTCTTTCAGTTCCCGGAGTACGCTCAGATTGTTGTTGCTGGAGGCGCCGTCGGTCCCCAGCGCCACACAGATTCCCTTCTTGAGCATCTGGGGTACGGGAGCGATCCCGCTTCCCAGTTTCAGATTGCTCACCGGGTTGTGGACGGCCTTGACAGTATGCTCGGCCATCAGATTCATGTCCGCTTCGTCCACGTGGACGCAGTGGGCGGCCAAGATAGGCACATCGAAAAGTCCCAGATCGTGGAGATACCGGGGCGGCGTCCGCTTGTGCTCCCGGATGCAGTCGGTCACTTCCTTTGCCGTCTCCGATATATGGATATGGATGGGAACCCCCATCTCCTTCGCCATATTGCGGATACGCACCAGTGTTTTGTCGGTGCAGGTGTAGACGGCGTGGGCGGACATCATGGTGCGGATGCGGCCTTCCGCCTTGCCGTGCCATGTATCGTATAGCTCCTTCGCTTCCGCGAACCGCTCCTCCTCCCCGTCTCCCGACAATATGCCCCGGGAGAGCGAGGCGCGGATACCGGTGTCGGCCACCGCCTGGGCGACCTGCCCCTCAAAATTGTACATATCCGCAAACACCGTGACCCCGTTTCGGATCATCTCCGCGATCCCCAGCATACTGAGCCAGTAGACGTCATCCCCGGTCATCCTGCCCTCTGCGGGGAATATCTCCTCATGGAGCCACGCGAAAAGGTCCCGATCACCCCCCACGCCCCGCAGTCCCGTCATGGGCACATGGGTGTGGGCGTTGATGAATCCGGGGAGCGCCAGCTTTCCCTCCCCCGCTATGGTCACGTCTTCCTCAAAGTCCTTGGGCCGGCCGCTGCGGGGTCCTGCGTACAGGATTCTGTCGTTGTCTATGGCGATACATCCGTCCATGATGGGAGTATCTTCGCTGCCGAAACACTGTATCTGTATATGATCGATCAGGGTCTTCATCCCAAAGTATCCTCCCGTCATGGTTTATTGGTATCTTACTCATTATATACCAGATTCATACGCAGGCACAATGCGCTGGACCCGCAATCCCCCTACGAAATATGCTGAAACAGGAGCGATTAAAAACAGAATATGTAAGGATAACTCAGGTATGGGAGGCTCGTTAGCAGAAGAAGGAAGAAAAGCGCATTGAAGAACCTAAAATATACGGTATAATATAATGGTATAGTTTTTATTGGGAGGAATCATGGATATTTCATTTACCCATCTGGGCCTGCGGGTGCCCGACATACTGCTTCCCGCCCCCTATGTGGACCTTTCGAAATGGGCGACCATCGCCTGCGACCAGTACACATCAGAACAGGAATACTGGACCAACGTCGAAGAAATCGTCGGAGACAATCCCTCCACCTACCATATCGTGTACCCCGAGATCTATCTCCACGCCCCCGATGAAACGGAACGCATCGCCGCCATACAGGCAAATATGGACGCCTATCTGGCCGATGGCGTACTCGCTACCGCGGGGCCTGGGTTCATATTGGTGGAACGCACGTTGGGGGACGGTCGTACTAGGACGGGACTCATGGCGGCCCTGAATCTGGAGGCCTACGACTTTTCAGAAAATTCCCGTTCCCTGATCCGCCCCACCGAGGGCACCATCGTGGACCGCATCCCCCCGCGGCTTCGTATCCGGGAGGGGGCGTCCTTGGAGACCCCCCATATCATGGTGCTGCTGGACGACCCGGGGGCGTCTGTTATCGAGCCGCTGGCGGCGCAAAAGGATCAACTGCCGGTATTGTATGATACCGGCCTCATGCTTGGTGGCGGTCATGTGCGGGGGTATCACGTCCGGGAGGAGCGATGGATCCGGCGGATCTCCGACGCCCTGACCCGTCTGCTGGAGGATAAGACCGCCCAGTACGGCGACCCGCTGCTCTTCGCCATGGGAGACGGCAACCACTCCCTGGCCACCGCCCAGGCCTATTGGGACGCTATAAAAAAGGATCTGAGTCCCGCCGAACTAGACGATCATCCCGCCCGGTTCGCCCTGGTGGAGATACAGAATATCCACGATCCCGGCAACCACTTCGAGCCCATTCACCGGGCCTTGTTCTCGGTTGACCCGGTGTCTCTGCGTGACGCCATGTTGTCCTACTACGGTGATCAAAACTGCCGTGTGGCGGTGGAAACGATCCCTGTCTCCGGCATGAAGGAGCGCGTCGTGCCCCCGGCGGACAATAGCGCCCACTCCGCCGTACTGCTCTATGGCGATCAATGCGAGCTCATCACGGTCTCCCCCGGCCTGCATTATCTCCCGGCGGGGACCTTCCAGCGTTTTCTGGACGCGTACCTGTCTGAAAACCAAGAAGCCAAAATAGATTTTATCCATGGCCGGAAATCCCTGCTGGGCCTCGCCCAAAAGCCCGATACGGCGGGACTGTACCTCCCCCCCGTGTCCAAGGACTCCTTCTTTGACACCATCGTCAACGAAGGGGTCATGCCCAGAAAGACATTCTCCATGGGGGAAGCGGAGGAGAAACGGTACTACCTGGAGTGCAGGTGCATCCAGCCCTAAGAATCTCCTTATCAGCCTCGATACACATATCGCCGAAGTAATCTTCCACAAAAGCGGAGCGGGTATTATCCGTATCCCTGCCGAGCCGGAGCAGGATCGCCGCATCCGGGTCCGCCGGTTTTGCCGGGGTATCCCTCCGCAACCTCCGGCGGGACATGGATTTCCTGGCGGCGGGCACCCCCCTCCGCGCCGGAGCGGGCGGAAACGGTGACTGCCGGTTTACCGATACCCCCAGGTTCAAATCCCTCACCAGGGGTGATCTCTTCTCCTGTGAACGATGTTCGTTTAGAAGAAATTCCCATACTGTCCGGCCTCGGTATATTGGTATGAATATGGATATCGGGGGGCTTTGCATCGGCGTCCGTCTGCTCCAGCTGCCGGCAGGTCCTGATGCTTGCGCAAAGGGCCGTTACGGCCCGGCTCTGGGCCAGCATAAAGGCCGCGTGGCGCTCCCATCCGGCGCGGGGCGCAGACGCCGTCCCATCACTATCCCCGCTCTCTCCCCCCGCCGGTTCCCCGGTATCGTCCCCGTCCCCGGCATACAGTAGCTCCTGGGCCCGGACGATGGCGGCGTACTGGTAGAGGATCACCTCCCGAAGCATCTCCTTGTCGTCAATGCCCCTCGCTTCCTCCATGAGCCTCCGCACCCTTTTGGGCACGCCGTACAGCCCGTGACGGACCGCCGGGCTTTGGGACACCGGCTCGTTGTCAAGCTCTCTCTCCCATCCCTCGCTGTACTTCCACACCCGCACCGTGCCGGCGGGCCGTCCCACCTGCCGGGCGATCTCACATAGGGACATCTCCCCGGCACTCTGCACATACAGTTCCCTGGCTCTGCGCCGCTCCTCTTCGTATTCGGTCATACTATCACCTCGGCCCAACGCTATCATATCTATAGGCCGCAGGTAACCAAGGAAATGCCGCATAAGTTTGGTGAGGTTTTTGGCGATGGAAGAGGGCGCGGGACGATGGGGGTAGCGGGACCTATATACTGAACCGCTGCCGAGCCTATTCGTAAAGCATATTCTCTGTACCTCATGCGAGGTTCATTCCACACTCTTATCTCCGTACCTGCATCTCAGGCCTCCCCTTCTTTTCGTGCCCTTTGCTCCATCCTCCGATTGCCGTGCTCGGGAAAGCCGGTTCACGGCTTGTCTGGTTCCGCGCCTTAAAACAACCGGGTCGCTCTCTGGGGCGGTCGTTAAGGCGTATTTCGGAACCATTCTGCGCCGTTTACCTGCTTTCTATTTCCTCGCCCGGCAAAGTCGTCTTCCGCAAAGGCACATTGTTATAACCCCGCTGTCTGTCGAAAAGAGCCTCCGAAGTCGGCTAGTAATTGCATACAAAGAAGGGGCCGAAGCCCCCCCCTGGCGTTAGCGCGGCAGAGGGTTGTTCCCTGCGGTGCGCCGCATTATTGTGAGGTTTATTTCCGGCGGGAGAGGGCGGCCCAATGGGGCATCGGGCCCTACGGGTTCTTCGGCAGGATTGTTTCCGGCGTGAGCAGATGGAACAACACAGAGGTTGTTCCCTACCGGGGGGCGGCATTATTGTGGAGTTTGTTTCCGGCGGGAGGGGTGCGGGACGATGGGGATATCGGGCCCTACATACAAACCTGCGAAAGGAAGGACACCTCATCCGGCCCTGCGGGCCACCTTCCCCTCAAGGGGAAGGCTTTTGGGAGATACCGCATTATTGTGGGGTTTGTTTCCGGCGGGAGAGGCGCGGACGATGGGGGCGTCGGGCCCTATTGTTTGCTATCCCCTGATCACGTGCTCCGCGATCCTAAGCCCATCCACGGCGGAGGAGAGGATCCCCCCGGCGTAACCCGCCCCTTCCCCGGCGGGATAGAGGCCCGTAAGGTTCACCGATTGGCCGTCCTTCCCCCGGAGGACGCGCACCGGAGAGGAAGAGCGGGTCTCCACCCCTGTGAGTACCGCGTCGGCGTGGGCGAATCCATGTAGTTTCCGGTCAAAGGCCTCAATGGCCTCCGCCATGCGCTGGCAGACATAGTCCGGCAGGCTTTTCCATAGATCGGTCCAGATAACACCGGGCCTATAGCTGGGGGCGATATCCCCCGGCCCCGCACTGGGGCGCTTTTCAAGAAAATCCTCCACCCGCTGGGCCGGAGCGTGATAGGAACCACCGCCGGTCTCGTAGGCCCGCCGCTCCCAAATACGCTGGTACTCGATCCCCGCCAGGGGATGATCCGACGGGAAATCCCCGGGGCCCACCTGTATAAGCAACGCGGCGTTGGCGTTTGCGGCGTCCCGGGCGTGGTAGCTCATGCCGTTTACGAGTACCCCTCCCGCCTCGCTGGCGGCGGCGACGACCTCGCCCCCGGGACACATGCAGAAGGTGTAAGCCCCCCGTCCGTCCCCCCGGTGGTCCTTGAGCCGGTAATCGGCGGCTCCCAGCGCCGGGTGGCCCGCCCATGTCCCGTACTGGGTCCGGTCCAGCCAGTCCTGATGGTGCTCGATCCTGGCCCCGATGGCGAAGGGCTTGGCGATAAGGGATACGCCCCGCTCGTGGAGCATGGCGAAGGTATCCCGGGCGCTGTGCCCCACCGCCAACACGAGGGCGTCGCAGGAGAGGCGCTCTGTATCGTTCACCACCACACCGGTGACGGTACCATCTTTAATAATTAAATCGGTCGCCTGTGAATCGAACCGAAACAGGCCCCCCAGGGCGATGACGCGCTCCCGCAGGGCGGTCACGCAGGCGCGGACCCGGTCGGTGCCGATATGGGGCTTGGCGTTGATAAGGATATCCGGCGGCGCGCCGCACTCCGCGAATGTCTCCAGCACGAACCGGCACCGGGGGTCGTGGATGCCGGAATTGAGCTTGCCGTCGGAGAACGTCCCCGCCCCCCCTTCCCCGAACTGGACGTTGGCCTCGGGATCGAGATCCCCGGAGGCCCAGAAGGCGTTCACCTTCCCGGTGCGGGCGGCCATCTGGGGCCCACGCTCCACAACAAGGGGGGACAGTCCCGCAAGGGCCAGTGCGTAGGCGGCGAATAACCCCGCCGGGCCGGTGCCGATGACGATCACGTCCCGGCGCGTATCAGGGGATTCCGGTACGTGATAGGCGGGGATATCGGGGGCGGCCTCCACCCCCCTGCGGCGGCGTGCGAGTATCCTCTGTTCATTCTCCACCGAAACATCCACGGTATAGACCCGCCGGATCGTATCCCCCCGGGCGTCGATGGCCCGCCGGAGGACGGAGAGCTCCCGGACGGCTGCCGGGGACGCGCCGATCTTCTTGGCGGCCTTTTTGACCAGTAAGGACTCGTCCTCATCCAATGTGAGGGTGATGTGCTGTATCCGTAACATATTATCCCCTGGCGGCGGCGAGGCCCGCCAGGCGTCCGGTGAGCCAGGCCCAGTGGAGGTTGTACCCCCCGCAGTCGCCGTAGACGTCCAATAGTTCGCCTGCGAGGTACAGCCCCGGTGCCACGCGGCTCTCCATACCGGCGGGGTCCACTTCGGAGAGCAGAATGCCCCCGCCGCTGGCCTGGGCGTTGGGCCAGGAGCGGGCCCCCTTGATGGGCAGCGTCCACGCGGTCATCCGCTTGGCAAGGGAACGCCACTGACCCTCTTTGATTTGTTTCATGGGGGTGTTCTTGTCCAGGCCCTCAAGCCGCAGAAGCACCAGGATGAGGCGCTTATTCACCAGGCCGATGAGCCCCTCCTGGATGGGCCGCTCGGGGAGATTGATACTGCGGTTGATCAGATCGTCCGCCACCTCCCCCGCCGTGAGGTCGGGGAACAGGGTTATCTCGACAAAGGGCGCAAGCCCCGCCTCCGTCCACTCCCCCGCCAGACCGCTCAGGTCCAGTATGGGCGGGCCCGAGATGCCGTAGTCGGTGAAGAGCAGGTCGCCGTAGCGTAAATCGCTCCGCTTCTCCCCCGCCACCAAACAGGCGCTGCCCTTCCACTTGACGCCCTTCAAGCGGGGGTAGAAGTCCCCTTCCAGCTTGAGCTGGGTCAGGGCGGGAAAGGGGGTGCGCAGGCTGTGGCCGACACCGCAGGCCAATACGTAGCCGTTGCCGTCACTGCCCGTGTTGGGCACGGCTTTGCCCCCGGCGGCCAGAATCACCCGGTCGGCCTCAATAGGGCGGCTCTCTTTGCACTCGATCCGCCAGCCGGTCCCCGTTTTTTGCAATCCCTGGACCTCGGTATCGCACTGGATCGTCACCCCCAACTCCCTCAGGGCAAACCGCAGGGCGTCGAGGACGCTCGCCGCCTGCTCGGAGCGGGGATAGACGCGGTCCTCTTCCTCGATCAATGGGGATATGCCAAGCCGGGCGAACAGATGGATCATCTCATCCACCGTCATGGAGGCGAGCACGCTTTCGATCCCCGACCGGTCCAGCCCGTGGTAATGGGCGGGATCGGCGGCGTGGGTATTGGTGTAATTGCACCGGCCGCTGCCGGTCATCAATAGCTTCTTCCCCACCCGGGGGTTGCGCTCCAATAGCGTCACTTGGGCTCCGTTCTCCGCGGCGGTTAAGCCCGCCATCATCCCGGCGGCCCCGCCGCCCACGATCACCACATGCATATCATGACCTCCCGGTATTAGTCTTCACGATCTATCGGCATCAAATCCATGGACTCCCAGAATGCCCGCACCGCACCGGCGGTGTCCTCCGGGGCAAGAACGGGAGTCACCGGATACCACTGGTCCGGCATCATCTCCCGGTACTGGGGGTGGGAAAACCGGTCCCCCACAAGCACCACGATCCCCTTGTCCTCCTCCGAGCGGATCACCCGGCCCGCCGCCTGCATGACCCGGTTGAACCCCGGATAGGCGTAGGCGTAGGCGAACCCCATGCCCCCCTGCTCGTCGTAGTAGCGGCGGATCACGTCCCGCTCCAGGCAGATCTGGGGCAGGCACACCCCCACGATCACCGCCCCGGAGAGGGCCTCCCCCACTAAGTCGATCCCCTCGGAGAAGATGCCCCCCATGACGGCGAAACCGACGAGCCAATCGTCCCCCTCGGTGAACCGCTGAAGGAACGATTCCCGCTCCGCTTCCCCCATGTCCGGGGACTGCAAGAGTACTTCCCCGGTAAACCCGGTGGACAGAAAACGCTCGTGCACATCCCGCATATAGCGGTAGGAGGGAAAGAACACCAGGTAATGGCCCGGCCTCGCCCCCACCGCCGCCGCGATATGGCCGGCCACCGCGCCGTAGGTCCGTTCCCTGTCCCGGTATCGGGTGGAGACCCGTGAGGCATGCAGCGCCAGCAGGTGCTCCCGGGGAAAGGGACTGGGGAGCACCAGGCGCCGGGGCTCGTAGTCCTCCCCCAGCATATGGACGTGGTAGTCCAGGGGCACCAGGGTGGCGGAGAAGAACACCGCCGCCCATGCCTTCTGCAGGCAGATCTCCAATACGTGGGAGGGGTCGGCGCAGAATATCCGCACGTCCATCCCCTGGTCCCGCCGCCTATAGAGCGTCTGGAACCGGGTGTCGAAGAGATCCATGATGGTCATGAAGATCATGGCGTCGAAGAACAGATCGATCAGCTCGGGAATGTCGGTATCGTCGGATTCGTTGAGCCATTCGCTCACCGTGTCGGTGAAGTAGGCGAGGCTGTCCGCCATCTCCATGGGGGGCTCTTCCCGGACCCACTCCCGGAGGTTCTCCGTTTCCCCATATTTTCGGTACTCGAGGAGCGCCTTGTTGACGGCGTTCAGCGCCTTGGCAATACCGGGGAGTTTATCCTTGATAAGGCGGCGGACCGATAGTACCCGCTCCTTGTCAAGCTGGGCGGAGTACATCTCCCGGGCCCGGTCGATGAGATTGTGGGCCTCGTCGATGAGAAAACAGTACCCGTCCCCCTCCTCGGACTGGGTGAAGAACCGCTTTAACGCCACCCGGGGGTCGAATACGTAATTGTAGTCGCAGATCACGATATCGGCGAGGAGTGAGGCCTCCAGGCTGAACTCAAAGGGGCAGACCCTGTGTTCCTTCGCGAACGACAGCAGGGCTTCCCGGTCCCAGGTGTCGGTGGACTCGAATAATCGCTGCAAGGCCCCCTGGATGCGGTCAAAGTATCCCCGGGCGTAAGGGCAGACCTCGGGGTCGCAGTCCCGCTCCTCCATAAAGCAGACCTTGTCCTTGGCGGTGAGGGTCAGTACCTTGCACCGAAGGCCCCGCTCTCGCATATCCCCCGCTGTCTTCTCCGCCACGGTGCGGGTGATGGTCTTGGCGGTGAGGTAGAAAATCTTCCGGCAGTGGCCCTCCCCCATGGCCTTCAGCGCCGGGTACAGGGTGGACACGGTCTTGCCGATGCCGGTGGGGGCCTGGGCGAATAGCCGCCCGCTGTCCCGGATGGTCCTATACACCTCTCCGGCGAAGGCCCGCTGGCCCTCCCGGTATTCCGGGTAGGGGAAGGGTAGTTCCGCGATGGAGCCGTCCCGAATGGCGGTCCAGGCCTCGTACTCCCCCGCCCACAATAGATACCGGTCCACGATCTCATAGACGGATTGCTCGATCTCCTCCGCCGTCATACTGCGCTCGTATGTCCTCTCGGTGCGCTCGGGCATCTTGATGTAGAATAATCGGACGGTGACGCTCTCAAGCCCCCACTGCTCCGCCGCCATATAGGCGTAGCAGATGGCCTGTCCCCAGTGGGCGGGCAGGCCCTCGCCGAGCGCTGATAGGGGCGTATGGGTGGTCTTGATCTCCTCGATGGTGGCGGTGTCCTTGCCCAAAATAAGCCCGTCGGCACGGCCGATGAGGTGCAGGGCCCAGTCCCCCCGCTCGATGACGGTGGAGAGGGACACCTCGCTCCTATACCCGGCCCGCCGCTGCCGCTCGGTGTGGCCCTCCTGCCCCTCCTGCATCCGGCGCATGCTCTGGGCCTGGGATATGAGATCCCCGGACTGGAATACAAAATCCACCAGCCCGTGGACCGATAATGTCATGTGCTTGACCATAAACGTGTCCTTGTATCTTTTCTTTTATCCTATCATATATAACAGCTTCTATACTAAAAAAATACCGCATAACCAGGGTGCTGAGAAAATCTGCAAGGCAAGCGGCGGGGCCGATAATAAGGGAGCGTATCGGAACATACGTGACCGCCATTTGAGGCTATCGCCAACGAAGCAAACAAGGCTTTATCGGCGGCCTGGGATCCGGCATAGACTGAATCGTACCTACGGATTAACCAATTGATTAGGAGATGATCCCCATGGCAGATAACAATATGCCCCCCACCACCAACGGCCCCATACCGATCCAGAGTATGTTCATGGCCCAGCCCAATCTGAACATCCTCTACCCCTATGTGTGTCTTCCTACCCAGGCCGGCGTACATATCAACAGCCGCATCCAGCAGGCATTGTACGAGATATTGAAGGAACAGGGGTATTATGAAAATCCCCGAACCGTGACCCAGGGATTCTTCGAGGTGAAGACCAACCAGCGCCTGACCCTAAGCCTCTGTCTCATCAATTACGCCTTCGCCGGGGGCGCCCACGGGATGACCGTGATCCCGTCGATGACATTCAACGCCGAAACCGGCAAGGAGTACAGCCTTAGGGAGGAATTCAAGGAGGGGGTGGATTATGTGACAACCCTTTCGGAGATGGTGAGAGAGCAGATCGAGAAGCGAAATATCGAGACATTCGAGCCGTTTACAAAGATACGGCCCGACCAGCCCTATTATCTCGCGGACAAGTGCATGGTGCTGTATTTCCCGCCCTACGAGATCACGCCCTACTATATGGGCTTTCAGTACTTCCCCATCAATCTGTATCTGGTGGAGGAATTGCTGAATGAGGACGCCCCCGCCTACCGGCAGCTGCCGTCATTTTAGCTGACGGGGGCTTCTGGCTGGGGTACGGTTTCCTCCGGGGACAGGGGTCGGCGGTGGAATCGATTGACCCCCCATACCCCGGCGATGATCAGGACGGAACCGATGGCGTGGAACCACCCGAAGGGCTCGTCCAATATAAGCACCCCTGCCAGGACCGATACCAATGTGGTGATATTGGCCATCACAGCCGTGCGGGCAACTTCAAGCTGGGACAGCATGTAGTTCAGCAGGAAGAAGGCCGCCACGGTGGAGAGCACGCTCAGGTAGGAGAGGGTCAGCATCCCCGTAAGATCATGAAGCGGGGCGAAATAGGCCTGCCAGCTCCGGCCCGTAACGGCGATCCGGGCCCATGTGATCAATGTGAACGTCACCGCCCCCATGCAAAGCATCAGCCATGTGACCTCCACGGGCTTGAACGCAAGGGACGCCCGGCGGGAAAGAATATTGTACACCGCCGCGGTCAGCACCGCGCCGCACAGGATCAATATGCCCCATGGATCGGTATTGCCTGAAAGGCCCCCGGCGAGATTGATGGCCGCCACGCCTCCCACCGATACCAGGATGAACAACACCTGGAGCCAGGTGGGTTTTTCCCGGAGAAACACCGCCCCCAACGCGGTCACCACCACCGGGATCAGGGCGATCATAAGCCCCGCCTGGGAGGAGGGCACCATCCGAAGACCCAGTGTCTCGCAGGTGAAATACAGTACGGGCTGGGTCAAACCGATGAGAAAGAGCTGGCCTACTCTCTTGCCCCGGTAGCGGGGCCGGATGAGGCCGAATACCCATAAAAGCCCCATCACGCCAGCGGCCAGCAGAAACCGGAAGGATAACAGGTGAAAGATATCCCCGGAAAATGCTGGCAGGGTAAGCTTGGTGAACATGAATGAAAATCCGAATATGACGGAAATCAATAGGCCCGCCCCGTAGGGCAGAAGCTGCTCTTTTTTCACGGCCTGTCCTCGCTGTCTATTGATACTCGTTGATGCGCATATAGAGGGGGCGCATCTTTTTGTATAGCTTCCGGTACACATGCTCGTAGAGCCTGTCGTAGATCCGGGCGTTTTCGGGCCGGGGGGTGAAGTGGTCGGCGGGATGCACCATGGCCTCCACCGCCTCCCCGTAGCCGGAAAAGGCACCCAGGGCCACATAGCCGATGATGGCGGCACCAAGGCCGCTGGTCTCGTAGGTCTGGACCCTATGAACGGGCCGATCGAATATATCGGCGGCGATCTGCAAAATCTCGTCGCTCTGGGACCCGCCACCCGAGATCATGATCTTCTCGACGGGGGTATGGGATTTTTTCTCGATCTGCGCAAGTCCGCCCCGTAAAGCGAATCCGATGCCCTCGATGATGGCCCGGTAGAGGTGGATGCGGGTATGGACGTCGGAGAACCCGATGATCGCCCCCCGGGCCTCGGGGGTCTTGATCCCCGCCCCCCAGTAGGGCTGCAGTACCAATCCGTCGCATCCCGGCGGGATTTCCCGCAGGCGCTGATTGAGCAAATCCTCGGGGGGTATCCCCCGCGCCGCCGCCTCCTCGCTCTCCATCTGGGCGAACTGCTCCTTGAACCAGGAGATCATCCAGAACCCGCGGTATATCTGGATCTCGGGATTGTACCAGCCGGGGATGGCCGCCGGGAAGGGCGGCACGAACTGCTCGGCCTCATAGTACCGCCGGGCCGTGGTCTGGACGGAGGCCTGGGAACCGAAGGATATGCTGGCGGTATTCTCGGTGAGGCACCCCACCCCCAGGGTCTCGCATCCCTTGTCGGAGGCCGCGGCGATGACGGGCAAGCCCGGGGGCAAGCCTGTCTCCCTGGAGGCTTCCGCTGTCAGCGCCCCCAAGGTGTCCCCCACTTTGGCGAGATCGCTTAACTTTTCCCGCTCGATCTGGAAGAACTGGCGCTTGAGACCATAGGGACCCTCCCACTCGCCTTTCTTGTAATTGAAGGGGATGTGGCCGATCTGGGAGCCCACGCTGTCAACGAACTGTCCCGTGAGGCGGTAATTGAGATACCCGGATAAAAGGAGGAACCGGTGGGCCTTTTGCCAGGTCTCCGGCTCGTTGACCTTCAGCCAGTGGGCCTTGCAGGCCCTGTTCACCATGACGGCGGTGCGGTACATCCCCACCAGCTTGGTGGCGATATTGTACGGCCAGCTCATGGGCAGGTGCGTATCCAAAAGCCGCTGGTCCATCCATACGATGGCTTTTCTAAGCGGCTGGCCGTCCTCGTCCACCAGCACGCAGGTATCCCGCTGGGTGGTGACGGCGACGGCCTGAATCTGAGAGAAAATATCGGGGGACCCGGCCCCCAGGGAACGGACGGTCTCGCAGAGCGCATCCCAGTAGACGCCGGGGTCCTGCTCCGCCCACCCCGGGCGGGAGGGCTGGTATGGCGCGATGGGCTTTTTTTCTTTGGCCAGCAATTGCCCCCGGGTATCAAAAACCAGGGCGCGCACACTCTGGGTGCCGCAGTCTATACTGAGCACGTATCCGTTCATTCGCACTTCCCCCATTCCTCTAAAACAGCGTTATTATATCATAAAATGTCAGTTTCATATACAGGATAACCGCCTATGTACGGTTCCTTGTATGCGCGTATATCGGATGATATGATAGGATATCATCGTCTTTAGCACATACTGGAGGGTCAGCATGAAGAAACTATGTGTCGTCGTGGTCCTGATATCGGTGCTCATGGGATGCGCCTCCCGGCCGGCGAAGGCGCCGACCTATACGGAGGAAACCGAATCCTATACGTTTATATGGGATACGCCCGACGATCCCTACTTAACGCGGCTGCGCGCCGAATTCAATCTGGATGATCTGACGGCGGACTGTGAAGACGGCCTCGAGACGGTCGTCGCGGTCACGGACTGGGTCCACAACCTATGGGAACACGATGGAAGCAACGAACCGGAGCGGTCCGATCCCCTCTCTATTTTACGTGAAGTGGAGCAGGGAGAACGGTTCCGTTGTGTGGAGTACGCCGTCGTCATCTCCGGCTGCCTGAACGCACTGGGGTACCCTTCCAGAACCGTAGGACTGAAGACGCGGGACGTGGAAACCCGCAGATCCGGCGCCGGCCACGTCGTGGTGGAAACCTATGTGCCGGAACTTGAAAAATGGGTCATGGCCGACGGGCAATGGAACATCGTACCGGTCGCCGAGGGGATCCCCCTAAACTGTGTGGAACTGCAGAAAGCCATAGCAGAACAAAGCGAGATCACAACGCTGCAGGACAAAGACGAAAACCCGGCGGATTACCTGAAATGGATACGCCCGTATCTGTACTATCTCGACAGTATGCTGGACAACCGCGTCGCGGGCCGCGAATCATATGAGAAGCTGATGCTGGTCCCCGTGGACGCCAAAGAACCAACGGTGTTTCAGAGGCGGACGCCCATCAAGAACATGCTGTACACCCATTCCATCAGCGCGTTTTATCCCAGGCCGAAGACACAGTAGCCCCGCGGCTAAAGCACCTGCCGCCGGGCCTCCATGGCGACATTGGGGCTGTTGGTGATGATCCCGTCCACCCCCATGCGGATCAGCCGCTTGATGGCCCGGGGCTTGTCCACGGTGTAGGGGATCACCTTCAGGCCGTGTTCGTGGCAGAACCTAATCATCCTGGGGCTGACGTTTAAGTAATAGGGATGCACGTTCTGCGCGTCATACTCCGGGGTCTGCTGGTAATGAACCCGAAAGAAAGTGAAATCGAATAAGAGGGCGGCCGGGATCCGGGGCGCGAGCTCGCGTACCCGGCGGATGCTCTCGTGATTGAAGGAAGAGATCAGCGCCCGGTCTGAAAAATCGTTCTGCCGCAGCAGCTGGATCAGCTTTTCCTCGATCCCCGGATAGGGGATCTCGTTGTTTTTGATCTCGATATTTAATAGGCCGTCCCAGTCCTTCAGAAGTGTCAGGACCTCCTGAAAGAGGGGGATGGGCGTGCCGGCAAAGTCTTCTCCGAACCATTTGCCGTAATCGAACTGCCGAAGCTCCTCAAACTTCATATCGGTCACCCGGCCGGCGCCGTTGCTGGTCCGATCCACGGTCTCGTCGTGGATCACCACCATATACCCGTCGGAGGAGAGCTGCACGTCCAGCTCGATCCCCTCACTCCTGAGATCGAGGGCCTTTTGAAAGGCGGGCAGGGTGTTCTCCGGCGCGTAGGCGGATGCGCCTCTGTGGGCGAATACGATGGGTCGATCCATGGCTTGTCCTCCTAATCGGTATATGAATTTCGGTCTTTTGGACCGGTATGCGTCTATCTGGTGGCTTTATTGGTGGGAAACTCGATGACCTTGCCGAATTCCGCGTCCCGCCTGCGTGTGAGCTTGCGCTTTTTCTGCGCAGCGGTCTTTTTCCTGCGGGCGGCGGCCTGGGCCATACGCCGGGTCTTGCGCTCCGCCAGCAGGATATACACGCTGGTCACCGCCGCCAGCACCAAAACGGTGGGAATAGGCTGATGGGGGGTCAGTACGAAAAACATCAGGGCAAATACCCCCGCCGCGATGATGAAAAACCATATAAAATCTGTATTGCGCCTTTTTTTCAATCCGTCATTCCTCCGATGGCCCGGCCCAATTGATCCAGGCAGTATCCGCTTTCCTCTCCCCCGGCCCGTATCTCCAGGCGGCGGGTGTGTTCCCCTTGCTTTTTCATGGTGACGGTCAGGGCGTCCGCGGGGGTGAGCTCCGCAAGCCTCTCCGGCCACTCCACCACCACGACACCCCGGCCCTCCGTGTACTCCTGCCAGCCGATCTCGTACACCTCGTCCGCCGAACCAAGGCGGTACAGATCAAAGTGATAGAGGGGCAGGCGGCCCGTGTATTCCCGGCAGAGCACGAAGGTGGGGCTAACTACCTCCGCGGGATCAATCCCCAGTCCCCGGGCGATCCCCTTGGCGAAAACGGTCTTCCCTGCCCCCAGATCGCCCGTGAGCAGCACCGTGAGTCCCGCTGTGGCCCCGCGGCCCAGCTCCGCCCCCAGCGCCATGGTCCGCTCCTCGCTGTCGCTCACAAAAGCGGCGGCCGGCCCGTCCTCATGTTTACTTTCAGTATAACCCATATGCTGTACACTCATCCGGATTTCTATTGGTTTATATTTACATCAAAGGCGTATGCTTTTTTGATGGTCTCGTGGACATCCCAGGCGCAGGAGAGCCCCTTGGGGAAGCTTACGAGCATCCCCGGACCGATCTGTATCCGCTGGTCGGCGGTGGTGACGGTGACCCTGCCGGAGAACACGTAGGCGGTCTCCTGGGTGGCGTAAAACCAATCGAATTGACTGGGTTCACACTGCCAATGCTCCCAGTTTTCCACTCCCAGCTTCCGGGCCAAATCATAGGCGTCTTCCCGGACGATGATCTGTTCCATCCCGCGTCGCCTCCTTGAAACATTTTCTTTGCTTATTATACACGCTATATGGCCGGGCTGTCGACAGACGCGGCGCCATATAGGGTATTCTATACGGTATATGGATACCCTTCTTGCAAAGATATCCCGCTCCTGTATACTATATAGGAAGGAGCTGATTCATGTGGTAGTATGGATCATCGGCATCGCACTCATTCTTTTTATATCGGCCCTGACATGGTATTTTTCAGAAAAGACCCTGCATATCCGCACATGGTCTCTGGCCCATATCCTGGAGCGGGAACGGGCTGACCACCGGTTTTCCGAAGAATGGTACGCCAATCTTACGCGAAAGCCCGTAAGCATCCCCTCGCCCAACGGCTACACACTGGCCGGGGAGTACTGGCCGGTCGATGAACAGAGCCGGGGGATCGTGATCTTGAGCCACGGAGTCACCGTCAACCGCAACGCGTCTCTCAAATACGCGCAGTTGTTCCAGCGCATCGGGTTTTCCTGCCTGGCTTACGAGCAGTGCCGCCACGGGGAGAGCGGCGGGGAGTATACCACCTACGGGTATTATGAACGGTATGATCTAAAGGCGGTAGTGGACTGGGTCAGAAAACGGCACGGCGACGATATCCTGGTCGGTATCCACGGGGAAAGCATGGGGGCGGCGATATTGCTGCAGTACGCGGGCCTCGTGGAGGACGGCGCGGATTTTTATATCTCCGACTGCGCCTACGTCTCCATATGGGAGCAGCTGGGAGACCGCCTGCGGGCGCAGATGCGCCTGCCGGCATGGCCGCTTCTGCCTCTCTCGGCGTGGCTGTGCCGCCTGCGGAGCGGTTTCGTGATCAAGGAGGCCTGCCCCCTCAAGGCGGCGCCGCGTATCGAAAAGCCGGTGCTCTTCGTCCACGGGGAGGATGACCGCTATATCCCCCCCGACGCGTCGAAGCGGCTGTACCAAGCCAAGACCATCGGCCAGCGTGGCCTGCTGCTGGTGCCGGGGGCGCGTCACGCCCAGTCGCAGCCGGCGGCGCCAAAGCAATACAAAGAGGCCGTAATCGATTTTCTAAATCAATCCGTCCCTGACTGGCGCGCTTATGTGAAGGAGGTGGAATAAATGAGCTGTAAAAAAGACATATGCACCTGCACCTACACAAACTGCATCCGCCACGGGAAGTGCTGCGAGTGCCTGATCTACCACCGCAGGCAGGGGGAACTGCCCGGGTGCTACTTCAGCCCCGCTACCGAGCGGACCGGGGAACGGTCGGTGGAGGCGTACCTGAAAGAGCGGTACAAGCAATCATAGGGATCTGTACAAAGCAAGGGCGGGTGCGTACACACCCGCCCTTTTTGTTTCTCTCGGGAAGTCATATGCTTCCCAGGATACGGCATACCGCGTCTCTCGCGGTGGGATAGGTATCCGGCGAAGCCCCCCTGCCTCCTGTCAACAGCAGGATCAGAAGCACCACGGCCACGATACCCACGACCACCCAATAGAGTATTTTCCGATTGAAATACAATACCTTCACGTCCACCACTCCCCATCATCACTCTATGCGGGAGGGGGGACAAATAGAAATACCGCGGCGTTTTTTTATATTTCCACGATACTGTATCGCCTAATTCAGAAATCATGAGTCGGGATCAGACCTTTCATGCCACCGTCTGGATTCCTCCGTTTCCTCAATGGATGAGAATACCCTCTCAAAATGCGTGTCTAGCCCGCCGTTTCGATTGACTAATTCCCCGGTGTAATTTTCCTCCAGATGCGCGACCGCTTCTGCGTCGATCGTCAATCGTATCGCTTCTTTTTTCGTATAGTCATCCCATAAAACCGTATACTCGAAATGGGTCGCTTCCGGATAAAACTTTGTGATCTGTAGGGCATGGTTGGCGACATTGGCGTAGATCTCCTGCTTGATGGGGAACGAACCCACCTCCGGTATAAATGATACCGAGACGGAGGTCTGGCCATCCATGGTGTCGACCTCAACGGTATCCGCAAACCTGAAATACCGGCTTGTATAGTGTTCAATCCTCTGGCTGGCAAACGCTTCTTGCGCCCTGTCCATTCTTCCAGGGCCGGTCAATACATACACGCACAGTATGATAGCGAGAATCAAGGCAACGCCGCAAGAGAGCGGAAGTAATTTTCGTCCCATACACCCTCCAACATTTTCTTCTGGATGCTATAGTTTACTACGAATCGAAGGTAAAAAAAAGCGGATTTAATTGCAATCCGCCTAAAAGAAAAACTATCTAATTGATTGATGTCTATCTGGCACAGATAATCGCGCCTAGACCCGCGCCCCCGTCTTGAAGGGGTCCTTGTGGGGCTCAAAGGAAAGCTCCGACAACAGATTGATCAGTGCGGTGACGGCGATATCGAACTTCTGGGAGCCTCCCTCGGGCAATGAGGCCGTATCGGAGCCGAAGTCCAGTTTATCCATCCGGTGGGAATAGGTCAACTGGGGCTCGATGGTCAGAAGCCCGGAAAAATCCGACTGGACACAGTCCGCCAGTATCTCCTCCAGGGCCCCGTCCCCCATCCCGGCGGGCTCGATATTGTGGTCGTTGTAGGCCGCGTCCCGGATATGCAGCTCGGACACGTATTCGCGGAGCATCTCCCAGGCGGGCTTGACGGACTGGCCGCTCAGCACAAAATTGGCGGGATCGAATACCAGGGACACCCAGGGAGAGTCGAGGCTCCGCACGATATCCAGGCAGCGCGCCGCCGTGTCGCCGTAGGTATGGGGCTCGTTTTCATGCATGAGCAGCACGCCCCGCTCCTCCGCGATCTCCACGAACCGCCCGAGCCTGCCGAGCACCTCGTCCCGATAAACGGCGGGGTCCTCGTCGGCGGGTAAAATAGAACTGAACATCCTGACCCGGTTTGTCTCGAAAATACCGGCGATGTCCAGTGTATGCTTGAAGAGTAATATCTGGTCTTCGAAGTCCTGCTCGATGGGGCTGTATCCGACAGGGGACCCCACCGCCGCCACCTTGAAGTGCCGGGCTTTCAGTTTCTCTTTGATCTGCCCCACTTCCCGGAGCGAATACTCGGCAATCGGTTTGCCGCCGACGCTGCGGATGTCCATCTCATCGATACCGTACTGCTCCAGAACATCCATCTGGATCTGAAGGTCCGTGTCAATCTCGTCGGCAAACGCGCTCAATGTCAGTCCCATTTGTTGATCTCCTTACTATGCAGCTGCCTTACGGAACCTCAATGGTTCCTTGATTGTCGATATGGTATTCTATGCTGTACATATGATTCCTGCCTGCCATACGATATTATTTGCGAAAAATTGATTTATGCCTCCAATTAATTTATCCCGTGGTATTTTTCCATGCTTATTTATGCAACAGCGGGGAGAGCGGCTTGTAGACAAAGGCGGCGATCAGGGAAATCACGACGCTCTTTACTAGATTGAACGGCACGAAGGCGAACACGATCAATGTCTTCATATCGGTGATGCCGGGGATCGCCTCATGGGACATATTGATGATCGCTTCCAGGGGGAACAGGAACTTGGAATACAGCGGCAGAAAGATAAGCCAATTGCCGATGGCCCCGGCGGCGACCATGGTAACGGTGCCGATAGCCATGCCGATGATGGCGCCCCTGTGGGTCTTGTGGCGCTGGTAGTACCAGGCGGCGGGCACGACCCAGGCAACGCCGACGACGAAGTTGGCGAGATTGCCGATACCTGCCGTATCGCCGAAACCCTTCACGATCCCATGGATCACGTTTTTCAACAGTTCCACGACGACTCCGGCCACCGGCCCCATGGAAAACGCCGCCAGAAGGGCGGGCAGATCGCTGGCGTCCATTTTCAGAAAACCCGGAAAGAAGGGCAGCGGGAAATCAAGCACCATGAGTATGACGGCGATGGCTGTCAGCACCGAAATCTTGGCCATGGTGGCAACGGTCCATTTGTTTTGTGACATCATAACATCTCCTAATCCCAATAAGATAAAAATAAAAAGCCCCTGGATATCTCCAGAGGCTTCGCGTACGGTATAGATATTCTTCTCTCATCCAGACTATACTGTCGACTCCGGAATTTCACCGGATCAATCCCCTGTAAGGGACTCGCGGGTTATACCGCCGGTCGGGAATCTCACCCTGCCCTGAAGAAAATGTGTATTTAGTTTTGTATGGTCATTATTATACTCAATCCATGGCAGAATGCAAGCGGTTTTTATGGCCGCTTGACGATCTCCCCGTCGATCAGCACCCATTTCACATGGGTCCGGGTATCGAAGGGATGTCCGTCAAATACCGCAAGGTCCGCGTCCTTGCCGGGAGCGATGCTGCCGACGCGATCGCCTAGCCCCACCGCCTCGGCGGCGTTGATGGTGATCATCTTCATGGCTTCAGTTTCTTCCATCCCCTCCCGGGCGGCGATCCCCGCGCACACGGGCAGGTACTGGGTGGGGGTCACCGGATGGTCGGTCATCATGGCGACCTTGATCCCCGTCTTGTGAAGGATACCGGGAGCCCGGAATGTGAGATTCCGAAGCTCGATCTTGGTGCGCTCGGTGAGATAGGGGCCGACGATCACGGTGGCACCCTCCCGCTTCAGAAAATCGGCGATGAGGTACCCCTCGGTGCAGTGGTCAAGGGTGTAGCGGATATCAAACTCCTTGGCGATGCGCACGGCGGTCTGGATATCGTCTGCCCGATGGCAGTGGATCTTCAATGGGATCTCCCCGTCCAGTACCTGTACGATCGCCTCCATGTCCAGGTCCCGCTCGGGGCGTTTGTCGGCATCGGACTCTCCCATCTTGCGCTTGTATTCCTGGGCGCGAATGAGCGCCTTGCGAAGCTCCGAAGCAGTGGCCATCCGGGTGGAGGGGGATTTCTTCTGTTCATAATAGACCCGCTTGGGGTTTTCCCCCAGGGCGGCCTTTAAGGCGATGGGTGAGCGGATGATCATATCGTCCACGCACTCCCCCGCCGTTTTCATGGCCAGGAATTGGCCGCCGATGACATTGGCGCTGCCGGGTCCGGTGACGACGGTGGTGACGCCGTATTCCCTGGCCTCCTCGAAGCAGTGATCCAGGGGGTTGATGGCGTCGATGGCCCGCAATGCCGGGGTGACGGGGTTGGTCATCTCATTGCCGTCGGCCCCCTCGAACCCCATGGCGTCCTCCCACATGCCGATATGGCAATGGGCGTCCACGATACCGGGAAGCACGTACATGCCCCCCGCGTCGATGACTTCGGCGTCGGCGGGGACGTCTATATCGTCTCCCACGGCCTTGACTTTGCCGTTCTCGATGAGGACGCTGCCGGTCTCATAGACCGGGCCCTCCATGGTGATGACTTTTCCGTTGGTGATGCAGATCATGATTGCCCTCCTTATAGATTGCGGTCGAGATGGACGAGGAAGTCCTGGACATTGGTGACGATGGACGTGACCTCCAGGGAGCCACGGTCCCTTAGCTTATTCACCGCGAATTCCGCGATGTCCACACAGTAGATATATACAGGGCGCACACGCCCTTCCCTGACGGTATAGGCCGGGGTCATATTGCCCGTGGCGATGGTATGCAGCTGGGTGGCGAGGCACACCAGCGTGGTGGCCCGGCTGGTATGATACCGCATCCTGTCCTGTGCCCGGTAGACATCCCTTTCCACGTCGGGCAGGGGACCGTCGTCCCGGATGGAGCCCGCCAGGACATAGGGCACGCCTTTTTCCACGCAGGCGGCCATGACGCCGTCGTCTATATCTTTCTCTTTGATCAATGCTTCAATGGAGCCTGCCTGCCGTGCGGCGTGGATGATGTCCAGATGGTGATAATGCCCACCCTGGGCGGGGAGCTGGGTGTAGATGTCCTGCCCCAGGGCGGTGCCTAAGACCGCGCACTCCAGATCGTGTACCGCTAAAGCGTTTCCCGCCAGCAGGGCGTTGACATACCCTTCCCGGATCAGCCGTCCCATGGCCCGGCGGGAGTCGTGGTCAAACACCACCGCGGGACCCAATACCCATGTTATGTATCCGTGTTCCCGCTCGTGGCGCAGCACCTCATAGAGTCTGTCGTAGTCCACAGAGTACGCTGTCTCCCGGGTACGGCTCCCCCGGAACGCGAACGCCTCCCTACTCTCTTCCGCTTCCCGGAATCCCTGGGTATACACCAGGATCCCTTCGGAACCGTCCTCGCCGCGGCCCAGGACGACTTGATCGCCTTCCGTAAGCCGCCGGAATTCCACCGCCTCGATAGCGTTCTCCCGGATAACGGCCACACAGTCCATGCGGCTGCGCTCAATGAGCCGCCACCGGCCGGCTGTCTTGAAATACTCGGGGTATATGGACAGCGCGTGGTACCCCTCCGGGGCGACGCCGTCCCGGATTACGGGGGCGAGCCGGCAGTCGGGCGCGTCCCGCAGGATAGGGATATCAAAATCGGGCGCCCGGTATACGGGCAAAGAAAAGGCCATCTCTCCACCCCCAATCAATAGTATCATTGTACCCCAGTCCCGCATGTGGGTACAAGCACGGAAAATGGGTAAATGAACTGCACGCTTTCCCTTGCTTTTTGGGGTGACATGTAGTATCATAGCTATTGCTTTCTGGGTGTGGCGCAGCTTGGTAGCGCGCTTGAATGGGGTTCAAGAGGCCGGAGGTTCGAATCCTCTCACCCAGACCAAAAACCCTTGTGTTTCAAGGGTTTTTTGCTTTTTGGGATTAGTACTGAGTAGGAAAAGTCTTAGTACTTTTGATACAATTGGCTCTATATAAATGAGAAAAGCCTTGAAATATAACGGTTTTGGCACGGACCGGCATGGGTGCGTGCTTGAACAAGGATTCAAGAGGGGACAGGGACATCCTTATACTATCATTATTTCTTTTTCCCGCCCCTGTACTTTCACCACAATTTCTTTTTCCGGGCCGGATAGCCGCTTGATGCGCATCCCGTCCCTAGTGACGGCCACCCATAGCTCCGTGCCCCTGTGGCTGATCTGGAAGGAGTACCCCTCCCACTTCTGCGGCAGGCAGGGGGTGAACGTAAGCCTGTCTCCATTGAATGAGAACCCGGCGAACCCCTGGACGATGGCGTTCCAGCTCCCCGCCATGCTCGTGAGGTGCACCCCGTCCTCGGTGTCCCGATTGATGTCCTCCAGGTCGAGGCGTGCCGTGCGCAGGTAGAGCTCGTAGGCCTTGTCCGCAAACCCGATCCGGGACGCGACCACGGAGTGGACGCTGGCCGACAGGGACGACTCGTGGACCGTCATGGGCTCGTAAAATAAGAAATTGCGCTGCTGGGTATCGAGATCGTACCGCTCGGGGAAGAAGTAGATCCCCTGCAATACGTCGGCCTGCTTGATGAAGCAGGAGCGCAGTATCCGGTCCCAGGACCAGTGCTTATGGATGGGCCGCTCAGAGGATGGAATCGTCTCAGCGGGCTTAAGTTCCTTATCCATAAAGAGGTCCTGCTGCTCATAGACCCCCCGGCCCTCGTCATAGGGGTAGTACATCCCGTCGATGACGGCTTGCCATTGATCCATCTCCTCTGCGGTGACCCCCAGTTCCCCGATCCTCTTTTCGCTCATGGTTATAAGGGTATCCAGGGTGTATTCCAGTGTCCAGGCCGCCATGGTATTGGTGTACCAGTTGTTGTTCACATTGTTTTCGTACTCGTTGGGGCCCGTGACCCCCAGGATCATATAGGCCTGCCGCCTCTCGCTGTAGCTGACCCGGCTCTCCCAGAACCGGCTTAGCTCCACCAATACCTCGATCCCCTTTTTTTTGAGGTAGGTATCGTCCCCGGTGTAGCGGGTATAGTGATAGATGGCGTATGCGATGGCCCCGTTCCGGTGGATCTCCTCGAATGTGATCTCCCACTCGTTGTGGCACTCTTCCCCATTGACAGTGACCATGGGGTACAGCGCTCCGCGTAACCCCAGCTTTTTAGCGTTCTCCTTGGCCTTGTCAAGCTGGCGGTACCGGTAGAGCAGTAGGTTTTTGGCGATATCGGCGTCCTGATAGAGATAAAAGGGAAAGCAGAACCCCTCGGTATCCCAGTAGGTGACACCCCCGTACTTTTCCCCCGAGTATCCCTTGGGGCCTATGTTCAATTCCTTGTCGTACCCGTAGTAGGTGGTGAAGAGCTGAAAGATACCGTACCGGATGCCCTGCTGGGCGAGGTCGTCCCCCACGATCTCCACGTCAAGTTTCTCCCACTTTTTCGCCATGGCGTCCTTGTGCCGATCAAAAAGGGACTCATACCCCGTCTTTCTGGCCTCTTGGGCCCTCTTGACGGCGGCGCCCGAGACTTCTTCGGCGGCCATGTCCCGGGAGGTGTACACCGCGACGTACTTCTCGATCATGAGGGTATCGTCTTTGGCGATATCGGCTTTCAGGCGGTACCCGTTTTTCTCCCCGTCGGTTATGATCTCCTTGTAGGCGGGGAGCGCCTTTTTATTGAGCCGGACCGTCACCGACTGGGCAGTCCCCAGCAGGTATTCGGTCTTTAAGGTCCTGGCGGCGAGACAGGTATAGTCGTCGCAGGCGGTATTCTCCTCGAGGGTCCAGAATTTCTCCTCGTAATTGGCATCGGCGTTACGCACGTCCCCATCGAGGCAGGCCTCTATCTCCACCCCCAGGCCCTGGTTGATGGGGGTCACGGCCAGGGATACATAGGACACATGCCGATCGTCCATACTCAAGAACCGCCGGAATAGAAGCCGCACCCGCTTGCCCCTCCCGGTCTCCACGATCACGTGCCGGGTGAGACACCCTGTCTTCAAGTCCAATTCGCGTCTGAAAAAGAGGGGGGCCTGCTTATTGAGGTCGATCCTCGTCCCGTCTATGCGGATAGAAAACTGAGCCCAGTTGATAGAGTTGGGGACCTTGGCGAAATACTCGGGGTAGCCGTTTTTCCACCAGCCCACCCGGGTCTTGTCCGGGTAATAGACGCCCCCCACATAGACGCCGGGAAGCGTCTGGCCGGAATACCCTTCCTCGAAGAATCCCCGCATGCCCATATACTCGTTGCCCAGGGTGAAGAGGCTCTCCGCCGTTCGGCTGCGGCTTGTATCCAGCCGGGTCTGGATGATCTTCCACGGGTCGCACAGATATCCGAACATGATCTACCCCTTTATCGCGCCTGTGGACAGCCCGGAGATGAAGTACCGCTGCAATGCGATATATATAATGATGACCGGTATCATGGAGAGGCACGTCATCGCGAACACGTAGCCCCAGTCCGTCCGATTGTGGGCCTGGAAAAACTGCGTGATGGCCACGGGCAGCGTGCGGAGGCGGTCCATTCTCAATATTGTCTGGGACCAGCCCAGCTCCTCGAACGCGAACAGGAAATTGAATATGCTCACCGCCGCGATGGACGGCGACGCCATGGGCAGTATCACGGTGCGGTACACCGTGAATATGGACCCGCCGTCAATGTAGATCGCCTCGTCCAGCTCCGACGGGATATTGTCGACGAAGCCCTTGATCAAAAAGGTGGAAAAGGGCATGATCCACGCGGTATAGAAGAGTATCACGCCCCATAGATTGTCGACGAGCTTTAATCTCACCGCCAGCTCAAACTGGGGGACGATCATCACGAGCCCCGGTATCAGCATGACGGTGATGATGGTGCCGAACAGCAGATTTCGCCCCAAAAAAGTAAACCGCGAGATACAGTACGCGAGCAGTGACGATAAGGCCGCCGCCAGCAGGGTCGATACCGCGGCCACATACAGCGTATTCGAGATGTACCGCAAGAAGCTCTGACTGAACAGAACATATTGATAATTCGCAAGCGTCAGCTCGCCCACAGCCGGTATGATCTTGGGCGGATAGGAAAACGTCATATTGTTCGGCCGCAAGGACGATGAGATCATATAGACCATGGGCAGCACCATGACGATCAGCCCGCAGATCAGGAGCAGATACCGTATCGCCAGCGGCCCGTCGAACCGTTTCCTCTTTCTCGAAAATGTCTTTTTCACCCTTGTATATTCTCCTTCTGCGGCCGGATGACCGTAAACAACAGGATCGCGATCGCCGCCACGATGCAGGTAATGATGACCGACAGCGCCGCCGCGTATCCCATCTTCAATGAATCAAATGTCTGGGAGTACATCCATGTCAGCACCACGTCCGTCTGGTGGGCGGGATTGCCGCCGGTGATCACCGCGATGGGGGTGTAGGTATTGAATGCACCGATCATCAGCATCACCAATGCGAACAGTATCGTGCCTTTGATATTCGGTATCGTGATGTAGAAGAACTGCTGGGCGGACCCCAGTCCGTCGATAGAGGCGGCTTCATAGTACTGCTTCGGCACCGCCTGCAGGGCCGCCAGGAATATCACCATATTCCACCCGATGCCCTTCCAGATGCCCAAAAGCGTGGTGGCTGTCAGCGCCGTCCATCGGCTGCTGAGCCATCCCACCGGCTCTTGTACGATCCGGAGCACATCGCAGAGCAGATAGTTCAATAGTCCCTCGTTGCTGAATATATACCGGAACAGAAGCGCGACCACCACCCACGACGTGATGACCGGCAAATAATACAACAGCCGGAACGTGACGCTGAACCGGGTGATCTTGTGGATCAACAGCGCGACTAAAAGCCCCAGTATGAGCTGCACCGGCACCGTAATAGCCGCGTAATAGAGCGTGTTGACCAATGACCGGCCCGCTATGGGATCGCTGAACACCGTGATATAATTTTTCAACCCCACAAAGGGCGACACCTGATTGAACCCTATTTTCCAATTGAAAAAGCTCATCACGACCATCTTGATGATGGGGTAGAACGTGAACATCCCCAATACCGCCACGCCGGGCAGCAGCATCAATAGGATACGGATACCATTCTGTTTCTTCTTGCCCAATAAACCGGAAGCCATATTTCCTCCACCCCTTGGCACTGCCATGAATAGATGGGGGAGGGCTGCCGCCCTCCCCCCTTACGTCACACTATTCCGCGATAAGAGCGTCGATCTCCTGGGCCGCTTCGTCCATGGCCTGCTGTACAGGCTTCTGGCCGAGGACGGCTTCCGTCGCCTTGGTGTTGATGATATTCTCCATGTCGCTCCACTTGGGAGTCACGGGGCGGGTCTTGCACGTCTTCAAGGCTTCCGTAAAGATAGGCAGCAGCGGCATCGCTTCGATGACGGAGCTGTCCGCCAGGGCTTCCTTATTGACAGGCATCTGGCCGACCTTCGCCATCGCGACCTGGGCGTCTTTGCCCGTCATGAACTTGATGAATTTCCACGCGGCCTGCTGATGGGCCTCATCCGACGTCTGGAACATCATGAAGTCCTCGCCGCCGAGCACGCCTATGGAGCCCGCCGATCCCGGAGGCATCTGGACCGCGCCGTAGTCGAGGTCCGGGTATTTCGATGTGAGGTCGTTGGCCTTCCAGGGCCCGTCGATGGTCATGGCGTATGCGCCCGTACCCATTCCGTCGGTATCCCCAGGGGCGCCGGGATCGATGCTGGGTCCGTTGAAGGCTCCCGCCGCGTGGAGGGCCGCCATCTTCTGGATGACCGCCACGGCCGCAGGTCCGTTGATATACCCTTCCGCCGTGCTGTAGTCGGGGGACAGCACGTCGCCGCCGTTGCTCCAGATATACTGGCAGAGATTCCATCCGCCCATCCATGCCTCGCAGAACCCGGTGACGTCTTTATTGCTCACCTGTTCGGCCGCGTTCCACATCTCGTCCAAGGTGGCGGGCGACGTTGAAACAAGGGCTTTATTATAGTATAATATTTTGGTATTCGTGTTCGCAGCTATGCCGTAGAAGTGTCCGTTCGCATTCGCAGTGCTGTTCGGCGCTTCCATTACGGCACTAGCTGCGTCCGTATAATCGGGCAATGCCGTATCCATCTCCACCAGCACGTCCAGGGACTGGAACTGGGGTATAAACCCGATATCCCCGCGCAGCACGTCGGGCAGCATCCCCGTCGTCGCACCCGCCACCACATTGTTCTTCAGCGCCGACCACTCCAGGTACAATTGATCCACTGTGATATCCGGATTCTCCGACTGGAACTGGGCGATGAGCTGGTCCAGCACGTCGATCTGACCCGCCCCCGCGTCGTAATTGTGCCAGAAGGTGATCGTGACCGGTTCGGCCGGTTTCGGCGTAGCGGCCGGTTCCTCCGACTGGGTTCCCTCTGAAGCGGGCGGCTGTTCGGCCGCCTGGGGCGCGCAGCCGGTAAACATCGCCGCCACCAGCAGGGCCGCCGACAGGACGACTGCCAGCTTCTTCATGTCCTTCATTTTCATCTCGTTCCTCTCCTTTTCCTTTATTGTTTCCAGATCGTATCTGGAAAGATTGACATCATCATTCGGTACCGCCGGTGCCTATCGCGCATGCGATCACCCGGGTCCCATAGGGGCCGAGCGTCACCGCCGCCTTGCTCCGGTACTCGCGTATATCGCCGTTATGGCATTGGTCTCCCCCATCGATCGGTACGCTTTGGTACCACCCATTCCCCGGGAAGACTTCCGTCAATACGCTCCCCGCCTCTTCGTACAATGGCACGGTCACCGTCCGCTCTTCATCCGTACGGTTCAGCACCACGTATACCCGCTGCCCCGCATAGGACCGCACATACCCGTAGACCCCAGGCCCGCAAAAAATGCTGCCGAAATCCCCGTATCGCAGCGCCCCGTGCTCCCGCCGCAGCGCGATCAGTTGTTTGTACCAATCGTATATCTCATGGTCCCATTTCCGGGTGTCCCACTCCATGCACTTGCGGCAGTCGGGGTCGTTCTCCCCCGTCATGCCTGTCTCGTCCCCATAGTATACGGCGGGGGCGCCGGGCATCGTCATCTGGAACGCCACAGCCTGCCGGTACCGGGCGGAATCCTCCCCGCAGAGCGTCAGGAACCGCGCCGTGTCGTGGCTGCCTAAGAGATTGTAGAGCCCCTGAGCCGTATCCCCCGGATACGCGGTGTAGAGGTGATTGAGCATCCTATCCAGGGATTTCGTATCGATGCTTTCTGTAACGAAGAAATCGATGGCCGTCTCCCGGAACCGGTAGTTCATCACACTGTCCAGCCGGTCGCCCATGAGGAGCCGCCCCGCGTCCTTCCAGCACTCTCCCAATAGAACCGCGTCGGGTTTTACACTGCGTACCCGCTCCCGCAGGCTGGCGAGGAACAGATAATCCACCTCGTCGGCCACGTCGATCCGCCAGCCGTCTATGTCCGCCTCCCGGACCCAGTAGGCCGCCGCGTCGAGCATATACGCCCGCGCGCCGGGATCGCTGAGATTGATCTTGGGCATCCACTTGTAGTCCCCCACCGACTCGTAATTGACCCTGTCCATATCCACCGGCCAGTCCGCGACGAAGAACCAGTCTCTGTATTCCGATTTCTCCCCGTTTTCGAGTACGTCCCTGAATGGGGCGAAATCCACGCCGCAGTGGTTGAATACCCCGTCCAAAAGCACCCGGATACCTCTATCGTGGAGTTTCGCGACGAGCTCCTTTAGATCGGATAGCGTCCCCAAGCCGGGGTCCACCGTCATATAATCCGTGGTGTCGTAGCGGTGGTTGGACCGGGCGGCAAATACAGGCGTCATGTACACGATATCCACGCCCAGGTCGGCGAGATAACCGATCTTATCGATGGTCCCCCGTAGGTCCCCCCCTGTGAAATGCTCCCGGTCAGGCGCACTGCCCCAGGGCTTTACACCTTTCGGATCATTGCCCGGGTCCCCGTTACGGAACCGGTCCGGGAATATCTGATAGTACACTGCGCCCTTCGCCCACCAGGGCAACGTCAGCACATCCCCTGGATTGGTGTAGAAATACTCGAAATACCGCTCCGCGAAAGGCGCGCCCGCGACCGCGTATTCATCCACCTTCACCTGTTCGCCGTCCGCGTCCAGCTCGAAATAGTACCGGATGTAGCGCGCGGGCTCCTCGAATTCCACGATTGCCTCATAAGTGTCCCACACCCCGTCCCGGCTTACGCATATCATCCGCCGGGTATGGTGCGTATCCTCCCTGTATCGGTTCCAGTAGATCAGCCGGCACTCTTCCGCCCGCCCGGTCTCCAACCGGATGCGGATAGAGAGCTCCTCCCTCGAAAGAGGCAGCACGTAGTCCCTGCCTGTGTGATGTATGATCGTTGCCTTCTTCATAGCGTCCCGTCCTATCTGTTGCTGCTTTTCCTCTCGATAAGCTCCGTTGAGATCAATATCTGTTTATTCCCGGCCCGCTCGCTCTTGATGAGCCCCATGAGTACCGAGCCGCTCTGCACGCCCAGTTCGAACACATTGATGTCCACCGTTGTAAGTGGGGGATTCAAGAATTCCGCCAGGTAATTATCAAACCCCACGATCCCCACGTCCCCGGGGATACTAAGCCCCGCCGCCCGGATCGCCTGGACCGCCCCGTGGGCCAATACGTTATTGCTGCAGACCACCGCGTCCGGCGCCTGGGGCAGCGACAATAGCCGCTCCATCATCCCCGTCCCGTCCTCGATGCTCGCCCCGTCGGTGAGCACGTATGTTTCATCAAATACAGCCCCGGCTTCGGTAAGCGCCTGCCGGTATCCCTCGTACCGGTTCTGGTTGAATTTGTTCTCCATCCCGCCGCTCAAGAAAGCGACGCGTGTATACCCGTTCCCCAGCAGGTGCCGGGCGGCTTCCGCGCCCCCTTGCCGGTTGTTGATATCCACCCAGTTCACTTCATCGGCGCAGGTAAGGGGCTCGCCCGCCACCACGAAGGGGATGTCGTTATCCTTCAGAAGCCTGACGATCTCCCGGGACACGGTCGACGCGGGGATGATAACCCCGTCCGCCCGTTTCTGCAGGACGATATTGTCGATGGCGTTACGATGGCCGCCCATGGAGTGGGCGTTGGCGATGATGAGGCAGTAGTCCTCCCGGTAGATCACCGTCTCGATGCCGTGGAGTTCTTCGTAGAAAAAGGGATTCTTGAAAGCGCTCTGATCGTCGATGTCCACGATCAGCGCGATATTGCGGGTGTTTTGATTGGCAAAATTACGGGCGATGCTGTTGGGCACATAGTTCAGTTCCCTCATGACCCTTCGGACACGCTCCTTGGTCTTTTCCGATATCGAGGGACTGTCATTAATGACCCTAGAGACCGTCGCCTTGGATACCTGAGCTCGGTTCGCTACATCTTTGATATTTACGCCCATATTTCCTCCTATTGTGTAACTGGTTGCACCTGTTTATTAGCATTATTGCATGCATTAATAATAATTATAATGCAACCGGTTGCATATCTACGATACTCTATTTTAAGGAGTTCGTCAAGTGAGTATTATACAAAAAAAAATGAAAATGCGAAATTTCTTTCGCATTAGGATCTATGAATGACTACTGGTTCTATAAGTAGCTAAAGGTATATGCAAGTACTAATAGTTACGCAAAAAGTACTAATACGGATTGTAATTTTGGCAATCCTTGAAAAAACCTTATTTCTCAGTATCTTCCGGTCACGATGCTCCAAAAAGCCCTTATTTCATGGGGGGTACAGGCCAATACAAACAGGTAAGCAACAAACCATTTAGGGACAGAACGGTACGCCTCGCACTTGAATGGGGTTCAAGAGGCCGGAGGTTCGAATCCTCTCATCCAGACCAAAAACCCTTGTGTATCAAGGGTTTTTTGCTTTTGGGGGGCTCTTTTTGGATTAGAACTCGATGAAAAACCATTAGTACTTTTGATAGAATTGGCACTATATTATTGAGAAAAGCCTTGAAATATAACGGTTTTGGCATGGACCGGCATGGGTGCGTGCTTGAACGGGATTCAAGAGGGTAGCGCCCTCAGCACCTGTCAGAGCATTCACAAAGAGCTAATAATTTATTACAAACACGAGACAGTAATAAAACTGTCTCGTGTAAAAATTAATAGCGTCAATTTTAAGGGAAATTATGTATAGTCTATTATAACTTTTTCACCCGGATGCGGCTCCAAAAACCGTTCGTTTCTTTTGATACGGTCGCGAACTGAATCTGGATTTGCGGCAAACCATGATTTGTTCGGGGCATAATACGTACCCCAATGGTACATTATGATATCGGCCTTCTCCAAATAATTGACGAGTTTCAGTGCATTCTCGGTGCCAAAATGATGCAGTGGCGAGTTGTCCTCAAAATCCATAAAAATCAGATCAGCATCTAGGTTGTTAAAATGCTCGTCTAAAAGTTTGCTATCGCCTGGATCCCAAATAACACCGTTTGGAGTATAGAACTTGTACCCGCAGCAGTCTTCCGGCTTGTATACATAAGACTCCCTTTCAGGAAAGTCCAATTGCCACGGATGATCGGCAACAGTCATTTGAACTCTCACACCGCCGATTTTAAAACTCGCCTTAGGGGCGTATGCCACGATACGATTATCCGGAACGCCGATTTCCAAGAGTCTTTCCTTAACTTTTGGTGTTCCATGAAACATTACGCCCAATTCATTCAATTGCAATACCGTCAATTCACCCAAATGGTCCGGATCCGCATGTGTATACAGAACAGCATCTGCTCTGACAATATCACTCGCCGCAATAGGCGGCATGGTGTATTGTGGCGTACCTTCAACTTCGCTCAATAGCGGATTATCAGATATAAAGCTGAGTATCGGGTCTACAAGAATAATTGTTCCGTGGCTATTAAGCATAATTCCGGCGCCTGTCAGCCAATATACGGCCGTGCCGTCAAACGCTTCAAAATCTACTGCAGTCATAGTTACGGGTTCCGGCGCTTTGGCCTGTAAACTTTGGTCAAAATTCAAAATACGTCCTCCTTTTATGTCCGTTGTCATCATGTTCTCAGCCTTGATCCTCTTACGTTAAATATCATAATGACAAGGAGCAGCCCGCCCTGAATGATAAACCGCATGCCTTGATCCATATTAAACGCTTGAAGAATACTATTTAATTCTATAATCACGATGGCTCCTAGTGCACCGTTAATATAACTGCCTTGACCTCCAGAGAGGCTTGTACCACCGATCGTAATAGCAGCAAGTGACAGAAGCGTATAACTTGTAGCCATATTCAACGTAGTGCTCCCCGCATACCCTACGATCAACAATCCCATAAGACCTGCCACAGCACCGCTCACGATATACGACAGAACCAAGACTGCCTTAACGTTTATACCGCTTATCCTGGCAGCGTTAAAATTATCGCCAACGATTTTGAGCGTACGGCCCGGTCGCGTTTTGGTCAGCAATATCTCCGCGATTACGACGATAATGACAACAATGAGGGTCAGGTAGCGAATGGGTGGAACCAAATTGTTGCTGACGGATTTCAGCAAATCACTGATATGGGCAGAAGGCTGTCCTTTCGTAAGCACCATGATCGTACCACTTATGACGCTACTTGTTATTAGAGTCATAATTAATGCCGGTATTTTCGCAAAGCTAATGAAAAAACCATTGAGAAGACCAAAAACGGCGCCAATTAGCAATGCTGCCAGTACAGCTATAAGCAACTGCCATACGTTATCCATAGGCAGTATAGGGCAAATCAACGCCGTAGCTGAGGCCGTAGCCCCAATGGAAAGGTCAATACCATTTTTCCCCGCTATGACTACCGTATTTTGGGATATGGACATCAGCGCAAGCAAACTAGACGTCATCAATATACTGCTTATATTGTTCATCGAGATAAAGCCGGGAGCAATCAAGTTCCCGCCAACCATCAAAACAAAAATAGCAATGATAGACGGAAGCATTAATTTTAGTTTACCGTATGACCGTTTACTTGGAGTCAATTGGTTTTCTAACATATCCAATGCCTTTCAATATCTTTGTCCTTTCCTGCTTATCTGAAAGTATCACGGAAAGCACAACAGTAATAAGTAAAATGAGCGTCTTCAGCAGCTCCTGCCAGAATGTATTTACCCCAAGGAAAATAATGATATTGGACAGCATAAATAAAAACATACATCCGAAAATGCCTCCTCCAAGATCACCCTTTCCCCCAGCCAGGGAAATCCCGCCTATAACTACTGCTGAAATGGCAGTCAATGACATTGATTCTCCCAGCAAAGGATTCCCTCCCTGTACCAGGCTGGTGATAGCCAATGCACCTATCCCCGCAGTCAGACCGGAAAAGCAGTAAACAAAAATCTTAATGCCTATCACATTAATCCCTGAAGAATAGGCGCTGCTTTCGTTCTCTCCGACAGCATACAGATGTGTTCCTACCGGTGTGCGCTTTATAATTTTCCATATCGCATACGGGATTAATATAAAGATAAGATTCAGAGGCAGAAATTCCAGCAACTCGAGCATATAAAAATCCGAAAGCACAGGTGTATGCAGGAAAATAGGCGTCCGTGTTATGACAAGCGCGATGCCGCCGTAAATAATGGATGTGGCGTATGTGGTAAGCAGGGGATTGATGCGTACGACACCAACCATAAAACCGTTTATACCACCAGCCACAATAGACGTTACCAACATAACCACAATCGCGGCGCCAACAGGCATTCCTCCGTTAATCAATGTTACGATAAGAACATTGCTCATGGACAATATCGCTCCAAGCGATATATCAATACCCCCGGTTAATACAACGAGACCTTCACCGATAACAAGACAGATCAAAGGGATATTGGAATTCATAAAACTCTCGGCATATGACAAGTCAAAAGTCGCACTAGTAAAAAAGGCAACGAATAACGACGCTACAAAGAATAAGTAGACGGCTGGCGCAGAAGTTGACTTTGTGAAACTTCGCATAGGACTTAAAGGCTGAATTGGTTTCATTCGTTTTTGTCTCCCTTCCCTAGGGACGCAAAAATGAGATTATCACGCGTAACCTGACTTCCCTTTAGCGTAGCCGCAATCTTTCCCTCATACAAAACGATCACGCGTGCATTCTTTTTATTTGCGCACAAGCTGACAAGCTCATTCTCATCGCTCGAAACAAAGATCATGGACATTCCTCCATCCGCGAGTTCCCACAATATTTCTCTGAGTTCGCTTCTTGCCTTTACGTCTATCCCCTTCGACGGATCGTTTGCCAAAAGCAGTAGAGGATTAGTGTGAATCCATCTCCCGAGAATGACCTTTTGTTGATTCCCGCCTGAAAGCGATGTGATTTTCTGTTTATAAGTCGCGTATTTCACACTGAGCTGCTTAAGGACTTCTAAGGCATTTGTCTTTTTCTTTAATACCAATTCCTGAACAACTTTAATATTCTCTGAAAGGTCATGACTTTTAAAGCTTCCGTCCTTTTCACGGTCGCCCGACACATAAGCTAATCCTTGTTTCACGGAATGCTTGGGGTTATCAATACGCACAGGTTTACCTTCCAGCTCGATATCCAACGGGTCAGATAAACCAAACAAGGCCTTAACGATATCCGATTGACCGTGTCCCTGAAGGCCTGCCACACCGACAATTTCACCGCGTGATACGTCCAGGTCAATGCTGGTATTGTAGCTTTTTATCTTAAGATCCTTTACAGACAGTAGGATGTCTCTTTTTTTTGACTCAGCTACAGACTGCTGAAATTCCTTTATTATATTGCTATCAACTGTATTGTCGCTCTTTCCCGTCATATCCCTTAGAAGCAATTCATTATTGGTCTGGCTCAGCGCAACAGTGGATATGATTTCTCCGCTTCGCATCACCGTAACAGTATCGCAAATAGAGAATATTTCTGACATACGGTGCGAAACAAATAGAATAATCTTTCCTAGCTTTTTGTATTGTTTAATGATATCTTTAACGATTTCAACGTCTTCACGGTAAAGGGCCGATGTTATTTCGTCTATCATAAGTATGTCAAAATCCTGAAAGATGGCTTTACCGAATTCTATTAAATACATCTTGTTAATTGGCAAATCCCCAACCGGGGTATCGATATCGTCACCGAGCCCAAGTCTTTCGAGCACCCTTCTCGTGTCCTGCCGCATCTTATTGTTATTCGTGAATAGACCACGAGTAGGCATATTGCATAGTGTGATATTTTCCCCCACTGATAGATTCGGCAATATGCTGAGCTCCTGAGAGGTGGCCACGATTTTTAGCCTTTTTGCGGCTTTCGGTGAATGGATGGCCACTTTCACGCCGTCAAGGAATATTTCTCCATCGTCTGGCTTCACGAGACCAGAGGCCACTTTGATAAGGGTAGATTTACCGGAACCGTTGCCCCCCAGCAGCGCTCTGACGTCTCCTCCCGTCAATATCAGACTGGCATTTTTCAACGCATGAATACCGCCGTATAACTTGGAGATGTTTTTTAATTCAAGATTCATCGTGATCTCCTGCGCAGTGCATGTGCAAGGGCTTGCAGATCCCTGCAAGCCCTGCCCATTCGTTCTAAGCTCGGATACTAATTGAAGTATGCGTCGATTTCGTCCTGAGTCAGCCAACCATCCAAACAATCGGTGTTTTCCATGTCTTTGACAAGGTCAACGGCTTTGTCAAGAGTAATAGCCTTTGTACCATTCAGGCCTTCCATCCAGGATGCGTTCTGATCGCCTTCACGCGTCACCACGTATGCCGGGTCTCTGATAATCGTGTTCACAAGATCAGAATTCATCGGGTTAGGTTGAAGCACATCGTCTTTAAATGTCTTACCCTGCAATAGGTTTAGCGCGATACCCAGAGCATCTTTGATAATTCCGGGGCTGACTGTCACTGTGATTGAGTTTAGGTTCGGCATAGATGCCCACATATCAATGTACTCTTTCGTATAGTCACCCGTCACCAGCGTGGGCTCTATTCCCGCGTTTTTATATGCATTCAGTATACCAACACTCATTACGTCCTGAGTCAACACACCATCGATATTATTATAGGTCGACAGGAAGGTAGTCATCACGGACTGCGCTTCGGTTGCGGAATATTTCCCCTCGCCGATCGCAAGCGTATTAATGTCAGGATATTCGGCAAGTATGCTATCCACAACGGCCTGACGGGGCTCATTGGCCGGATGTCCGAATATACCGGCAATCTGAACGATATCTCCCTTTCCGCCCAACTGCTCTACGAACCAATTGGTGATGATCCGCATAAAGGCATCGTTGTTGCTGAAAACGCCGTATGTTCCTTCGTAAGCCGCAGGATCGTTGCAGGTTAATACCAAAACACCCTTTTCTTCCGCAAGATCAACAATCGGCTTGATTCCTTCGGCCGACACGGGCCAGATGAGCAATGCATCCAATCCTTTGTTGATCATAGCCGTGCAGTCATTGATCTGCTGCGTCAAGTCGGAAGCACTTGTCGCCACCTGATAATCGGAAATAAGACCTTGCTCCTTGTAAGCTTCCGCCGCTTCTTCAAAATCCTTAACATAAGCAGCAGACCAAGTATTGCCCCAAACAGCTGTTGACAATCCAACTCTGAAGCCACCGTCGGTTTCTCCAGCAGAGGTATCAGCCGAAGCGTCAGGCGAAACCTCTGTTGACGGATTAGGAGATGATTCGGATGAACCTTGCGGGCTGCATGCAGAGAAGATTCCAGCCACCAGCATTACGCAGAGCAGAAGTGCACCAATAGATTTCAGTTTCTTCATTTTCCCCTCCTAGTTAATAGTAGTCTTACCCGTTTTTTCATTGCATAAGTTCGTCAACAGATATTTTCTGTTTTCAAAGCCTTAGTATGAGACGGGCAAGCGGTTTATAGATAAAGTTTATTATTGATGCATTGTTTACCACAAAGACATAATTATATAGTTTATATTGATTTATTAATGTTAACATTAGTTGCATTAAGTTATATATTATATCCTCACTATTTCGCCTGTTTATGTTGTTATCCTTTTGTTTTCATTTATATTATTATATTCTTAACAATAAATAGGCAAAACATGAATATCATTGCTAAACTATCAATACTATATTGCAACTTTTTAAGGTATCTGCTATTATAATATCTATTGGTAAACGTTTTTATCATTTACAGTACCCACACTCCCGATAGGAAATAGGCACGTTATATATTCCCCGTTTCAATACACAGAAAAAAGGAATTAATGTATTATGAAAGAAACAAAAGTTACTATTCAGATGATCGCTGATAAAGCACATGTCTCGAAGGGACTCGTGTCCAGAGTACTCAATGGAAAAGATGTCCGCGTTTCAGCCCAAAAGCGATCGCTGATTCTTAAGATAGCAAATAATATGGGGTATACGGGTACAAAATCGTCAGCACCAAACACCAGAAACAAAAAATACATTGCGCTTATTCAACCGGGCTTTGATTTTGACTTAATATTCAGAATGACCAATGCCATCACCGCGAAAATTAACGAATATGGTTATTCTCTCTTATTATTAAACAGTTGGGAAAACAGCAATATCGAGCGTCAGCATCTGGAGTTTTGTATCAATAATAATGTTGGCGGCATCATTCTAAACCCTTGCAATACTGTTGATAACATTGATATGTATGAGTCATTAATAAATAGCAGCTTCCCTTTGGTTTGTATAGACAGATACATAGACGAATCCGCTTATTCATTTGTGACATCTAAAAATGCTGATGCTATGTTTAATCTTACAGAATACTTAATTAAAAGAGGCCATAAGGATATATTAAGCATTGTTCAAGACAAATCCACATTAACAAATGTATCTAAAGAACGCCTTAAGGGTTATTACCGTGCGATTGATAAGCACGGGCTGACAGGCCATAATGAAATAATATATCCAGATCGAAATTATCAATGGCAACCTTTATATTCGCTCTTGACCTCTGCCCAGAGATTTACTGCGTTTATATTAAATACATCATGGGATATGCGCTATTTCTATGATTTATTAAATTTGACAGACTATCCACTGCAGGGTAATTTTGAAGTTGCCATATTTGATGATTTTACTATGCCATATACGGAATTTCTGAGGAACAAAGATAACGCGCTTATCAACAACGTCAGATATATTATCGAGCAGGAACCAGAAAAAATGGGGGAACAGGCCGTAGAAATTATCATTAATCGAATAAAAAAAGGAGTGTCTACAGAACCGACCCATATCTTTTCAGATTGTGTAGTCCAGGAAATATAAGAGCTTCTTATTTGAATCAACGACCAGTAGGGTTAGTGAAAAGAAAACGCACCAAGCATTACAAGTACTAATAGTTACACCAAAAGTACTAATACGGTCTGTAATTTCTGCAATATACCAAAAAGCTTATTTATCAGTACATTCCGGGTATGAAGCCCCGAAAAGTCCTTATTTTATGCGGGGGACAGACCAATACAAACAGGTATGCAACAAACCATTTGGGGACAGAACGGAACGCCTCGCGCTTGAATGGGGTTCAAGAGGCCGGAGGTTCGAATCCTCTCACCCAGACCAAACGAGAACGGATGCTATGCGAATAGCGTCCGTTTTCTTTTTGAATTGCGGTAATAGGGGTCGGGCTACGGGTATAGCAGAACCCCTTCGGGGTGAAAGGGGGCGCGCCTGAGCGCTGCCAGTGGCAGAAGAAGCGAAGGCGCCAGCCCAATGAGCAAAGGAAGCCTGCAAGCGGCAGTGCGGCAGGCGACTATTGCGAATTGAGGGCAGCGGAGGTTCGAATCCTCTCACCCAGACCAAAAACCCTTGTGTATCAAGGGTTTTTTGCTTTTTGGGCATTAGTATTGCTTAGGGAAAGTATTAGTACTTTTTGTATAATAGAATCTATTGAAGTGAGAAAAGCCTTGAAACATAACGGTTTTGGGATAGAACGGTAAGGTGCGCGCTTGAACGGGATTCAAGCGGGTTGACAATACTATTCTTTATACTTGAACTTTTCCAAAAATAACAGTAAAACTTCTGACCAAGCCTTAGCGTATTAATTAAGTCCATGCTCTTTTACCACTTGCTTAAACCGTTGAGTGGCCCATAGGCATATATCCCATAAAACACTGACCGGCACATCGGTATAGGGCAACGTATGCAGATATCTTGGCGGTCCGTACTCAACCGTAACAGTCATTTCCTGCCTATTGATAGCCTGCAGGTGACGGGCAATTGCGATCCACCATTTTTCGTGTTGTATTAATTCATCTTTATATTCCGGAGCCCGGGGATCTGGAACCTGTGGGCCCTGGGCGTATCCCACACGCGCATGGATGTGAATGGACCGTTGAATCGGCAGTATCATTTGATCCGGCATATCCTCCAACAACGATTCGCATACACAGCACCAATGACTGAAGTCTGCGGTTAATTTCATATCAGGAAAACGATGTAAGAGCGCATTGGTAGACCATGGCGAATAGGTGGGCCGACTTCTATGGGTTTCGTGTGCAATTTGTACGGGAAAGGATTTCTCATACTTCATTATTTTTTCAAAAAAAATGCATTGTTCGTCATATGTCATCTTGTCCCGTCCCGAATGAGCAACGATTAAAAATGGAGAGAGCTTCATCGATAATTCAGTTAACCGGCAAAACGATTCATAATGATTATCAACGGTCTGAATCTGAGGAATACATATCAGATTATGCTCACGAAGCAGATCTGAAAGTAATTCCACATCGTCATTTTCTGTAATAGCCGCCTCGATGCCATCATATCCAGCTTGTGCGATTTGCGCAATTTGTTCTGGTAGAAGACCTTCCATTCCCCATAATTGTTTGATCATAAGCAACTTCACTTAAACTCATCTCCTTATCTATAGACATATTACGGCTCGATGAACTTCCATCGAGCCGTAATAGACTACACCACGCGTACATCAAAGTACCGTTGTTTCCGCATAAAACCCTCTGGTTTTACCATCAACAGTTAAGTCCTTGGTAATATGGAAACATGTACTCTGACGGATATCCGCGCACGAAGCCCCTGCCTGGAGCTCGAATTCACCAGCTTCTACTTTCCAATTCATATTTTCATCCAAGAATGCAAGCTGACTGGCCTTCATGGTAAACTCTACTGATTTTGTCTCCCCTTTTCTGATATAAACACGCTTAAAACCCACCAGTTCCTGAACAGGACGTACCATTGAGGAAACCTTGTCGTGGATATAAAGCTGAATGACCTCGTCACCATCATACTCTCCTACATTGGTTACCTGCACAGTGCAGCGGATCCGGCCGTCGGGTTCAATCTCCTTAGACGCGAGGGATATCGCTTCATATTGAAAATGCGTATACGATAAACCGTGTCCGAAATAATAGAGCGGGAGAGCCGTATCGTTGATATAGCCGTTCGGATTTTCGATCATACCGGGATGACCCGCACTGATGTAGCCGCTTCCCCTGGGCAGGCTGTAATACACCGGTATCTGCCCGGCATTTCGGGCTGCCGTTACGGTCAGCCGGCCGGCTGGATTATACTCTCCAAATAATACGGAAGCTATTGCTTTCCCACCAAATTGGCCTGGCTGCCATGCCTCAATAATGGCATCAAAATGACTGGCCACATATTCACTGGATAACGGCCGTCCATCAAAATGCACCACAATTGTTTCTTTATTTAAGGCATACACCGATTTTGCGAAATCTTCCTGCATCCCAGGTAATCCTATGTCGGTAGAATCAATCCCTTCACCAACGGTACTGTTAGCCCCCCAGCCATTTTTCCCGCCTAATGTGAGTATCACGACATCCGCTTCCGCCGCAATCTGCAGTGCATACTCCCAGCCAGAAATATTATTGCCCGATACAGGACAGCCCATGGCGCATGTAACCGTGGCGTCGGGCACAGAATCTGTAATTGCCTCAAAAAGGGTGCGGCCATTAGGATACGTCTCCCGAATGCGTTTTTCAATCCTTGGGCTCGTTTCCCGGATATCCCCCGGATGTCGTTGTTTAAGCCGGTTAATGACAGAGTCAGGATCATCCGGATCTATTTGTCCCTCTTCTTCACGATTTAATATAAGGTCAATCATACCAGGGTAAGAAAATGTACCGAAAAAAGAACGAAGGCTATCTGCATGGGGTCCTATCACAGCGATTTTCTTTACCGTTTTTGAAAGAGGCAGCCGCTGATCTTTATTTTTTAGCAGGGTAATTACTTCCTGGGCCATTCGCAGACTCAATGAATCACCGGCGTTGCTGGAAAACACTGTCTGTATAGTATCTAGAGCTGGATATGGTTGTTCAAACAGACCTAGACGGAATTTTAATGTCAGTATACGGCGCACTGCCTTATCGATTTCCTGCTGGTCCAACCGACCCTGCGCAACGGCTTCTTCCAGATGATAGTTAAAGCAGGTAGGCTTGGGATACTCGATATCAATACCGGCCTTCAACCCCTGAATGCCGGCTTCCTCATAGGTTTGGGCAGTACAAAATGGGTCAACCAGCCGATCCATAGAAATATAATCCGATACAACAACACCCTCAAAACCCAATTCGTTCCGCAACAGATCAGTCAAGATTCCTTTGGAGCTTACGATAGGCTCGTGATCGAGCATCGCATACGAATTCATGACGCCCATAAGACCCGCTTTTGTAATGGCGGCCTGAAACGGTTTACAATGAATCTCACGCAAGTCGCGTTCGCCAACCAAACTCTGCGCCATATTCAGACCGCCCTCAGATATACCATGACCAATGAAATGCTTACCGGTCGCGATAATGGCATCGCGGTCTTCCTCTCCCTGCAATCCTTGAACAAAGGCGGTCCCCATTGCGGCCGCAAGGGTAGGATCTTCTCCATACGTTTCGGAAAGTCGACCCCATCTAGGATCTCTGGCAATATCAAAAACTGGAGAAAGAGCTTGGCGGAAACCGACAGCCGTCATTTGCTTGCGGATAATGTCTGTCATTTCCGTTACCATCTCCGGATTCCATGTTGACGCCTGCCCGATCGCAGTAGGAAATACGGAGGCGCCGGTAAACAATCCCCCAGAAATGGCTTCCACATGGAGAATAGCCGGTATGCCGAATTCAGTATTCTCTACCAAATGCTTTTGGAGACAGTAACTGTATTCCGCGATCTGTTCCACATCGTCTGCCACTGACATGGCTCCTACGTTGCCGATACCATTTGGTATCAATTTCTGAAAATCCGGAATTCCTTCCCCTGAAGTAAACAGGCACGTTATCTGATCGATCTTCTGACGCAGACTCATTCGGGACATCAAGTCTTGCACACGTTCTTCGACCGGAAGAGCAGCGTCTTTATATTTCATCATTCATTTCACCCCAATAATCATCGTTAAGAATAAAAACATGGGACAACCGTAACGAAATACGGTTGTCCCATATGGTCTTACTCTTCTGTCATAAAGTCAGTTACATTGTCAATCGTTATCGGCTTGAAGGGCACATACACGTTCTCTATCGTGGCGGGATCTACGCCATCACGCAACTGCTTAAAAACCTCTACCGCAGCCTCAGCCTGTCCCTTTGCGTCCTGCAGGACTGACATGGTGAGTTCGCCAGCGGAGATAGAAGCCAATGCGTCATCGGAGCCATCCAACCCTACGGTGATTACTTCGTCCAGCATCCCCGCAGTTTTGAGGACCTCCACAGCCCCGAGGATGGAATCGTCATTCTGCGCAACGACACAGTCAATCTTGTCATAGGCCTGCAGCCAATCCTCCATTACGGTAATGCCCTGGTCCTTGGTGTTGTATGTGGCCACTTCCGCAGCAATCTCAACATCCGTACGGTCTGCCAAGCCATCTAAAAGGCCCTGTTTGCGCGCACTATATTGAGAATCGTTGGGGTTTCCAGTCTGATACAGAATCACGGCATTTTCAGGGAGTACCTCGGCCAGATATTGTCCTTGCAGCAGTCCGGCCTCATAGTTCTCGGAGCCAATGTAGATATATCCGTCATAGCCGCCATCATCGCGAACATTAGTCAAGTATGAAATGAATGGCAGTCCAGCCGCTTTCGCAGCCTCAACAGCCGGAATTGACGCATCCAAATCAATGGTAATCGCTGTTACGACATCTGCTCCCTGAACAATGAAATTGTCTATCTGACCGTTCTGCGTATTGGAATCGCCTGCGGCATCTGCCACCAATACCTGCATGCCCTCTGCTTCAGCAAAACTCACCAGATAGTCTCTAAACTTAATGCAATAAGGATAAATGTCGTTCATATTGGAAAAACCAATAAGAAACGGTTCAGTTTCAGCTTCGGGTTCAGGTTCGCTGCTTTGCTGGGCATCAGTAGACTGATCAGGTGATGCATCCGGTGCAGGATTGTTTGATGAGCAACCCGCGAAGCAAAGGATCACCATTGTCAATGCCAGGAATAACACCAGTAGTTTAGTCTTTCTGTTCATTTTCGTCCTCCTATTTTTTATTTCGCTCAACTTTCGTTGATCGAACTTTTTTTCGTATTATGCGTCGGAGCAACCATGACTCTCCCTGATTTTGTTTTCACATCGAGAATGACCGCTCCGGCAATTAAGACGCCCTTAACGATTAATTGGTATTGCGTTGACACATTCAGTAGATTCAATATATTGTTAATCATACCAACGATGATGCTACCGATCAGCGTCCCCGTCACGGTACCGACGCCTCCGGAGAAACTGGTTCCACCAACGATAACAGCCGTGATCGCATCGAACTCATATCCTTCACCGACAGAAGGCTGCCCTGACATCATACGCGACATGAGCAATACGCCTGCAATACCGACCATTGCACCACTGATGGAAAAAATAAGACGCTTGGTTCGTTTCACATTAACGCCTGATGCTATGACTGAGTTTTCGTTTCCGCCTATGGCATAGGTATATAGACCTATTTTCGTATAGCGCATCAGCACAAAGACGATGACGACGCAGAGCAACATTAATACAACAGGCACTGGAATTATTCCTATATAGCCTTGCCCCAGCCAACGTATTTTTTCCACTCCATTGATGGCGGTTCCACCAGTATAAACTTGCGTAATCCCCTTGACGATATTCATCATTGCCAAAGTAGCGATAAAAGCTTCAATTTTATAACGAGTGATCAAAAAACCATTTGTCCACCCCACGACCATACCTACCAGTATACCGACCGTTACAGCTAAAAAAACATTTCCGGTGGAAACCAGAACACCTGCAGATAGGCAGCCGGCTAACGTACAAGTAAGACCAGCGGAGAGGTCTATCAGCCCACTGACAATCAACAACGTCTCGCCGCAGGCAATGATCGTCACTACACTGATTTGCTTCAAGATATTCATAAGATTCTGCGGTTTGAGAAAATTTTTATTGATCAACGCCGATGCAATAAATAAGGTAATGAAAATAAGAAATATACCATACTTTCTGTAAATCTGTATTGCGCTGATGTTCATACTTTTCATTTTCATTGTACGTTCCTGCCCTCCACGATTTTTTTCATAACTGCATCCTGGGTGGCCTCGTTTTGGTCTAGATCTCCCACAAAGCTCCCATTCGTTAGTACCTTGATCCTATGACTCATCGACAGGACTTCAGGAAGCTCAGAGGAGATAAGAATTACCGCCATACCCGAAGCAGCCAAATCAGCAATCAACCGATAAATCTCCTGTTTTGCGCCTACGTCAATCCCCCGGGTAGGCTCGTCAAGGATGAGCACTTTGATATCCCGAATAAGCCACTTAGCCAAAACCACCTTTTGTTGGTTGCCTCCGCTTAGTGTACCAACATATGAATCCCAGTTTTCCGCCTTAACTTTTAGTTTTGTACAAATTTGATCCGTTGCAGCGGCAACTTCTTTTCTGCGTATCCATTGATAAGGGGCAAAGCGGTCGCAATTTGGCAACGCAATATTATCTTTAATGCTGCGTATACCGACAAACCCATAAACCGCGCGATCTTCGGTCACCATAGCGATTCCCTGGTGAATAGCATCTTTGGGGTGTCCGATGGCAATCTCTTGTCCACTTAAAAAAATACTTCCCCCGGTAATTGAATCCAAACCAAAAATACTGCGAACAATCTCACTGCGGCCAGATCCCATAAGACCTGCAAATCCAAGTATTTCACCTTTCTTCAACGTGAAATTGATGTCATGAAATTTCCCCGCTGATTCCAAGTGCTCTACACGCAGCACCTCTTCGCCCTGTGGTTTTGAAAGCTTCGGGAAAATATCCTTTACCTCCCGGCCAACCATCATGGATATCAAAGTATCGACATCCGTTTCTGAAATAGGGCAGGACCCGATATACTGACCATCCCGCAAAACTGTCGCCTCATCGCAAATAGTAAAAACCTCATCCAGTTTATGCGAGATAAAAATAATGGATATATCGTCTTCGCGGAGTCTGTTGATTTGATAAAAGAGGTGCTCGGTTTCAGCCGCTGTCAAGGCTGAAGTTGGCTCATCCATAATAATCAGTTTCGCATTTCGGGAAATAGCCTTAATGATTTCGACCATTTGTTTTTGAGCCACACTGAGGTCAGCCATCTTTTTATTTGCGTCATAGCCAAGTCCAAGGCGATCCATAAACTCCTGCGTATCTTTCAAACGCTTACGCTTATCTATAAAGCCCTTCAATTTCTTCTGCGGTTCTCTGCCTATATAAACGTTCTCAGCAATTGTAAGTTCTGAAATAGGGTTGATCTCTTGAGGGACGATGGCAATCCCGCTATCAAGGGCTTCCTTCTCGTTGTTAAAGTGTATTTCTTTGCCGCAAAACACTATATTGCCCTCATATTCAACATAGGCACCGGACAATATTTTCATTAAGGTGGATTTTCCGGCTCCATTTTCACCTATCAAAGCATGGACGCTGCCTTTTTTTACCTCAAAATTGACGTTATCGAGGGCCAATACGCCAGGAAAACGCTTTGTAATACCTTTTAATTCCACAATGTTTTCTGCGTTCACTTTTTATCCTCCAATGTAAAAAAGTTAAAACGTTTCAACAATTTAGACAAAAATAATAAAGATTTCGATAAAAAAATTATAGTACGGAATCCTCCAAAAATCAATGGATATTTTGCTTTTCGCATTTTTTTTTATTGTACCACTAAAGTGAAAGAATTGAGATGCGCATATAATCGCGATATAAGCTAAAACGGTTTAACATAATTCATCACGCTTGAATCCGGACCGTGCTCCCCCTCACCATCAAGTGAGTATCAAAATTTAGCAACTGCGGTTTTGCATTCTCATCTTCCAATAACCTTATCATTTCTTCTGCAATACATTTACCAATCTCATCCGCATGAATATACACGGACGTAAGCGGTATTTCCAACACTTCGTCAAAACTTACATCATCAAATCCCACAATTGATAAATCCTGCGGAATGTGTATTCCAAAGGTTCTGGCCCTACTGTACAGACCAAATGCCATATTATCATTAAACGAAAATATACCAGTAACTCCTTGCCCAAGTAAATACGGCAATGCCGCTTTTCCACTTTCCATTTCGTAATCGCCATAGTAAACAAGTTTGGGATCATATTCTATATCAAACTCACATAGCGCGCGGCGATATCCTTTTAACCTATAACCGGTAACGTTCATTTTAGCGCTTCCGGCAAGACATCCTATTTTCTTATGCCCCAATTCAAGTAAATGCTTGGTAGCAATATAGCCACCTTGTTCATAGTTAACTTCTATGGTACTGCCAATACCTTTTTCATATAACGTACGATTATCACGGCTCATTATGGGCAGCCTGCTTTTCGCCAGGCTGTCTTCCAGTTCGCTCCATTCTTGGCTGTTCTCATCTATCGCAGGAATAGAAAGAATAATTCCTTCCACTCCTTTTGCAATTAAATCCTTTAGGCGTTCTGCGGAAAAAACTTCGTTATTGTTAGCAGTACAGCAAATTAGAACATACCCTTTTTTGCGAACAGCACGGTCAATACCCATAAATACTGTTGACATATGCGGGTTTGTAATGTCTGCAATAATTAGTCCCAACATCTTGCTATGTTTTGTAGCCAAACTTACTGCAATCTGGTTTGGCAAATAGTTTAAATCTTTTGCTATCTTTATGATCTTCTGCTTTGTTGTTTTTGATATTCTAGAGGGTTTATTTGAAAGTGCCATGGAAACTGTGGCCACCGAATAACCCGATGCCTTGGCGACGTCCTTTATAGTAACCTTCATTGTTGGCTTTTCTCCTCCCAATAATCCAAACCATCTTTATTTCTTAATTTAATGTAGTATAGCGGAATTCTTGTTATATTTCAAGGAAACCGCTTTTGTATGGTTGTAGAAGAGAGGAAGAATTTCTCATTAAATTCTCATTGCTTCTTGTATCTTTCCACCCAATAACATTGATAATACTGCTCTTCTCAAGATTCGGTATTTGCTCACGCCCGTATGGTTTTATATCATTTATACAACAGATCAAATATTTATCATCAAGCTTATCTATTCACTTCCGTTTTCCTTGTTGTAAAGTTCTGTAATAACTACACGGAATATGAAACTGAGTCAATTAGGTTTTGAGAAAAATATACAGAATTCAAACCAATCTCTCACAGTCAAAAGATCAATTATCGCCCCTCCCAACTGGAACTTTGTTCACCAGCATAAAAGAACGCATTTAATTCTTTTATGAGTCCATTCTCGATTTTAAAAGCCTCGGCTACAATGCAGGACAAAAATTTCGGATTTGTCGAGCTAGTCTTTCTCAGATCCGCAAAGGAGACGATAACCCCTCTCTGCACATCAATAACCGGATACCGCCTATTTATAACATTCCAGCGCCATCCTTGGTTTTGGGATTTTATAAAATCTCCCCTCGCACTGTTTGGAAAGTTCTTCGCATCCGTTGTGACTGTGCCGCATTCTGTCCGTATGGCATCGGGATGAAAAGGCAGTTGATATCCATCGATGCTTCTTTCGACAGCGTTCCAATATGATTCAACGGCTTCTATCATCTCACCTTTTCCGATCTGCTCATCTTGAGGTAAAACAGAATCAAATGATCTGCTCGGCTTAAGCTCCCAAGGCATATTCTCATAATGGGCAAAAATCTGATCCCGAATGATTTCTTCGATTTCAGTTATGAGACCGTTCACCACCTTAAGCCTGGCCACATACAGCCACCATTTTGCCCTATCTCCCACATGCTCAGTCGTTGTATTGGTCAATACTCCAAAGAATACTGCGCTTTCCGTTTCCGGATCTATAAATGTCTGTCTGTACGGCATACGTTTTGCTTGGCCCCAAATACAGCTTGACGCTATTTCTTTCACAATACCATTGTCAGTAACCTTTATGTCAGGGGAAAGAGTAAGTCTTGAAATATCATTGTTAACCAGTGCCTCCAGATATTCCAGCATGATTTTCAATAATTCTTTTTTATGAAGTCGTTTCATGATTCACAATCCCGTTTAGATTATTTGTTTACCAGTATCCGATATTTCGCCCCATGCGGCAAATGTGAAATTATCGAGTTTATTCCCTATATTGATCCCGAAAAAACTCCCTATATCATGAAGTTCTTTCGTATTCATCAATGTAACCGCCTGCATGCCCTGATGGCCCTTTTCCAGCCAACTCATGATATACACATTGTCTCGGACTTTAATATAATCGCACTCGGCAGCCTCAAGCAATCCCCTTTCTTTCTCTTCCGCTTCCAACAATAAATAAACCATATGCTCGTTATTCATATACAAATGCTTGACCACAAATTTATTTTCATAATCATAATGCCAATTTATTATTTTTCCCACCAAATCCACAGTATATTTATGCCTGGCCCGTATTTTTACCGCGCCAGGCCTTTGTATATACCCAAAATGAATAGTTCTTTCTACATCGCGAGGACGTGAAGAATCGCCGAGTTCCGCACGTATCAACGTAACGAGATCGGTCTTTGTATCTATGATTAACGTCATATTGATCAATGGAAACGTAAAGGAGCGCAAATGATTGAGCAAAAACAATCCCGGGTCTGTGTCAAGTTCGAGAATCTGGGCGTATTCTTCAGTAAAATCATTGTTATCCACCGACCACTCGATGTTCTCTCCGGAATGTATTCGGTATACGATATCCTCATGATCATCAAATGCAAAGCATAGGGTCTGGCCTGAAAGCTTTTCGGTAAAATCACCCCGGACAGATTCCCCCATTCCGCTTTTAGGTATACCTACTTTTTGGCATTCCTCACATATTTCCTTAACTTCCCCACGGGTCAGAGGAGTGATAACAGCGGTTTTTTTAGCCATTACCGATGCTCCTTTCTTCTACTTAATAGACGTCGCGGCAAAAAAGCCTCCGTACGTTGCGTCGCTTACGTTCCCTGGCCGCACACAATCTCCGATTATCTTTACATCAGATACAATACCCGAAAACGCCTCAGCTAGCTGCCGCAGAGGCTTCATTCCTGTTGCTAGAATAACGGTATCCGCCTCTATAAATGACTCATCGCCGTTTTTATTTATGATTGTAACGCCTTTTTCAGTGATCTCCGTACAGCTAGTCTCCATCTTCCAAGAAAGTTTATCTTGCTTTTTCATCAATATATTAAGTGCGGCTTTGTATAGAAGATTGGCGTGCGGCGCCAATTGATCTGTCATTTCGACAATCACGGTCTCCCTGCCGGACTCTGCCAAATGCAGGCCCATTTCACAGCCTATCTCACCGCCGCCGATAATGACAACCGTCTTTCCGATCTGTGGTATGATCTGATAAGCGTCTACCGCCTGGATCACATTGGGTAAGTCAACACCCTTAATTGGTGGTTTGACCGGTACAGATCCGACCGCAACGATCAGTTCATCAGGGACCAGTGCCTCGACCTTTTCTGGTGTTGCTTCAGTATGGAGATGCATCACTATATCCGAGTTTACGACACGGTTGACCAAATAACGTCTGTAGTTCCGCAGATCAACCTTTCTTCCTTCATATTCCGAAACATTGATCAATCCGCCGAGTTCTTTCTCTTTTTCAAATAGATGAACTTCATGTCCGCGCTCGACCGCAGTGAGTGCTGCCTTCATACCGGCAGGACCGCCTCCGACCACCACTACCTTCTTTTTAGATATTTCATGGAGCCTGTCCATCTCAATGCGATCCCTTCGGCCAAAAACCGGATTTACTGAACAGCCGTGGGTTATTCCTCCTGTCGCCACATGGTAACAGGAATTACAGCGCAGGCATGGCACAATATCATGTTCCTGTCCCGTTTCAGCCTTATGAGGCCATTGGGGATCCGCCAGCAATGCTCTTGCCATAGCGACTCCGTCAACTCGACCTTCTGCCACTACTTTTTCCGCTTCATCAGGCATCGTGATACCGCCGACCGTCACAACAGGGATACTGATAGCTTTTTTCACCGCCTCCCCCAAATTCAGGTTATACAGGTGGGGGTATAGATTCGGCGGTTCCACATGAGTCGTAAGGTCATAGTACTTATCTATACCGGATGATACCTGAACCATGTCTATTTTTTCTTCTATCAATTGCAAAAAACGTATGACTTCTTCGAGATCAATACCATCTTCACAATGTTCATCCCCCCCGATTCGCATGTCCAGGGGGAAGTGCGGGCCAACGGCTTCACGCACTTTATCCACGATCATCATAGGGAAACGGATACGGTTCTCAAAATTCCCGCCGTATTGATCCGTTCTTTTGTTATACTTAGGGGATAAAAACTGAGCAGGAAGCCAGCCATGTGCAAAATGAAGCATGCACATATCATACCCCATCTTCTTCGCTTTCAAAGCGGTTAAGGCATAGCTGTCCGCTACGGCCTTCATATCGTCCTCATCCATGGCGTCCACTTGTACCCCATCAGCATCTTTCCCAATGTTTCGAATCATACGAATGGGACCGATGGGATGTTTATCCGGAGCCACGTCCGCCCAAAGGCCTGCGTGCAATAATTCTACCGACGCCTTGGCGCCGTACATGTGTATAATATTTAATTGATCCATATACATTTCCATGTGCGGTTCAAACATTCCCGGCCAGCCCCGCGCAATAAATGACCTGTCATTATCCACATTGCAGCTGCCCAGGACAACAAGGGCAGCGCCCCCTCGCGCCTTGGCTGCCAGATCCTCCATCTTATGGGCAGCTATAAAACCTCCGCCCATAGGAGCCGCAATGATCCTGTTTTTCAAGACCAGGCTGTTAACCTTCAAAGGAGTAAATAAAGACCGATACTTAAGCATAATTCCATTCCTCACTATGTTAGTCGTTTTTATTCAGTCGCCTAAGGATATCTTGAAGCGTCTCTTCATCAAAGGCAGTGTTGCTGAAGCCGTAAACGGAGCATAACGCCATTCCCCGAAGCATTCCTTCCGCCATTTTCGGATTATCGTTGAGATTGGATAGCAACGCCCCTTCCCCTCTTAGATATCCGATGATTTCCTCGTAAATACGCTTTTGATCGGGGTCGTCCATCAATTCCCCCAGTGTAGAATATCTGGTGTATGTATGAGTGATTCTTTCTGTTGACTCGATATATACGCTCTCTTCCAATCTGATATCCTCTGCTGAACTCGCAGCCATAACTCGGTAAACGCCGCTTTCCACAAACCAGTCATGTATTGTGGTATCGTAATACGCAAACGACCGCTTGCCTAGGGAAAACGTCACCGTTTTCTCCTCCCCCGGTTCCAGATAAATCTTTTCAAAGCCCTTCAGTTCCTTTACCGGACGTATGACGTTACTGTCTCTCTTTCCGACATACAGTTGTACGATTTCTTTACCGGCCATTTCTCCCACGTTCTTTATGTTGATGGATACTTGAAGGCTCTCTTCATCAGTCATCCTCGTTTTGTCAAGGGACATACCTGTATATACAAAACTCGTGTACGTAAGCCCATATCCAAATGGAAAGAGCGGAGCTATTTGTTTCGTATCATAGTACCGGTATCCTATAAATAGCCCTTCCTTGTAATCGACATGTCCCTGTTCTCCCGGAAAATTGATATGCGATGGATTATGGCTCAGTCTGGCAGGAAACGTCTCGGCCAGTTTCCCGCAGGGGTTCGCGTCGCCAAACAGGATGTCGGCTATAGCGCCGCCAAAGGCCTGTCCGCCTAAATAGGCCTCTATCAATCCTCTTACATTGCCTATCCACGGCATTTCCACAGGGGCGCCGTTGCACAATACGACTACCGTATTTTCCTGTACCTTGGTTACTTCCTCGATCAATCGGATATGGTTTTCCGGCATCCGCATGTGGGGCCTGTCATACCCCTCCGATTCATATTCTTCAGTCAATCCGGCGAATACAATAGCCGTATCCGCATGTAATGCCGCTTCTTTCGCTTCTTTTATCAGGCTCTCATCCACTCTATCCGTATACCGTTCATATCCATCCGCATATGTGATATTATTCGTCTTTTTCTTAATCTCCTCGTATATGTCATCGAGTACTGACGGGTTTACATGTGAGCTTCCAGCTCCTTGATATCTTGGTATTTTAGCCATCGCCCCGATAAGAGCCAGATCGCAGTCTTTCTTCAACGGCAGTATTTTCTGATCATTTTTCAAGAGCACCATGGACTCCATAGCCGCTTCTTTCGCGATACTGTGATGCTTGACGATATCCCATGATGCGTTCTGCTTCTTGCTGTCGGCGGCTTTGACAATGATTCTTAGCAGGCGGTCTACGACCTTGTCAAGAGACGCGATACCGAGCCGTCCTTCCTGTACAGCCTGTATTATTTTGATAGTATTCTGTCGGCCGCTTGGAGGCATTTCGAGATCGAGACCTGCGTCAATGGCCTTGACCCTGTGGGCGACAGCCCCCCAGTCCGATACGACAAACCCGTCAAAACCCCACTCGTCTCTCAAGATATCGCTGAGCAGGTATTTGTTTTCCGAGCAGTAATGCCCATTAACTTTATTGTAGGCGCACATCACAGTCCAAGGCTGTGATTTGATCACCGCGGCCTCAAATCCGGAGAGATAGATTTCCCGAAGCGTCCTCTCGTCGACCCGTACATCCAGGGACAACCGAAAATCCTCCTGGTTATTCGCTGCAAAATGCTTTAGAGAAGTCCCCACTCCTTCGCTCTGCACACCATCTATATATGCTGAGGCCATCTCAGCGGTCAGATAGGGATCCTCGGACAGGTATTCAAAGTTCCTCCCGCATAAAGGGGAGCGCTTTATGTTAATCGCAGGGCCCAGAAGTATAGAAACCCCTAGCGCCTGGCATTCGACCCCAAGGGCTTTGCCCACATTTTGAATCAGCCGCCTGTCGAAAGAACTGGCCAATGTCACTTCGGGCGGAAAACAGGTCGCCTTTGTACTCGCGTTTAATCCCAAGATATCAGCGCTATCATCCTGTTTTCTCAAACCATGGGGCCCATCACTCATCGAAATGGACGGTATCCCGAAACGCTTAAGCCCTTTGGTGGAGAAAAAGCTATCACCTGAACACATCGCCGCTTTTTCCTCCAAGGTCATCTGCGATAAGATTTTTTTAATATTCCTCTCCATTGCCTTTCTCCACAATGCCCATTCAAAGTCTCGCCTATGATTTGCCTGATCCGTCTTCTATCCCAATGCTTTCTTGCGAAACAAGCCCCTTAGCCAAATAGAAACACTCTTCAATATATCAGACCGAAAACTGATCCCCATAAACAATAATAAGAATATAGCGATGACGACCTGCTGATACATACTCGGGAATCCGCTCACGAGAATAAAGACTTTGATAATCTGCGTCGTGATACTCCCTATGAACACACCCACAATCAGGTTGGTAACCTTCTCCAGGGATAACGCGATACAGACGCAAATGATGGCATCTATGACCATGCCCATAGTCGTCATATTGCTCTGGGCCGTCATCACACCGGATCCGCCAAGCTGCATAAAGGAGAACGTACCAGCAAAGAATCCGGAAATGGCGAAACACATGATCCTGACTTTGTTTATGTCTATTCCGTTCATTTTGGCCACAGACACCCCATTCCCAACAGCCCGAACATGGAATCCTATGCGCCTGAGATTGAACAGAGCATACGCGATGGAAAACGCGATCAATCCAATAATAACGTTTTGGGGAAAACTGGCCAAAGCAAACACATCACCGGGGGCCATAACTCCTTTTCCGCCAAAAATCAGTCCGCTGAAACTCTCATAAACAAGCATCATACCGATAGACACTATGATCGACGGAATTCTCAGAAGTGCAAACATGCTTCCAGTCAGAAGTCCTCCCAGCAAACCGACTACCGGACATAGGATAACCACCCCGATTACGCCCAGATTCAGCATATTGGCAAGATTGCCTCCAATAATGCCTGAGATCAATACCACGGCTCCAACGGAAAAATCCCATAGGCCTATCTTGATCTCAAAGCATAGTCCCCAGGCAAGAATCGCCATAGGAATCGCCTGTAGCATCAGGATCCAAAGCAAACGCAGGTCTATCCGGTCCGGGTATATAAAATGGCTTATTAGAAACAGTGATGCAGGCAATGCGATGGTCAATATAATATTCTTTGCTGTGTTTACATATTTTCTCATGTCTGCCCTCAATTATATCGGGAGGGTGCGGTCACACCCTCCCAACCTTTCAGTTAAACGTTCTATTTGACTTTCGCCAGTATGTCTTCCATCGTCCACTGGGACGCGATTTCCTGAAGATCCTCAGCGGTAAAATCGGGATTATAGAACTTAGTCATCTGTTGTATCTCTTCCTGTGTATATGGATAGACTCCCTCTCCATCGATATACTCTTTGTAATTTGATGCATCTTCGAGGTTTTTGATATAGATGTAGTTGGCGTCAATCTTCACAGGTTCATCAGACAGCGGATTCCCCTGCAGGGCATTGGCCATGATGATGAAGGAATACAGCGCGTCCGTATACGTACCCGTAGCCAAGCCGACCAAAATCCCTTGTTCAAAAGCCTCTTCGGAATTCGCCGGTTGATCAAATGTGACCATCTTCACTTTGCCGACCGCGTTATTCTTCATGATCGTAGCGATACTCGCCTCGGCGCCGCCCACAGAACCCGACGTCATGATGATACCGTTGAGCTCAGGGTATGTATTGATGAAGTTATTGGTTGACTCTACCCATGCCTCGCTCGTCGGTGACAGCGGGAGCGTGAATTCCGCGACCTTTTCCGCTATGCCTTCGGACAATCCCTTTTCAATGCCCGCTTTTCTTCTATCGGCAAAGCTTGAACCAGGGGCGTTGTAGATGCAGCCCACAGTGGTGCCGCCGGCATCCGCCAGTATTTGCAGCAGATCATACCCGGCCTTCTCCTCATTCTCCACCGTATACCCGAGGAAATAGGGCGCTGTTTCCATCATTGCCGCATTGTCCGGATCATCTATCCGCCTAAATGCCTGCACATATGGGATCTGGGCATCTTCGCAGACCTGATAGATCTTGGGAATACCGCTGTCAATGAGCGGGACACACAATATACCATCCACACCTGCCGCGACAAAGTTCTCAGCTGCCTTCACCTGCGCTTCCGTATCGAAATCACCGGTTTTATACTGGACTTCGATGTTCAGCGCCTCACCAGCGTAGTCAAGTATCCGTTTGACGGCGGAACTAAGCCCATCATCTGTGCTCCATATGATGACGCCTACCTTCTTTCTCTCTGGCTGCGTCGGCTCGGCAGGAGCCTCACTTTCTGCCGGGGGTGATACATTTTCACTGGGGGTCTCACTGGCGGAAGGCTGTTGGTTGCTGCAACCAATGAGCAAACCAAAACCCATGAAAACCGCAAGTAATAACACACCGATCCGTCTAGTTGTCTTCATTCTCCACACCTCCATTTATTTTATCGTGCCTATTTCAGCACAATACTTTACATCCATCATGCGCATCATGTGATAACCTGACCATTTCTCCTGTCATAGGATAACGCGATAGAAGCCAGAAAAATAATGCCTTTGATAAGTCCCATCATAGCCGGTTGAACCCCGATCATAACCAGACCGTTTTCCAGGATCGTCAATATTAAGCAGCCGATAACGGCTCCCCGAATTTTGACGCTTGTCCCACCCGTGATTGAAATACCCCCCAGGACCAATGCAATAAGCACGTTAATCTCATATCCCGATCCTGTTGTGGCGGAGACACCTCCCGTGCGTACGAAATTTAAGAAGGCGCTGATTCCTAATGTAAATCCGCTGACTATAAAGGCTAGGATTTTATACTTGTTTACAGGAACGCCACTTGTCTTGGCCGCTGTAAAATTCGCACCGATTGCTTTATTGTATTTCCCTATTTTGGTAAATTGAAACAAAACATACCCAATGACGACCACACACAGCAATACCGAAAAATAGAGAGCCGGGGTATCCCATGCAATATAGCTTGAGCTTAATCCAACGGATACCGTTTGGGTAATACCGACAAGAATACCTTTTGTGATAAACATCATCGCAAGGGACACAATGATAGCCGGTATCTTCAGCGCTATATGGAGACTTGCCACCAGGACTTCCCCCAATACGGCCGCTATCAATATAGCCGGTATCGTGAGTATGGGATGAATCATACCCGCCAGACCGCCAATCGCCACGGACATACCCAAAACGCCGCCCAAAGAGAAATTTAGACTCCCGTGCGCTATGGTAAACGCGGCCCCCACACTACCGATTATCAACAGTACGGACTGCAATATAATTCTGTTGATATTTGATAGACTGAGGTTTCTCCCATTTGTTAGGACAGCGAACAAAACGATGACGAATACCAATCCCAAAAATGGAATGATGCTCTGCAGATTAAATTTTTGGGTCATTCTTTTCGGACTCATACACATAAACCTCATATCATTGCTTTGATGAGTTTTTCTTCATTTAAATCGGCGGATCTCTCAAAAACAGATGACAGATACCCGTCTTTGAGAATAATGATCCTGTCAGACATCCCCAACAATTCCGGCAGTTCTTCAGAAACCATGATGATAGATTTTCCCGACTTTTTCAGTTCCTCCATTAGTTCATATATAGCCGCTTTCACACCGACATCGATTCCTCGGGTGGGACAATCCATAAGCAGAATTTCCGAATCGTTGGCAAGCCATTTGCTAATCACTACCTTTTGTTTGTTGCCGCCGGAAAGGTATAAGCATAATTGGTTGACGGACTCCATCTTTATCTGAAGCAAATCCGCCTGATCCTTTGCTAGTTTGATTTCTTCCTTTGGCGGGATAAGGGGGCCTTTCTTGATCTTGTCATAGGACATGAGTACTATGTTGTCTTTAATGCTGGCTCCCGTCATCATGGCTTCCTGTTCCCTATTCTTGGGGATATACCCGATTCTATTGGTAACGGCTTCATCCGCAGAATTGATTTCAGTTCCGCTCGGTTGAATGGCGATTCGCCCGGAGTCAGGCTTTTCAAGTCCAAATATCGCCTTGCACAATTCATGCATACCGCAATCTGTCAGGCCCCCTATACCCAATATCTCTCCTCTATGCAGATCAAAAGAGATATCATGCAGCGTATTGTCTATACTGATGTTCTCAACTTTTATAACGATCTCATCTTCATATGAGCAAGAAAAATCTTCTCGATAATACCGATCAGAGAGATCCCTGCCGATCATAAGCGTACGCATATTGTCGATACTGATATCATCCTTCTCGAGAGTCTTTACTAAATGCCCGTCGCGAAGGACTGTTATATTGTCACAAATATCGCGCAGTTCCATCAGATCATGAGAGATAAATATAACTGTCTTTCCCGCCGCCTTCATTTTTTTTATGATGCTGTATATGATTTCCCTGCCTTTTTGAGAAAGCGCTGTGGTTGTTTCATCTAGTATCAATATAGCCGGGTCATCAAATAACGCCATGGCTATTTCCAAAAGCTTCCTATCCTCAAAGGAGATATCATCAACTGACTTACTTGGATCGATATACGAAGCACCTATCTCCGCCAATATTTCTTTTGCCTTGTCACGCATCATTTTTTTATTGATCATACCGTATTTGTAGAAGGATGACTCTCTTCCGAGAAATATATTGTCCGCGACACTCAATCCGTCAATCGTACCCATCTCCTGTACGAGAATACTGACACCCTTTTTTCTTCCATCCAGCATATTTGCAGGGGTATATTCATGACCGTCTTTATACATTGTCCCGCTGTCGGGCTTTAACGACCCCGCTATCATAGACGCAAGGGTGGATTTTCCTGAGCCGTTTTCCCCGATCATCCCCCTGACTTCCCCTTTGTAAACTTCCAGGCTTACGTCTACGACCGCTTTGGTAGCGGTAAATGACTTATTGATATGCTCAATTTTTAAGACCGGTTCATTTCTGTGTTCCATCTCTGCCCTCTTGCTTAGAATATTTTTTCCAAATTGTATTCTTACAATTCTTGAACAGTTTTTTGTCTTATGTTTATTATAAAAAACAGAAGAAGAATAGTTTTGTATTATCTTTGGTTTTTTGTTATGCTGTTTACAAAGAATCATGGAAGCTAAAATAAGCTGCGCCATATTTGATAGATACTGCATCATATACCTTTGAGGTGGGATATAATGTTTTTTAATGATTATGATGAACTGAAGCATTTTTGCATTCTCATTAATTCTGTAATACGGATACCGGTGTTTTTTATAGAAGATACCGGACTAATTATTTTCGAAGTATCGGAGAATACCATTAAAAACCCATTGTATGATTATCGAGTTTCAATTTTTAAAGATATAATATCGACCTGTAATAAGAATAATAGCCCACAAGTTGTTTCCACTAAATATCTTGAGAATTTTTTAGTTCTATTTATTGAGTTAAATACGGCTAGGAGCGGATATCTTGTCTTTGGCCCTTCGATTGCTCATATATATAATGAGAACTTGACTGATATCGAGATTACACCAAAAGAAAAATCAATGTTGATTAAATACTATAAGAACTTGCCGTTAATTAACTATCACGAACTTATAAAACTTGGTATCTTTGTTTATTATATAACATACAAGAAACAAATAGATTTTGAGTCAATCAACAAAACAAGCAAGTATTTAGAAAATGTATGCTCAAAGATAGAAATCGAACATAATATACATCGTGATCTTAATTATCTACATCCTTCTTCCACCGATGAGCGGTTCCTTTTTGATTTTATTACAAATGGTGAGACAGAGAAATTAAAAGAGTTCTTAAAACAAACCAGCTTTCATGGCGAGTATGTTGTTTTAGCAAAAAATCCTTTAAGAAGTTGGAAAAACTTAGTAATATGTTTCATTACCATTTCTGGTCGCGCAGCTATGGAAGGCGGATTACCTACGGATACGGTTTATGCTATTTGTGATTCCTGTATTCAAGAATTGGAAGAATTGGCATCAATAAAGGATGTCCAGGATTTTGGCAATAAAATATATATCGACTTTGCAGAGAGAGTCCAGAAAATAAAAAAACAAAAATACCCTAAACTAATAACGATGTGCCTAAGCTATATATCCAAAAACTTGGATAAAAGGATTAGACTGTCTGATATTTCAGAATACCTGAATGTAAATTGCAGTTATATATCCAGTCTATTTAAAGAGGTTATAGGTATACCGATATCTGAATATGTATTAAATGAAAAAACAAAGGAAGCAAAAAGAATGCTACTATTCACCCAATTTTCTGTCTTGGATATCTCCAATGCCTTTGGCTTCTGTGATCAAAGTCATTTTACTAAGACATTTAAGAGAGTAACCGGGCTTACACCAAAGGAGTTCAGGAACTCCTATTCAAGTTCGAGCCTGTGGAATCAGAACATATAGCGCAAAATAGTTTAACAAGTACTAATAGTAACTCCAAAAGTACTAATACGGCCGTAATTTTCGTAAATAATTCGAAAACCCTTGTATAGCAATGCTTTCAGGGTTTTAGTCTTAAAAAACCTTTATTTCATGCGGGGAACAGACCAATACAATTAGGTAAGCAACAAACCATTTAGGGACAGAACGGGACGCCTCGCACTTGAATGGGGTTCAAGAGAATCAGAGGAAAACCTCTTCCACATAATACCTGGACATGTCTTCTCCGTCCTCAGTCGCGAAGAAGCCCCGGAAACCGGGGCTTCTGTCGTAACATAGTTTTATACCGTTTTCTTCCGCCTCGCATAAACCAAGAAGTATGCAATCAATCCAACCAGAAGCATTCCGGGGATGATAATCCACAGGTACCAGTTCGTATTTCCCTTCTCAGGTATATCGGCGGAACTGGCCGCATTCGCTTCGTCCGCGATGTCAACAATCCCTTCTCCCACTGATAGCGCCATCTCAACTGTCTCGGTATCAGCGGCGAGGGCCACATCGATCGCACTGCCGTCTTGTTCATAGTCGTATGCGTCCCCGCTCCGGAGCGATACGGTAAAGGTCTGCAGCGTATCGCCGGCGGGATCCTTGACGGTCAGCGTATGGTCCCCGACGGGGACATCGGTGAATGTGAAACGCCCTTCCTCGTCCGTGACCGTCACCAGGGGATCCGAGTGCAGCTCCACCGTATATCCCGCCAGAGGACTGCCGTCCCGGTCCAAGAGCGTGCCTGTCAGTGCCGCCATCTTCTGCCGCACCGTGACGCCGCATGCGGCAGATATGCCGTCCGCCGTCGCCATGATGATGGCGCTGCCTTCTCCTATTGCTGTCACGGTGCCATTCCCATCCACCGTGGCGACTGCCGCATCGCTGCTGGTCCACGAGATATCCCTGCCAGCCGGTTCGACCACGGCGTTGAGTGTAACCGTACCGCCCACCGTCAGGACCTCTGAGGTACTATCCAGGGTAATGCTCGTCGCCGTTTGCGGATTAACGGTTACGGCGCAGGCCGCCGATATGCCGCCAGCCCTGGCCACGATCACCGCATGGCCCTGTGCAACAGCCGTCACTCTGCCGTTTTGATCGACGGTGGCGATGCCAGGATTGCCGCTCGCCCATGTGAGCTTACAATCCGCGTTATCCGGAAGCACTGTCGCAGACAGTGTGATCGTATCACCAGCCATCAACGCTGCCGAAGATCGGTCAAGACGGATACTTATGACAGGCACCGGTTCGACCGTAACGGTACAGGACGCAGACCTGCCATCCGCTGTCGCAGTGATAGTGGTGCAGCCAATACAGGCAGCGGTCACTGTTCCCCTCCTGTCCACGGCGGCCACAGCCGGATCGCTGCTGGTCCACTTGACATTGGGATACGTCGCGTCCGCCGGGCTGACCTTTGCGCTCAAGGAAAGTGTATCGCCCGCATGCAATGATTCCGACGTTTTGTTGAGCGTGACGCCCGCGACATGCTTTGGGCTCACCGTCACGAGGCATTCCTCAGAAATACCGTCTGCCATCGCGATGATCGTTGCCTGTCCCAAACCCACCGCGGTTACCAGACCACTCTGGTCCACGGTGACTACGGACGTATCATCACTATCCCATCTGACCTCCGGGTAGGTGGCGTCCGCCGGTTCGACCGCCGTCGTCAGCACCGCTGTATCATGGTGGATCATGGTCAGAGACGTGTCACTGAGGCCAATGGCCGTCACGCGTTTGGGCTCGACCGTGACTACGCAGGTCTCCGTCACGCCGTCGGCGGTGACGATGATGTCCGTTATACCCACGTCTTCCGCCGTCACGACACCGTGCGCATCGACAGAGGCGATCTCCGGGCGGTCGCTTTTCCATGTGACATCCGGATAGGTGGCGTCCGGCGGTGCTACATTCGTGGTGAGAGTCACCGTATCGTGATGGATCATCGTGATGGCCGTATCGCTCAGACTGAGGCTCGTAACGTGCTTCGGTTCCACCGTGACAATGCATGTTTCCGTGACACCGTCGGCGGTCGCGGTGATATTCGCAGTCCCCACGCCCATCGCCGTCACTTCGCCGGTGTCATCGACGGAGGCGATCTCAGGGTGATCGCTCTGCCATGTGACGTCCGGATAGGTGGCGTCCGCAGGATCGATATTTGTAGTCAGATTCGCCTTGTCGTGATGGATCAGGAAAAGGACCGCGTCGCTCAGTCCGACACTCGCCACGCGTTTCGGTTCTACCGTGACCACGCAGGTCTCCGTCACACCGTCGGCGGTCGCAGTGATGTGTGCGGTCCCCACGTCCACCGCTGTCACTTCACCGGTATCATCGACGGCGGCGATCTCAGGGTGATCGCTCTCCCACGTGACCTGTGGGTAGGTGGCGTCTGCAGGATCGATATCCGCGGCCAGATTCGCCTTTCCGTGATGGATTATCGTGATAGCCGTATCGCTCAGGCCGACGCTCGTTACGCGCTTCGGCTCGACCGCGACCAAGCAGGTCTCCGTCACACCGTCAGCGGTCGCGGTGATGTGTGCGGTCCCCACGCCCACCGCCGTCACTTCACCGGTATCATCGACAGAGGCTAATTCAGGATGATCGCTCTCCCATGTGACATCCGGGTAGGTGGCGTCCATCGGCTCCACATTCGTTGTGAGTGTTGCCTTGTCGTGATGGATTACCGTAATGGCCGCATCGCTCAGGCCGACGCCCGTCACGCGTTTCGGTTCGACCGTGATTACGCATGTCTCGGTCACACCGTCGGCGGTCGCGGTGATGTGTGCGGTCCCCACGCCCATCGCCGTCACTTCACCGGTACCATCGACGGAGGCGATTTCAGGATGATCGCTCTCCCATGTAACCTCCGGATAGGTGGCGTCCGGCGGGTCGATATCCGTGGTCAGATTCGCCTTGTCGTGATGGGTCATGGTGAGGGCCGTATCGCTCAGGCCTATGCCCGTCACCGGCATATACCATATGGCGTACAATGTGGTGTTCTCCGTAAATGTAAACGTGTCGCCCGGTGCGTACGTGGCGCTTAATTCGTCATCCAACGTATCCCAGCCATCGAATATATAATCGCCCCGGCTGAACATGCTGTCGTCCGCCACGGGTATGGAGGTGCCCGCGGGCTGCATCACCTCGCCGGGAGCGGTCCCCCGACCGCCGTTTATGTTATACGTCAGCGTGACCGGGATGATGAATGCCCCGGCACTCGTCCATCCCTCGGGCATCGGTACGCCGAATAATTTCCCGCCGGTTATGCCGGTCAGGCCGTATCGTGTGTGGGTAGTGGTCTCGGCGCTTATGCAGGTATTGGTCCTCATAAACACTACCGCGTCGCCGGATATGCTGAGCGCACCGCCCGACCCGTTTTGACCGTATCCGATGTCCACATCCGACGAATCGCCCCTCTGGGCAAATACGATGCCGCCTGATAGATCGATCGTACCGCCGCCGCCGATGACACCGCCGCCGATGCCTGCCGCTACGGCGCCTCCCTTGGCCGTGACGCGAGCAGTGCCGGAAACAGCCGTGCTGCCGCCGTTTCCGCAATAGCCGCCGCCGACGCCTGCGCCGGAGTAGCCGCCCTGCGCCGATACCGTTCCGCCGTTGATGCTGATCGTACCGCCGTTACTGCGGTAGCCGCCTCCGATGCCCGCGCTCCAGGAACCGCCGTCTGCGGACAGGCTGCCGGTCCCGGATATGTTCAGTGCGGTTCCTCCCTCCACCCGGATGCCCGGCTCGTTACGCCCCGCTTTCAGGCTGCTGCTCCCAGAGAGTATCAGCGCATTGCCGCTCCCGCTGAACGAAAGCGGGCATGCGTTATCGTTTGTGGCATCGTTTATTTTTACCCCGTTCAGCGTTAGTGCGATACCGGCGCCGCAGTCGATTTGCATATTCGTCCACGTCGTGCCGCTCCCATTGGCCAGGGTGACCGCAGACAGGGATTCGCCCAGTGTGATCACTGAATTATTGCCGTATTTCCCGATATCGTAGCTGCCGTCTGCATGCGGATTGACAGTCAAGCTATGTGTATCAGAAAAACTCCCCGCCGTCGCGGTGATGGTCACGCGTCCCGGCAGATGAGCGGTCACCAGCCCGCTGGCATCGACTGTGGCCACATCCGCGTCGCTGCTGGTCCATACTGTGGGATAAGTCGTGTCGTCCGGGTCGACATCGGCGCTGAGCTGCAGTGTTTCGTTGTCGAGAATCGTATCGGCGCCGCCGCTCACCGTCAAGCCGGTAACGGGTATATCCCATACCGCGTACAGCGTCATATCTTCAGAGAACGTGAACATGCTGCCGGGCGCATAATCATCGCCGCCGCCGCCGTCCTCCGTGTTCCACCCGGTAAACGTGCCGCCCGTCCGCGTAAGTCCGCCGCCGCCCCCCACCGCTGCCATCGTGCTCTTGTGCTGGGTGACGGACCCGGGTACGGTCCCGCCGCCGCCGCATGCGTTGTAGCTCAGTGTGGAAGGAACCATATATACGCCGAATACCGGCGTCCATCCGTTCGCGGAAACGCCGTATACCTTATCATCCGCAACAGCGGTTATCGTCTCGTAAGTATGCGCGGTTGAGGGGGTGATGCATCTTTCATTTCTCAGAAACACCGCCGCATCGCCCGATATGCTCAGCGTGCCGCTGGTGGTCTCGCTCCCGCAGCCGATATCGTACGGTGCAACTGAACCCCGGGTTGCATACACTGTGCCTCCGGTTATGGAGACGGTTCCGCCGCCGCCTTGATACCCGCCGCTGCCAATGCCCGCGCCGCCTCCTCCTCCAGCCGCCGTGACGCGCGCCTTCTCTGAGATAGTGATCCTGCCGCCAGCGTGCCAACAGCCTCCGCCGATACCCGCGCCATTGGTAGCTGTGCTCGCCGAAACGTCCGCCGTGCCGGATATCGTGATATTGCCGCCGTCGCCGGTGTGGCCGCCGCCGATGCCCGCCGAGTTCCAGCCGCCTATGGCCGTGACGTGCGCCGTACCGGATATCACGATGCTGCCGCCGCTGCCATCATAACCCCCGCCGATGCCTGCACCGCTTTCACCGCCCTGCGCGGTTACTATGCCCCCGTTGATCGTGATTGTCCCGCCGCTGCCATGACACCCGCCGATGCCCGCGCCGCCGTTACCGCCCTGCGCCGATATTTTTCCGCTATTGATGGTGATTTTACCGCCGCTACTAAGGAAACCGCCGCCGATACCCGCGCCGCCCCAATCGCCGCCGCCAGTCGCAGACAGGCTGCCAACGCCGTGTATTTCCAGCTGCGTCGTACCCTCCGCCTTGATGCCCGGTTCATTATTCCCCGCTTTCAGGGTGTTGTTCCCCATGAATTCCAGTATATTACCGCTCCCGCTGAACGCGAGCGGGCAGGCGTCAGCGATCGAGGAATCGTCTATTACGACATTGTATATCCCCAGCGTAACACCTGCTCCGCAGTTAATTCGTATATTGTTCCTGCTGCCCGTTATCCCCACTGTCGCTCCCGCCGCAATCGTCACCGTATCGCCTTCGGCGCATGTGGAGATATCCAGCACCTCTCCGTTTGAGAGAGGATGGTTCGCGGCCATAACCCTGGCCGGCACCATCATCATGGTGAACACGATCATACAAAGGATAATGCAAAACTTCTTTTTCATCAGACCTACCCCCCTGTTTTTAACCGCTGTGCGGACACTCGCCCCTCGAGATGAAGGCCGGCTGCCTATACCTTACAGCTAGGCTGAACCAGGATATCACAAGGAAAATGCCATTCCTATGGGCCGAAAGTAGTATCTTTGGGGGATAATAGCGCGAAATTATATATTTTTTATATTTAGAGGAGAGTACAGTTAGTAAAAAGCACTACATCCAATACATACTATGCTATACTCTAATTAACAGACGGCTCGACAAAACGTCACAGATTCCCGCATGGGATATCATCTATTCAGAGGGGTAATCCGGTGGCATCAAGTATTGATAGCAAAAAGCGCCTTTTTTCACTGAATACCGTGTTTGTCGGCAGGGAGCGGGAGATCGAGTCGATCTATGTGGAATACGACAAACTGCTCAAGGGCGGTATGGGTATCGCCGCCGTCGTGGGCCCTCCGGGCATGGGAAAGACATACCTGGTGGAGCACGCGCTGGGGCAATTGACCGGCAATACGTATCTGTACGGCAAGAGCACGCAGAATGAGAAATGGGGATTGACCTCGATCGCCGGGATCATCGACCAGATCGTACGCCATTGCCTCACTCTTCCCAGACAGACGCTTATCAGCCTCACCCGCGATCTGCAGAAGAGACTGGGCGGCGATATGGCGCTACTGTCCTACTTAAGTCCTATATTGGCCCGCGCCTTTCACGTCAAGGCCGGAACCAGCGAGCAGGACTTTGACAAGCGCCTGTACAGGGTCAAGAACGCCGTATATAAATTGATCGACAGCGTATCGACGTATCTATTTCCCCTGGTCATATATATCGACGATCTGCAATGGGCCAACCAACTCACCCTCGATATCGTGAAGACCCTCGTCAATAAAAAAGGCGCGCTGAATATCCTATTGATGGTCTCCTACCGGGACACCGAAACACACAGAAACATGCGGGAACTAATCGCGCTGCTCAAGGAATCCTGCTATATGCCATTGGCCCCGCTTACCTATGACCAGATCGAAGCGTATATCGGAAGCGCCTTCGGCAGTGTGGTAAATCAAGGCGACCTGACCAGGCTGGTGCACGGGCTAACGTCGGGCAATCCTTTCTACGTAATGGAAAATATCAAGGTACTGCACGAAGATGGCATCGTATCGTACACAGAAAGCAAGCAGGCATGGGATGTCCAAATCAACGGTATACACGACTACTTTCTCCGGGACGATATGAAAGGCATGCTGGAGCAGAAGATCCGTAAAGCGCGGGATCATAACGGTGACCTGCTGGAGCTCATCGCCTGCCTGGACGGCGATGTGTCATGCAATATACTAAAAGCCGCGGCCCGGATGGACGATGCGGTGCTGGACGCGGGGATCAAAGCACTGCTGGCCTCGGCGATCCTCGTTAGCCATCAGGACAAGAAACAGAAAAGGCTCCTCTTTTCCCACGACATCGTATATAAACTAGCCGACAATACGCTGACCCCGGAAAGGAAGGAATACCTCCACTATGATATCGCAGCCGCCATCATGGCCGATGAGGGTATCGGGATGGACAACAGGGATCAATTCATCGTGTCTCACCTGCTGCGCGCGTCCGCGCAGATAGTCCGCAAAGAGGCGCAGCGGTGGATCGATATACTGTACCGGACCGGAAACCATGAGATGCAGATGGCTTCCACCGAGAACGCACTGGCGATATTTCTACTCTGCCGGGAGATACTGCCCGGCTGCGCCATCGGACGCGCCATGTATGTCAATCTTCACCTTCAGCTCGCGGAGTGCCTGTGTCTCGCCCACCGGGACGACGAGTACCGCGCGATCATGGACATGCTGACGGATACCTGCACTGACGCCGAATCGGCGGTCGCCATCAAAAGAAAACAGATCTTATTTCATCACTATCGCAGGGAACACACGCAGGTACTTAGGCAGGGTGCGCAATTACTGAAGCTACTGCATTTCCGGTACGGCCTGGTGTGGATGCCCGTGGACCTGATCCATGGGTTATTGGTCTACACCACAGATAAAATCAGAAAATTGGCCGATCCTGAGGCGTCTGCGCCGGATGAGACGGTGCTCACCATATCGGATACCCTGACCATTATGAACAGCAGCGCGGCATTGACCAATGAAGCGATGAGCACCGCCTGCATCGGGCTCAGCGCGGCCCTGGTGAGCGCCAAATACGGTGAATCCGCCAACCCTCTTTTGGGCTTTGTCTCCTATGACTACGTACTGTACATGGTGTGGAAAGACCGCAGGAAGGCGGTCTTGATGCTGGATTCGATCCTGGCGCTCCTGGAGAAAAGACAGGATCATAGCAGCAAGCCTTTTACCTTTTTTATCATCGGCGCTTTCCTAGCCCACTGGTCAAAATCGGTGGAAGAGACAGACCAGTACCTGCAGGAAGCGATCAAATACGGTGAGATCACCGGCGACTTCTTTTTCCTGGGATACTCGATCACCACCAGTCTGGATACAAAATCGTATCTGGGTAAAAGCCTTGATCAGAGACTTGGTTACATCGATGACTGCCGGCAGCGGTTTTTGGAAATCGAACAGTACACCAATAGGTATAATTACGAGGCCCACAGGGAGCATATCCTGTCATTGAAAAACGGCCCCGACGATCTGGCCTACGACAGGATAGGCGGCAAATACCCCAAGCTGACATCCTTTGAAACACTCACCGAGGAGCACCTGTGCCTGGAGCGATGCTTCCTGCTGGGCAAGTATGAGCTGGGTTATGCATTGCTGAAAATCACGACGCCCAAGATAAAAAGCGCGAACGGCCTTCTGTGCAAGATCATCCTGCTCATCAACAGCGTCCTGATCCGGATCGCAGCCCATCACGATCTGCCGAAAAGGGAACGGCGGCACAATCTGAGGCATATACAGGCGCACCTGAAGGAGCTTGCGTATTGGGCGAAAGTGCGGCCGGAGAATTACGAGGCGTACCGGACCCTGATTGAGGCGGAATATGAGATACACATCAATGGCAAATCCGGCGCAGGAGAACTGTACAACCACTGCATCGAGGCGGCGGTCCGGCAAGGCAACCTGAAGGTAGCGGCACTGGCCAACCTACGTGCCGCACGGCACTACCAGGCGATCGGTAATCTGTCCAGCTATTACGCTGCCCAGGCCGCGAGGCTGTACAAGCAATGGGGCGCGGACCATATCGGGGATCAGGTGGCGCGAGAATACGGGTTATCTCTGGAAGAGGGGGGTTCCCCCTCCGAGGAGCCGGCTGCCGCATACGCGACAACAAGTACGGAGATCACTCATTTTGTCAGGGAGATAGAGCATATGGACGAGGACCAGACCACGGAGCGGCTGCTCACGTCGGTCATCGGGCACGGTCACGCCCAGTATTGCGGGATCATCTATGAAAAAACGGACGAGCTTTTTCTGCGCCATGAGATCGATACCGAAGCTGTGGTGAAAAGCTACCGGGATATGATCGATATCAACCACGTACCCCATATCGCCCACAGGCTCATCCGGTATGTGGGCAGGACGGGTCAGGAGGCCTATCTGTCCCCCTCCGAGGATAACTCCCTATTTGCCCGGGACGCACATATTATGTCTGCCCCCGATCTACATATCGCCTGTATCCCGATGATGTACCATGGGGTGTTTATCGGACTCATCTATCTGGAAAAGCACGGCACGCCCATCTCTGAAGACACCATCTGGTTCTTGAAGGGGGCCATACCTGCCTTTATCGCCAATCACACAGAGATCAAGGGCGTCCATTTTCAGAAGCTATTGAACACGGGAGAAATCGACTCAAACCTGACGGACAGGGAGATCGAGATCATCAAGCTGGTGGCAGCGGGGCTATCCAACGCCCAGATCAGCGATACCCTGAATATCACACTGGGCACCACCAAAAAGCACCTCAGCAATATCATGACAAAGCTCGAGGTGGACAACCGGGTCAAGGTGATACTGCGGGCGCAGGAATTGAATCTGGTGCAATGAGCGTGGCTCATATCTAATAATTATAGCAAAAGTCTTAATGGGGTATGCAACAAACCATTTGGGGACAGAACGGTACGCCTCGCACTTGAATGGGGCTCCAGGGGGGGGCGCCCGAAGCGCTGCCAATGGCAGAGGAAGCGGGGGAGGGCCAGCCCAATGCAGGCACGGAGATTCGTTCCTAATCCAGACCAAAAAACTGTTTATCAAGATTTTTTAGGGGCATCGATTAGAACTCTTGAAAAGTTTTGTGGGTATAAAGCGGGCTATTCTAGCACAAGCAGGCGCAGAATAGACCATTTGGCAATGAATAGGGATGGGCCGCTCTCGAACAGGAATCAAGATAGCGGAGGCTCATCCCTCTGCCCCAGATAGAATTAATTCATACAGATATGTACTCTCCGTCCACCGCGCAGTGGTCGATGACGCCGCAGATGGTCCAGTCGGCGATCAGATCATCGTCGTCGAAGAACATCTTGGCGGCGCCACCGTCGACATTGACGAGCACGATGTCCCCGGGTCCCGCGTCCGCGCAGTCGAATGCGATCTGCCGGGCGCCCAGGGGCTTGCCGGATAGATCGATGAACTCGATGATCATCAGCTTGTGCCCGTTGAATTTATCGTCCTTTACGGTGGAGACGACATTGCCCACGACTCTCGCTATCTTCAAGCTATCGCCTCCGGTTTACTTCGGCAGGATGCCTTCCACATCGTCATGGGGCCGCGGGATGACATGCACGCTGAACAGTTCGCCGACCCGCTTGGCCGCCGCCGCTCCCGCGTCCACGCTAGCCTTCACCGCGCCCACGTCGCCCCGGACCATCACGGTGACGAGGCCGCTGCCGATCTTTTCCTTGCCCATCAGTACCACATTGGCCGCCTTCACCATGGCGTCAGCCGCCTCGATGGCCCCTACCAGTCCCTTTGTCTCCACCATTCCCAGTGCTTGTTTTTCCATTTGTCCTATTCCCCTTTCAGAGTCACGTTCTTATTGGTTTTCATTGTACGCGTCGATGAACCCGACGATGGCCGCGTCGGCCGGCACCAGCCCTTTGCGGAATATGAGTCCCGCCTCCTTGGAGCCGATCAGGTACACGTAGTCCTCCCGGCCCGCTTGGTGGGTCTGATCCGCCGCCACGATCACCTTGCCCGGCTTGCCGTTCTCGATGATCTGCACGAGGAGCAGTTTGATGCCTGTAAGCCCCTCGTCCTTCACCGTGGATACCACGTTACCCACTACCCTCCCGGTATACATAGCCTACTTCGATGCTTTGGCGGGCTTTGCGTCTTGTCCGGGCAATATGCCTTCCACGTCCTCGTGGGGATGGGGGATCACATGCACGCTGAAGAGCTCGCCGACCCGCTTGGCCGCAGCCGCTCCCGCGTCCACGCTAGCCTTCACCGCACCCACATCACCCCGGACCATCACAGTGACCAGCCCGCTGCCGATCTTCTCTTTGCCCATCAGTGTCACATTAGCCGCCTTGACCATGGCGTCCGCCGCCTCGATGGCGCCCACCAGTCCCTTTGTTTCCACCATTCCCAGTGCTTCCTTAGCCATATCGATTCTCCTTTTTCCTAGAATACTGCCTGTAATATATCTGGATGCGGGGAGGGTATCACCACCGTACCCGCTACCATGCCCTGTGCTTCCTCCACGTCCTTCGCCGCCTCCATGGCCGCCTTCACCGCGGCCACGTCTCCGGTCAGCGTCACAAAACTCTTTCCCCCCAGCCCCCGGCCCAGCCGGACCTCTATGAGCTGGATATCCGCCGCCTTCACCGCGGCGTCGGCGCAGATCACCGCCGAGGCCAATGAGAATGTCTCCATGATCCCCAGTGCCTCGGGGTGTGTCACCTCGGTGCAGGCACCCACCGCCGCGATGACACTGTCGTGGATATGGGGGATCACGACGCTGTCCACCAGCACATAGTCTGCGGTCTCCACCCCGGCGGCCACCGATGCCTTCACCGCCGCCACGTCCCCCGATACGATCACGATGTATTTGCCCGCGCAGACCGCCTGGGCGCTCACTAGCTTCACGTCCGCGGCCTTCAGCATGGCGTCCCCGGCCTCGATCCCCACCGGTATGGAATTGGTCTCTATCATTCCCAGCGCGTTCACGATGCTTCTCCTTTGATCCCGATGTGCGTATCCGTCACACTGCTCACCCTGCCTGCAATACTGGCGTGTATCCTCGCCCCCAGGGCCCCTTCGGGGATCTCGGCGATGAGCTGGCCCCGCTGGACCATATCCCCTTCCTTCACCACCGGGACAGAGGGTGCGCCGATGTGCATCTTCAAGGGTATCCGCACACTGCCGATGGGCAAGCCCCGGTCAAAGAAGGCTGTGTCCACATCGTATCCGGTGATCCCCATCCGGGCCATGAGCCTACCGGTGGGCACCTTCACGAAATCCGGGGTGACCCGGGTCTTCACTCTCTTTTCGGGCTTCATGCCGCCCTTGATGAGCGCATCCTTCATCCGCACCATCATCCGGCTGGGCTTCAACCCGAAATTGCAGGCGTAGTAGGTGCAGAGCCCGCAGTCGCAGCAGGAGAACACCCCGTTGGCATCGGTAAGCAGGCTCCCCTGCCCCATAAACGCCGCCCGCATGGCCTTGTGGGGCTCTACCCCCAGGCCCAGTGCGTTTCTAGGGCACATGTCGGTGCAGAGTGTGCACTGGCTGCAGGCCGCCTTGGTCAATTTCAAATCCATGTCCCCGCTGTCCGTCTTCTGCCGGATCAGGGGATGGTCGGAGGGGAATACCAATATCCCTCCCGTGGTCTTGGTGACGGTCTCATCCGCGTCCCGGCACAGGGTTCCGGTGGCGGGGCCGCCGATGATCAGGGTGTGGCGCTCCAGCGTATCGGGCCCCCCCGCCGCGGCGATCAACGCCCCGTAAGGAGTGCCGATGGGGACCCGCAGGGTCACAGGTCGCTCCACCTCGCCCCCCACCGTCAAGTATTTATCTGTCACCGGCCTGCCTTCCATGGCCTCCGTTATATTGATCAGCGTGCTGACATTGCACACCACCGCTCCCACGTCCAGGGGGATGCCCCCGGTGGGCACCACCTGACCCGTAACCTCGTAGACTATCTGCTGCTCATCCCCGGCGGGATAGTAATTGTCCAGGGGGTAGAGCCGTATGTTACTTTTATCCTTTATAGCGCCTGTAAGCGCCTCGATGGCTTCTGTGTATTTCTTCTTGACGCAGAGCACGCCCTCCCGGGCCCCCACGGCGTTTACCATGGCGCTTAAGCCCGCAACGACCTTCTCCGGGTAGTGCTCCATCATGAGCCTATCCACCCGCAATAGGGGTTCGCACTCCGCCCCGTTGGCCAGCACGATCTTAGCCTTGCTTTGCGCTTTTATGTGTGTCGGGAAACCCGCTCCCCCCGCGCCTACCACGCCGGCGTCACGGATTGTCTCTGCCAGTCCCATTCCTTGCTCCTATACGATCCTGAAATTGCCGTACAATACGCACCGCCGTTTCCGGGTGAATGTCCGGGCGCTGGTAACCCCTTCCCCGGTGGGGGTGGCGATGGTCAGCGATGCAAACCCTTCCCCGTTGAAACCCAATCCAGAGTAAGAAGGTGCGTTCTTCACAAATATGGTGGTGTCCAGTGCCTTGGCCGCCATGGACAGATGGGTGATGTTCTGGGAATGCATCATGGCCGTATGGTGGCAGCCGTTCTCCGCCGCGATGGCCTTCTCGATCGCTTCCTCGATGGTCCGCACCGTGGCGATCCCCAATACCGGCATCAGCATCTCCACCGTGATGAAGGGGTGATGCGCATCCACCGCGGCGATGATCAATCTAGGCTCTCCTGTATACTGCACGCCGCTCTCCTTAAGGATCACCGATGCGTCCCGGCCCACGAACTTCCTATTGACCACATACTTGCCGTCCTTTTGGAGGAATACGGTATTGACCACTTTGTCTATGTCGGGGCCGGAGATACGGTACGCACTGTGCTTTTCCATTTCTCTCATCAAGTCTTCGGCGATAGCGGCGTATGCGAATACTTCCTTCTCCGCGATGCAGAGCACGTTATTGTCAAAGCTCGCCCCGTCCACGATGTCTTTCGCGGCCTGGGGGATGATGGCCGTATCGTCCACGATCACCGGAGGATTCCCGGGCCCCGCCGCGATGACCTTCTTCCCGGTCTTCATCGCCACATTGACCACGGCCTCGCCCCCTGTGATGGAGAGCAGCCGGATATCCGGGTGGTTCATGATGGCAAGCCCGGTGTCGATGGTGGGTTCCTTGACGGTACAGATCAGTGTCTTGGGGCCCCCCGCCGACACGATGGCTTCGTTCAGTACCCGCATGGCCTCGGTGGAGACCTGCTTGGCCGCCGGGTGGGGGTTGAACACCACCGCGTTACCCGCCGCGATCATGCTGATGGCGTTATTGATGACGCTGGAGGGTGGATTGGTGGAGGGGGTGATGGAGCCGATGACCCCGTAGGGGGCGCTCTCGGTGAGTGTCAGCCCGTAGTCACCCGATACCGCCTCCGTCATCAGGTCTTCGATCCCGGGGGTCTTATCCGCGGCCAGGAGGTTCTTCTTGACCTTGTCTTCCACCCGGCCGTATCCGGTCTCCCTGTTGGCGAGCTCCGCCAGACGCCGCGCGTGCTTACGGGAGGCCATACGCATGGCCTCGATCAGCCTGCCCCGGTGCTCCAGGCTAAGCTCCATCAGCTCCGCTTGGGCTGTTTTGGCCGAGCGGACCGCCTGCTCGGGGGTGTCACAGAGCCAGCAATGGCCGGTCTGCGGCGTATTGCTTACCGATCCCTGCCCGGCCAGCTGCCGGACGGTGTCTTCTATGATCTTCTGGATTTGCTCATCGGTGATCTGCATGATACTCCCTCATCTATTTGGTATTGGCTGACTCTTTCGCCGGGCGTTCGTCCTTGGTGTCGAATTTCCGGAACACCACCTGGCCCCGCAGTTCCACCGAGTCGATGATGGCGATGATCGCCAGATCCGAGGGTTTGCCGTCGGTCAATGCCGTCTGCCGGGAGGAACTGCCTCCCACGCACATCACGACCTCTCCCTCCCCAGCCCCCACCGTGTCGATGGCTACCAGGGGCGCGCTCTTTTCCTCGAATGTCTCTATGTCGATGGGCGTTACGATCAACAGCTTCAGCCCGTGGAGCTTCTCCGCTTTATTGGTGCTGACCACATTGCCCCTGACCCGCGCTAGTATCATAGTTTTCTCTCCTTTATTAGGTATCTATAGAGATCCCCAGTTCCCTGGCCGCGTCCCAGGCCAAGGGGGTGACGATGGCACCTTCGGCGCACTTTATCCTCTCACGACCCTCTCGATGGGCGTCTGTGACTTCGGTCTCTGTCACCAGGGGCAGATGCCCTTCGGGCTTGCCCACCGAGAGCGGCAGGCTTCTTACCTCGGCCCCCATCTCCTCGATGATCCCCAGGGCGTCGGCGATCCCCTCGTAGAAGGTGCCCCGCCTGAACCTGGGCTTCTCATAATCCAGCAGTAACTTCGTCTTCTTCTCCCAGAGCAGGGCCCGCATGAAGACCTGCTCCATAAATCCCCGATCGTCCCCGGCTGCAATATTCCTAAGCATCCACAATGGCGGGGCGTAGAGTATAATGTCCGCGTACTGCTTCAGTGACGCCATCAATTGTTGTTTGTCCTGGTCCGTATCGATACTAACTGCCGTAAAGACTTCCCGTAATGCTGACGCCCCTTTTCCGGCACAGGTGACACCATGGTGATTCTCTTTCAGATACGCCATAAGGGGGTCTTTGTCTGTCACGTAGGACGGCACCAGTACCAGGGTCCCCTGCTCTACCGTTTCCGGCTCCAGCAGCCGCCGCAGCACATCCTCGGTGATCCGGCGGATCAGGCTCTTTAGTTCTCTCTCATCCTCGATCCTCATCTGACCAGCTCCAGCAGATCGCCGTTCCGGATACCCGCCGCGTTGGCTTCGTCGATGTCCAGGTGCAGTTCCAATGCGTGGGCCTCCCCCGCCCGGACGATGATATTGCCGAGGACGGTCTCCCGCTCCCCGGTCTTTTTGGCGCTGACGATGTCCCCGCTCTTGAGTCCATACAGTGCCGCTTCCTCACCTGACATGTGCAGGTGGCGGGCCGCTACGATAACCCCCTCTGAGAGGGACACCTGCCCCGCCGGTCCCACCAATGTGCAGCCCGGGCTTCCCCCTACGTCTCCCGACATCCGCACCGCAGGCTCGATACCCAGCCGGTAGGTGTCGGTCATGGAGATCTCCACCTGGGTCTGTGACCGCACCGGCCCCAGCACCCGGACTCCTTTGATCTGTCCCTTGGGGCCAACAATCGCTATTTTTTCTTCGCACGCGTATTGCCCCGGTTGCGATAAAGGACGTAGCTTCTTCAGAGCATACCCCGGTCCGAATAAAGTCTCGACATCTGTCCGGCTAAGGTGTATGTGCCGTCCCGATGAAGCCGCCGGAATATAGTACTCGCTATGCTGTGCCAATTGCTTGACCACCGTTACCATGATCAGGTGCTTGATTCTCTTTTCATCCATTGCATATCCCTGTATATCTATTTGAATCTATCTAGTTTTTCTTTGACGATCTCTTCAATCATTTTTTGAAGTTTTTCTTCTTCGCTTGACTCAATGGCCCTGGCCCCGCAGAAGCCGTCTCCCATATCCTCTATGTCTGCTTTCCCGTATTTCTCTTTCCTTATTTTTAATAGTTCCGAGACTTGCTGGGGTTCAAGTCCGACTTCGCCTCCCAGTATCCTCGCGTACATCGTTATCCCCGCAAAATGTTCTAGGGTCTCCATCTTGTAATAAGCGTCAAAAATATCGCTGCCTACAGTGAGCGCCCCATGGTTGGACAACAGCACGGCGTCCGCCTTCTTTATGATATCAGCGATGGAATCGGGTACTTCTTCCGTTGTCGGCGTTGCGTATTCGGCCAGCGCGACGTGCCCGATGGAAAATATGACTTCTGGCAGTGCGATCTTTTCGCATACCGTCCTCGTTACCGCAAAAGCCGTTGCCACCTGTGGATGTGCATGGCATACTGAGAAAACATCCGGACGGTTTTTGTATACCGCCAGATGCATCTTCATTTCCGTCGAAGGCTTTCTTTCTCCGCATATGATTTTGCCGTCCAAATCCACTTTGATCATGTCATCCGTTGACATATATCCTTTTGAAACGCCCGTCGGCGTTATAATTATTTCATTTTCTGATGTTTTGACGCTGATATTACCGTCGTTAGACGCGACGAACCCCTTCGCGTACATACGTTTTCCTATCTCTACGATGTCATGCTTGACCATATATTCGTTCATTCTCTTCTCCTTTTTCCATAAACCAACCATCTAATTCGATTTCGTCAACAACTATTTCCAAAAAAAAGTGTAACCATGTAAATAAAGATAGCCCCTTCAATGCAATAATATCCGCATTATAGATATAAGTCAAGTAGAAACTTGTATATTGGATATTAGTATCAATTTATATTACATACTTGACATTAGTCTATCATATGCTATTATAATAGTAGGTACATTTTCAGGATATATTGGACAATTTTTTGCTCTGTTTGCATAACGTCCAATTAAAATTATATTTAGGAGGCATTTAAATGGCTAACACTACGATCAGACCAATCAACACAGGATTTATACCGACATCTCCGATCACGTATCATTATCATCACACCACCCATAAATACTATCCGAACGTGACTGCAGAGAAGACATTTCTTCCAGATTTTATATTTCTGCTCGATACGGGCAACGAGCTCGTACTGGTAGACACCGGTATGGCATGGACGGAACGTGCCGACACCTATCACCATCCGGGTTCCTATCAACCCGAAGGTATGGCTGTTCATGAACAGCTCGAAAAGCTGGGGATCAAACCCGAAGACATATCGCATATTATTTTTACTCACCTGCATTGGGATCATACCTTTTATATGGATAAATTTAAAAATGCGAAATTCTATTCACAAAGGACCGAATACGAATTTGCAATGGATCCGATCCCTCTGTATTACAAATCCTATGAACATCCGGCGCTGGGCGTGACCAGGCCTTTCGAGGGAATCCCGTTCGAGCTTATCGATGGAGACGAAGAGGTGCTGAAGGGCATACGAGTATTGTTGACTCCTGGCCATTCACCGGGCCACCAGGCCGTAGAAGTCGATACAAAAGACGGCACATACATACTGGCGGGAGACGCTATTTTCCTTCTGGATAATCTGAAGCCGATTCCGGAGATACACTATGATATCACGCCTACGAGCCGGTTTGCGGACATCATTTCATGGTGGAAGAGCGTCGAGAGGATGAAGGAACGCGCCACTGACGAAAAGCTCATTTTACCGAGCCACGAGCCTACTTTCGTAGAGTGGTTTAAAGAAACACCCGTATTGGGATTGTGAAGGTGACATTGATGAATGATCTGGCTGACATAAAAAAGCAGCTCATAACCGCTGCCCACAGGGCATATTCGAGAGGTGTTCAGACAAACAGCGGCGGTAATTTCAGCGCACGGGTCCCGGGAAAAGACCTAATGGTCGTCAAGCCCCGGGGCCGGTCATTTATCGACTGTGACGAAGACGCTCTGGTTGTCATGGATTTTGAGGGCAATATTGTAGAAGGAAAGTTAGAGCCCACAAAGGAATGTCTGCTGCACAGCAGCATATACAAATCGGTCCTGACGGCGGACGCAGTCATGCACTGTCACGCCGTGTGGGCGATCGCATATGCGAACAGTGGTCGGGACCTCGAAATGAGCACGCTGCAATCTGAGATAAAATTCTCAGCGCCAGTCAGAAATATCGCGATACCTACGCCAGCCGTTTCAGAGGCTGATATGCCAAGAATCATTCGGCTGTTCGAGGATAATCCCGCTACGTCCGCCTTCATACTGCAGCGGCATGGAACGGTCGCCGTAGCGAAGAATATTATTGTGGCTGAGCAGCTCGTTGAGATGGTGGAAGAGACCGCGAAAGTAGCTATTCTGAGCAAGCTGTATCAATTGGCCAACGACCCTGATTGATTCGATACGAGGAATATTATGAAGAAAATCGCGATAGTAGCAACGCTGGACACCAAAGGAGAGGAAGCTGCTTTTCTCCGTGACTGCATACAGAATCGCGGGCATGATACGCTCATCATCGATTCCGGCATGCTTTTCGAGCCCGGATTTGAGGCAGATATCAAACGTGAAGACGTCCTATCTAATATCGGCATATACGATATAGATGCCCTGCGTAAAAAAGGCAAACGTGTAATAACCGAGGCTATGACGAAAGCGCTCGTTCATATGGTCACACGGCTCTACGCCCAGGACAGCATCTCGGGCATTATTTCGCTGGGGGGTGCGCAGGGAACCGCGATATCGACTGCGGCCATGCGCATGCTGCCTATCGGGTTTCCCAAAGTGATGATCTCGACCATCGCATGCGGACTGACTCCGTTCGGGCCCTATGTAGGGACGCGTGATATCGCTATGATCCACTCCGTCGCAGATATATGCGGTGTGAACTCGATCACACGGCCTGTCTTCACCGCGGCCGCCGGTGCTGTATCCGGCATGGTCGATGCACTGAAAGATCAAAAAGCTGAATCAGACAGGTTTGTGGTCGCACTCACCATGGCGGGTATCACCACGGCCTGTGTGATGGCGGTTAAGAAAAAGCTGGACACGCTGGGGCTAGAGACGATCGTTTTCCACTGCAACGGAGTCGGTGCGGTGGTGATTGACGAGATGGCGAAGCAGGGAAAGCTCAATGGCGTCATCGACATCACTCCCCATGACTTCACGGACATGATATTTGACGGCGAACAAAAAAGTGACGAGAACCGTTTTGCCAACGTGTACGCCAGCGGTATCCCGGTGCTCACGGTACCGGGAGCCATGGATATAATCCTCCAGGGGCCTATGGAAACGGTACGCAAAGACCTGAAGGACCATGTCAAGTTTCAGCACACACTTTTTCATACGCATATACGGACGACGAGGGAAGAGATGTATACCGTCGGGGAACGCCTCGCAGGGGTGCTGAATCCCTGTGGAGACAAGGCTGCCGTCGTCATTCCTCTCAAGGGCTACAGTCAGCAAAACGCAGTCGGCATGCCGTTGTATGACGAACAGGCAAACAAGGGGTTCGTACAGGCCATGCGCGACGCCCTCTCCCCTGAGGTCACTCTTATTGAAAAGGATATGCATATCAACGACACCGCTTTTGCCGCCGAGATAGTCAAGGCGTTTACGTCGCTTGCCGGTCTATAAAACTATGAATATGATTTGATCTAACAATACAGGGAGGTGGGGTACTATCATGTCTGACAATATACCCGTAACAATGGACGCTTGTGTATTGACGTCGCCCGGAAAATTTGAAGTTAAGCGTGTTTCGATGCCGCATTTTTCCGACGATGAAGTTCTCTGCAAAATTCATTCCGTAGCCATTTGCGGCAGCGATCCCGAAGTCATTCACGGAGAGCTTGCCGGCTATTGGCCGCCCAATTATCCGTTCATCATTGGTCACGAATGGGCGGGTGAGGTAATAGCCGTCGGTAAAAATGTCACGTCCTTCAAGGTGGGCGACCGCGTCGCAGGCGAAGCACACAATGGATGCGGTTCTTGCGAAAACTGCATGCGGGGCAGGTACAATATCTGCATCAACTACGGCAAAAACGAAATGGGGCACCGGCATTACGGATTTACAGCTCAGGGCGCATACGCCCAGTATAACGCCTACTACCCGAAAGCGCTCACGCTTATGCCCGACAATGTTTCCTTTGACGAAGGGGCCATGTGCGATCCGGCGGGCGTTTCCATGCATGGTGCGGAACGAATGGGCATCACCCCGGGAGGTACAGTCGTCGTGATAGGTCCTGGGCCGATAGGTCTCACCGCAATGCGGGCTGCCAGAGCCAAGGGGGCTGCCAAAATTATCGTCGTAGGCCGCCCTGGAGTGCGAATAGAGGCCGCCAAGAAGCTCGGAGCCGACCATATAGTTGACGGAACTACACCCAATGCGATCGAGACTGTGCGCTCCCTCACCAATGACATCGGGGCGGATGAGGCATTTGAGTGCTCGGGAGCGATCGGCACTATAACCCAGGCAGCTTACATGCTGCGTCGCGGAGGCTCCATATGCCTGCTGGGGGCGCCCCCCGAAGAAGCCAGCGAGCCCATACCGACGCGGTACATCACGTACAATGAAATATCCATCTTCGGCTCAAAAGCGAATCCCAATACCTCAAAAATCGTTCTCAAACTTATGTCGACCGGGCAGATGCCGGTGAAGGATCTGATTTCACACACGTTCCCTCTCTCCAAATTTGCCGAAGCCCTTGATACGTTTGAAAATCGCAAAGACAATGCCGTCAAGGTCGTCATACACCCGAATCCGTAAGTATTCGCTCGACAAACAGGCCACCCGCTTAGCGGGTGGCCTGTTTGTATCCATATTATCATTTTCCTTAGCGTCTTTTAGATAGGCACTCACAGATATAGGAAAGGACCCGCGGGTATATCCGCGGGTCCTTTTTTGTACAGCAATTATTTGTTTCGCACGTCCTGCATGATCTCCACTCTCTCCCCGTTTATCCCTCTGAAGAATGTCACTCTCAGGTCCATATCTCCGATATTGGGAACATTCCGTATCTCTTCTTCTTCAAATTTAATCTTGGGATGCTGCTGCAGCTTCTCTTTGACGGCGTCTATATCCGAAACCATAATAGAAAAATGCGTATCGACACACAATGCATTTTGATATAGCTCCTCCAGAGATTTGTCCGGAACCCAGAGCGCTTCTAAGATACAATTACCGAGCTTCATCATGGCCACACGCTCGTTCGCCACTTCAACTACGCCATATAACAAAACCTCAAATCCGAAAACATCCGTGTAGAATTTGACTGTTTCTTCGAGATCGGCACAAAAAAACCCCACATGATGCATGCCCTTTACGTATTTACTTACATCGTAGTCAGTACCCATAGCTGTCCTCCTAATCAATCTGTTTCCTCGTTGTATTTCGCGTAGGTCTTTTCCAGCTTAGCATAGTGCTCCTTTAGATTGTCATGTATCAATTTACGGACTTTATCAGCGTCTCTATTCTGCACGCACTCGATGTACCCCTGGTGCTCTTTTTTCATCGAGTCAAGGTACTCATCGCTGTTATATACTGACTGCAGCCTCAAGTACGCGATGCTGTCCCATATCCCGTCGATCGTCTTGCATAAACGTTTCATTTTCGAGAATGAGTACAGCGTCTGGTGAAATAGCTTGTTGTACTGGTATATCTGCTTTACGTCCCTAGATTCCCTGTCAAGTTTAGCAATATCCTCAAGCTTGTTCTGTACCTCCATCAGCTCCTGGATTTCTTCATCACTGACTCTCTTCACGGCACGGTAAGCAGCCAAGGGCTCTAGGGCCATACGCATTTCATAGAGCTCGGTTATATCTTCAAGCGTCAATGAGGCGACAGTCGTCCCTAGATACGGAACGACATTGACCAATCCATTTTCCTCAAGGATTTTCAGTGCATCCCTTACCGGCATCCGGCTGACGCCGAGCTGTCTGCATATCTCATCCGGATTAATGCGCTGTCCCGCTTTTAAGGTACCATCAAGAATCCAGTCGGTAAGCTGTTCTACCACCAACTCATACAACCGTTGATATCTTTCCCTAAGTTGTTTCTTGGGCAACTCCGATTCGGGCAATCTTGATTTGGCCATAAAAATAACTCCTCGCTCAAAAAATAGCATCCGATATAATATTATCAAGAATTAATTATAATCCTTAACTACTGTAAAATCAACCAATTGGCTGCTATTCCATAACAATGACCGCCAGAAAGCTTGCCCTCTTTCCGCTCCTGTTCAGCACCATATGCCCTTCTCCGCTTCCGGTAAACATGGCATCGCCACTCTTAGCGATAACGGCATTACCGTTATCATTAAAGACAAGCTCGCCTTCGATCATATAGTATATTTCAGTCTCTTTCTCATGGACATGATATCCGATGCCGTCGCCATCCATAAGCGTAACAAGTGAAACCACCCGCACATGCTCGGGTAATTCTCCGGGCCAATGGGAGAACCTAACTGTTCCTGGTCCTCCCTTCATCCCGGCGATGTCGCAGCACCGCATTTCCTTGCTTCTCTTATACATATGACTCCTGATATAGGCCGTTAATAAGCCACTACATCGTATGAAGCATCAAGCTGGGCAGGATCGTAACTATCACAGGGAACAAGATGATCAAAACAAGACATACCAGCATCATAGCTAAGTACGGATATGATCCCCGGAAAATATCCCCTATCTTGATCTGTGAGCTTACTCTCGATTCGGTCAGCGCGGACTTGACTGTAAAGACCGAAATCCCGAACGGAGGTGTTATCAATCCCATCTCTGACGCAACAATAGCTACTATACCATACCATATCGGGTTGTATCCCAATTCAAGAATAACCGGATACATGAGCGGGATAGTCAGCAGCAATATGGATGTAGAGTCAAGTACGCATCCCATAGCCAATTGCAGCAAACAGAAAGCCGCAATGACAAGCAAAGGAGAAATCCCCAGAGACGTGATCCATGTGGTCACATTCGATATTATGCCCGTTATCGCAAGCATCCTGGAAAACATCTGCGCAGTAATAAACAGAAGTAGAATACTTCCTGTCGTTTTACCCGCGCTTCCAAGCGCTTCCCAAAGGCCCTTCCATGTAAATTTGCCTTTGAATATCATCATCAGCAACGCGCCAAAAGCGCCTATGCCGCCCGCCTCTGTGGGAGTAAAAAATCCTCCCCATATACCACCGATAACGAGGATGATCAGCAACAAAACCGGCCATGGTTTGAAAACTGTTTTCCACGTGAGATCTATCTCTTTATAGCTTTCGTTTTTTTGGTCAGGCACATATCCGACACCGTACATCTTCGGCTTAAAGTGTGCCAGCACAGCGATCTGTAAAATATACAGCAACGAAAGCAGTATTCCGGGCAAAATACCCGCGATAAATAGTTTTCCGATCGACTCGCCAGTTATTGTACCGTATATGATCATCAAAGCGCTTGGCGGAATCAGCATTCCCAGGATAGACGTTCCCGCTATTGTACCGCTTGCAACGCTCTTGTTATAGCCAAGCCGGGTCATTTCCGGCAGCGATATTTTACTGAAAACCGCAGCAGACGCAATCGTGGATCCTGTCAGAGCCGCGAATATGGCATTGGCTACGACTGTCGCCATCGCCATACCCCCGCGTATCTTTCTCAAGATGACATACGCCGCGTTGTACAGGTCTTCCCCGGCTCCTGCGATATTTGAAAAAAGCCCCATCAGCACAAATAGCGGTACAACCGCGAATACGTAATCTTTAATTGCATTGAACGCGGTCGTCCCCAGCATATTGACAGCAACGTTAAAATTTGCGGTAAGGCCAATACCCAGCAGGCTCACTATCGCAAGAGAAACACTAATCCTTATCCCAGCAAAGAGCAGTATCAAAAAGAGTATTATAATGATCGGGCCTACTATTCCTACAGACATGTTTTATACCTCTCTACTCTTCCGGAATAATTCCACCGCTTGGCGTATCTGAAGTACTATCATCATCACCGAACAGAATACAATCAATGAACGTACAGGCCAGGTAGGCAACATAATAGATGCCGGAGTGCCATCATATTCTCCAACCCTGATACCCTGTAAGAGCGCATTCCATCCAGAGAAAACGATCAGGCCAAAAACCAAAGAGCCTAAGAAATAACCAACTAAGTCGATACCCTTCTTTATTGCGGCGGGCAATTTGTCGTAAATAACAGTGACGGCTAAGTGTTGGTCGATCAACTGGACATACGGAATCTGAAGAAAAGTTATCCCTACTATGGATGCCTGTATGATTTCGGGTGCGCCCGTCAGCGGGCTGTTGAAAAAGTACCGCCCGCTGACGTCGATCACCGTTAGCAGCATTAAAACTGCTGTCCAAGCGCATCCAACTGCATTCATACCAGTTACAGTCCGGGATAAAAAATCATTTCTCATTCCGCCAGCAACGCTATCAGTCATAAAAATGATCATCCCTTCTTTTCGTACCTTCTCCTTATTCGCCGAACCAATCCCTCGGCATATCCGCACCCGCATCCTTGAGGAAATCAACGTAATCCTTCATCATCTGCGTGCCGGGATATCCCATATCATCGAGCGTCTCACCATATTCCGCCGGGAGGTTGTCTAGCGAATCAGCCCACTTTATACGCTGCTCGTCGCTCAGTACAGATACTTTGGCACCCTTCGCTTCCATGTTCTCTTTATATGCCTCAAGTTTCTGCTGCTCAAGTTCGACAGTCCCCTGCGTATATTCGTTGCCTGCTTCAATCAGCGCCTGCTGCACTTCTTCCGGAAGCCCATCAAAGACGTCCATATTGATGGTGAGAGCGCCGCCCCAGATCGAGCCGAAATCACCCAATGTGATGTAGGGAGCCACCTCGTACAACTTCAACGTATCGAGCATCAGCGTATGCTGTATCGTTCCATCGTAAACACCCGTCTGAATGCTGCTGTAAGCTTCCGTGCCCGGGGATTGTACCGGTACTGCGCCAGTCCCCTGGAACCATACGAGATTTGCACCTGCTGCACCGATCTTTTTGCCGTTCAAGTCATCCATCGACGTGACCTCAAAGTTCGTCGCAAGATTGTAGCTTTCTAAGACGGTCAGTCCGAGGATCTTATTCTTATATTTTTCGTACTCACCCTTCAGTTCAGGATATTTGTCGTACATGGCCTGCATAGCTTCGGCCATCTGGTCTACATCCTTTGCTCTCACGTTGAAAGGAACGTGATATGACAGGTTGTTGGCCGGCAGTTTTGAAGCCTCAAAAACATTGCCTACCCAGCCGATATCCAGCAATCCGCCTTCAACCGCTTCAAAAATCTCGTCGACTTTCGCAACAGTTCCGCCCCAAGCTTCAACCCAGTTGATCTTATAATTGCCGGTTTCGGCAAGCTTTTCATCAACATAGGGCATAAAGTATTTTGTCACACTCTCTATCCATGTGAAACCCTGCGGGGTCTGGCCTGCGCCGATCCTAAGCGTGATCTCCTCCGCTTCTTTGTTTTCCGCCGGAGCTGATGCCTCGGACGAAGCATCGGGTGCTACTGAAGGAGTAGTCGATTCAGTATTTGAGTTCGACTGGTTTCCACATGCTGTCAGAGAAAGAATCATTACAGCCGCCAACGCTACAGCGATCCATTTGAGTGACCTTGTTTTTTTCATCATTATCCCCCTCTTTTTTTATTTATTCATTCATTCAGAATGAAAGTTTAGTTGCATTCCACCACTAGTCCTACGCCCGCTTCCTTAATCGGCGCGGCATTCGCGAGGGCTAGCTTACAGGTAAGATCAGTATCGTGACAAATATGGAAATTATCTATCTTCTCATTTTTCACATACTCACACGTTTTATCGAGCTGCCTGTCGGAGATCTCTTCCCTGCGCATATGCGAACCGCCAAGATATGTATTGACGTGTTTCGCTCCCGTCAATTTCTTGGCATATTCCATAATGTTGCAGATCCCGTAATGGGCGCATGCCGATACGACGCTTACTTCTTCACCGTTCTTATGCTTATAGCAGAACTGCGTGTCTTCGATAACGTAATCGTCAACCCATTCCCCGTCTTTATACTTCATCGGTGTCTGCGGAAATTCTCGTTCAAAATCGTTTGATATCTCAGTCAGTCCCATGTAGCACAGATTTTTCGTCAGCCACAAAGGACCTCCCTCGATCCTCACGTTGAAATACTGCTTCATCACGTCGAGATCCACATCCATACCGAGTTTTTTATTCCAGTTAAACTCGTACTTTGGCAGCAGTATGTCCTCATGCGCAAAAAGCAGGACAGGTTTCCTGAACATCGCATTATCTCTGTAGTGCTGTAATAGGTACTTAAAGCCGCCTGAATGGTCATAATGCCCGTGAGAGATGATCACATAGTCCGCGGTACGAAGATCAATACCGAGTTCTTCGGCATTCTTTATGAATTTATCCGAATAGCCACAGTCGTAAAGTATCTTTACGTCATCATCTTCTATCCAGGCCGAATACCCGTGTTCAGCATTCAGATACCTGTTAAACAAGCTGTTGTTCTCAAGTAATAATGTAACCTTCATTTCATTCTCCTTTCTTTTCTTATTAATACCGGTTTTGCTGTTGCCAGGATATAATCCGTTAATTTGACAGAGCATACATCCGGTATGAAACTGATCGGGGGTTCCCCCGTTTATTACTCACTTTACAAATATCTGTTTTCAATTGCTCCTTCTCGCAATATGTTGCCTCTAAATGGATACTAAGATTCGTTTATCTATTTCCTACCCAAGCGAAAGCTTATTTTGCTGTACTTCTCTGCTTGGCGTCGCTTATCTTGCCGGTCATACAGATATGTAAAATATCTCGCCCCTTTTCACAATCCTTTCCCCCATCAAAAGATCCTCTATGTACAAGACAGTACATATCTAATACTTTAAACTATCTGAGCATGTCTATATACTATCATAATATATATTATTGTCAAGTATATTTTTATATTAGATACTAATATCCAATATATCAGTTAATAGAATTAAGAGCAATTAAGCTCGGGTACGGTTTGAGAAACAAGCGTCCTAATCCGGTCGAGGGCCTTTTGGTTCTCTGCTTCTATCCTCATCGTCACCGCTTCTTCGGTCACTGATTTTCTGACCAGGAGCCATCCGTCTGGAAAACCAACCCTAATGCCATCAATCTTGAGAACCTGCTCTTTTTGGCCAAGCGTCTCTATTTTTTTCAAAACCTCATCCTGCTGCCCATATGCGCAATGGAAACGCAGATCCGGGGTGATGATGCCTTTCGGAATCTGACCGATCAATCCGGAAAACATATCAGTCGATCGACCGATTATCTCAGCCATCTTCAACGCCGCGTAGAGACCGTCGTCATAACCTAGTTCCCCAAAGAAATAATGGCCGCTTATCTCTCCTGCCAGCGCCGCGTCGTTCTCACGGAAACGCTTTTTTATAAAGGCATGCCCACTTCGCTCCATCAACGGCTTCCCGCCATGGCGTAAAACCGCATCCTTGACTATAGATGACGACTTAATGTCGTATACGACAGGTGAAGGACTCTCCTTTAGGTATTCGTTGATGAATACCACAAAGCTCTCTTCGCTGCACACGACATCTCCCTTATTGTCAACAAATACTACACGGTCACCGTCGCCGTCAAACGCCGCGCCAAAGTCCGCGCCGGTCTCTCTGACTTTGGCCGATACGCCCCGCAGATTTTCATAAACGGCGGGATTGGGTTCGCGGTTCGGGAATCTTCCGTCAAAAGAACAATACAACGGTACGGCATCATACCCCAATTTTTTGAATACAGACGGGGCTACTTCGCTCATCGCACCATTACCGCAGTCGATGACGACCTTGAGTCCGCCGCCCGCAAAGGTCTCAATCATGCTGCTGACATATGGCGTCATGATATCTCTTTTCGAAACCCTGCCGCAGCCTTGTGGAAAATCCTTTTTCTCCACCCGTCTTTCAATTTCCTTAATAGTCCCGGTAGTGACGGGCATGTCCCCAAACATCAGCTTAAAGCCGTTATACTTAGCCGGATTGTGCGAGGCTGTGACGGTTATACCGCCGTCTGCATCCATATGATGCAGGGCAAAATAAAAAGCGGGCGTTGGAACCATACCGATATCGATCACATCTACTCCGCTTTCCGTTATCCCTTCTATCAGTCTCTGCTTTAGTGCGGGAGTCGAAACGCGCACATCGCCTCCCACCGCGAGTGTCTTGATCCCGGGCATGCTCCCGGCCGCGCGCCCTATCCAATACGCCGTATCATCGTCAAACTCTTCTCCGTATATGCCCCGTATATCGCAATCCTTGTAAATGCTCATAAAAAGTCTCCTATTCCGTATCTGCGTTTGCACTCTCTTATGAAATCAAAGTATAACGCGTTAAATCTGTCCGTCTTCACGTGGTCGGGATCGATCACTTTTTCGAAACGTATCATGTTTTTGGCCGCTTTCTTAAGAGTACCGAAATAATGCGACGCGGCGAGTATAGCGCTTCCCATCGCAGCCTCTATGGTTTTGGGGACCTTGAGCTGCCTGTTCAATATGCTGGCGCGCACCCGCAGCCATTCGTCCGAGCGGCAGGCGCCCCCCGACGTATTGATCACATCGCCGACTTTCGCGCCCATCTTGATCATCCTATCTAGTGACAGTCTCTCCACAAATCCGACCCCTTCCATCAGCGCAGCATACAGTACCTTCCTGTCACCTGCGTCCCCTTGAATAAAGGATTGCGCCTCCGGGTCCAAAAAAGGAAACCGCTCGCCCTTTCCGACCAGCGGATACGTGATTACACCGGTAGGAGAAACTCCGTCAACATACCGGTTAAAATCATCTAATTCATCCTTGGCGAACTTTTCATCAATACACTTGCCCCCTACGTTGGATGCCCCGCCCAGCATATACATGCCTGAAGGCATCTTGTGGGAATACGCCGATCCCTCTCTGTCTATCAGCAAGTCCTTTGTGACCCCTTTAATAACGAAGGTCGTGCCAATGATCGATGCCCAGTCCCCTGCATCTATGGCTCCGGCAGCAAGCGCGGAGGCATACCCGTCGGTAGCGCCGGCGGTGACATACGTCGACGTGCACAGTCCCGTTTCATTTGCAAAGGACGCAGTAATATCCCCTATACGGCTTCCCGGCGCGGCGACTTTCGGGAGCTTGTCCATATCTATCCCGATGTTCGCTATTTCTTCGGGCCAGCGTTCATCCGCTATATCGTATCCAGTTTTTAACGCATTGGAATAGTCTGTGACGTGAAATGTACCGCAAAGCTTTCCTATCATATAGTCAGCTTGGTGCAGAAAGGCATATGTTCGGTCATATGTGCGAGGATCGTTTTCCCTTATCCACAGTATTTTGGGCAGTGCAAAGGAAGCGTTAAATTTGTAGCCGCACCTCGCCTCGAGCGCAGGGACCTCCCCGTGGATATATCCCGCCTGTGCCGTGGCGCGGGAATCATTATACATCACCGCGTTCATCAGTGGATTATGATCGCTATCTACAGGTAATACTGTCCCGGATGTCCCGTCTACGGATAGTGAAACGATCTCTTTCGGATTTATACCCTTGCTTTTTAGCTGGCCGACACAGGCTTTTATCGTATCGGACACCGCTCTGTACCAATCACTGGGTGACTGCTCGAACCGCCCTGGCTCATCGATGATGTTAATACGTTTATATGCGCAGGAACCGGCGGTAACGATTTCCCCTTTGCCGTCGGACACGATTGCGCGTACACCCTGTGTGCCTGCATCGACACCCATAAACAGCATATTATACTCCTTATCTATATGGCCGCTCTCTATAGGGCCGATAATACTTGTCTTATCAACGTATTGAAAAGCGGTGCATCCCATGCGCTCCGTCCCACAAAGAGCCCGTCTATATTGGCCTTTTGGGCAAGGGCCGACGCGTTTTGTGGATTGACGCTTCCGCCGTAGAGCACGGGTATCGCAGCGCCTCTTTTCCCAAACATCTCCTTCAGCACCGTTTTTATCACCCCATGCTTTTCGTCTGCGTATTCAGCCGAAGCGGGCTTGCCTCCCTCTCCTATCGCCCAGACAGGCTCATACGCGATCCATAGCTTCGATATATCTGTCTTCGCCACTCCGTGTAAACCTGACTTTAACTGGATGCTCAATATCTCGTTGGCGATCCCCAGCGATTTCTGCGCATCGGTCTCTCCAATACACAGCAGCGGGATAAACCCATGCCGCATCGCCGCCAGCACTTTCTTATTGATCATCTCATCCGTCTCGTGCAGCACATGGCGCCGTTCCGAATGACCGATCTCAATGATGTCCACTCCCGTTTCCTCAAGCATCACGGGGGATATCTCACCGGTGAACTGCCCGTAGTCCTCCCAGCACATATTCTGCGCCCCGAGGAGTATGCTTTTACCATCGATGGTTTTCCTGGCGCTTTCGATCGCCGTATAGGAAGGGATCACAAAAAGAGTCATGTCATCCCTGCTGATATCGGCGGTTAAACGGTCCAGCGCCGCTAGAAAGCTTACCGTTTGGGCTATTGTCTTCGTCATTTTGGTATTTGTGCCTATATACAGCATGTCGTACATTTGCCCTCATTTCTGATATACTGTGTTCCGCTCATCGATCTGCTTGATCGCGTTGAGCTTCGGTGTCGATCTTCCGTCCACAAATTCAAGGCGTATCCACTCGTTAACTATTTTTTTCGCCAGCTCAGGCCCAATAACCCGCGAACCCATGCATAGCACATTGGCATCGTTGCTTAGCTTTGAGCGCTCGGCAGAGAAGATATCATGGCATACCGCCGCCCGGATTCCTCTAAATTTATTGGCGGTAATAGACATGCCTATACCGGTACCGCATATGAGAATACCCTGTTTCTCATAACCGCTATCGATAATCGACTCACAGACATTTTTAGCAATTAACGGATAATATACGGAATCTTCAGCACTCTTCACTCCCGCGTCTTCGACATGTATCCCCTTGTCCGTAAGCTGCGCGATAATGATGTTTTTCAACCCAACGGCGGCATCGTCGCAGCCTATCACGATGGTAGTATTTTTCATAGTAAATCCCTCTAATCCTTAATTGAAGTGTGCAAGAGCTTTTTTCAGGCAAGCGTTACTTTGCGCGGCCTCGCAGATCGGGATACCCTTTGACGCCGCTTCAACCGCGGCGACCATAGCTGACGCTCCTGCGGACGCCCCGTCAGGATGTCCCTGAACGGCGCCGCCTACTCCAAGTATGATGTCATTGCCCAGCTCTTTGGTGAATCTCTCCGCATTCGTCGGCGTAATGCCCCCGCCCACGGTCGTGACCACCGGCTTGATTTTTCCCAGCGGCATGCGCTGTGCCTGCACTGTCTTGTAGAATTCATACTCGGTATCAGGCGTAGGCGTCATCGTCATGACCGCGTGGGCGCCCGCATACCTAGGCAGCAGCCCTAACAGTACAGGGTCCGCGATACCTCCCTTTCTAGAGCTCATAACTCCCGCTCCCGCGTAATGCGCCATTATAAAAAGTTCATCGCCGAACTCTTCGCTGATATCGAGCAGAGAATCAGCTCCAGCGAATACGAAATTGATGAGGCAGCCCTTCGCGCCCGCTTCTATAGCTGCCTTGGCATTGTCCCGCATTCTGGAAGGCCTATCAGTGATGTTGACAAGATAGACTGTCTGCCTGCCGGTATTCTCCGCGGCCGCTTGAGCCGCTTTTGTGTATTCCTTTACTCTTTCAGCGACTGCGTTGTAGCCGGTATTGCCCAGCAATTCATCGTCCTTAATGATGTCAACTCCGCCGCTTGCGACCTTATAAAAAAGCGCCGCACCTTCTTTGGGAGAAAACCCCACACATGGTTTTATCATATTCAGCACAAGCGGTCGGTCATAAACACCCGTAAGCTCACGAAGCTCTTCGATTGACTTTTGCGGTCCTTTAAAAAGATCTTTCGCACCGCCCGTAAGCTCTATGTCCAGGAGTTTATTGCGAAGCGCAGTGGAAACGTCGTTGCCCAACAGGCCGGTCAGCATCATGGAAATACTTCTCGCGAAATTCACTGCGGGAAACGCAATACGGAGCAGCGCTAATTGCTCCTGCTCCACTGGTGCAACTTCGATAGATACTATCTTCGCCTGATATTCCTCTATCATCCGCTGCGTGACTCCCGGTATCCTCACCCAGGTCCCTATGGTCTGCCCTATCGCAAAGCTGCCCGCTTTTTTCAGTATGTCCGAGGTGCTAGGTACGGATATAAGATAGGTAGCGATTATATAATCGCCCGTAATTTCCTCCGGACGGCTGTACGGATAATCAAAATATTCAAGCATTTTATACTCCAAAAAACTCGATCACACAGGCAATAAGACAATATTAAGCTCCCTCTCTCGAAGCATGATACCTGTAAGCCTTTTACGCCGGCATCTTATATTTATTTAGACCAGAATACCGAACGAATTCTCTTCAAATAATTTGCCACTTCTTTCGGGTCCGTACCAAAACGCTGCTTCATGTATTCGACAGCATCGTCGGTCAATTGTACTCCTGCAGTATCGTTGGATTTGATCAAGTTCATTCTCTCAAGTTCGGAATGTGATGCACCAAAACGGCTTTCATCCCAATAGGTAAACGATTCCTGCTTAACCCTGTCTAGACTATGCGCGACATCAGACTGTTCTTTACCTTCACCTACCTGCTCGGCGTATGCTTTATACAGCACACAGACCAACGCGTCAGCATCTTTAGATAAATCGAACATAGTAACCTCCCTTTCTTATTCAATACAATTTAATAATAATATAATTTATTTATTTGTCAAGTATCAATTATATTGGATATTACATTTATATACAATATACTGGGATCAATACACAGAAGTACGAGTTGACGAACCTTATAGGAAGAATCTCCGAAAAGCCCTACATGAAATGCAAAGTACTAATACGGACATGCGAGGCATAGCCCAGCACAAGAGAAAAACAACAAACCATTTGGGGAGAGAACGGCACTCACCCCTCTTGAATGGGGTTCGAATGGCCGGAGATCCGTTTCTTTTAACCCAGATAAAAAACCCTTCTGTATCAAGTGTTCTTTGCTTTTGGGTGACTCTTTTTGGATTAATACTCGTAGAAAAACTATAAGTACTGTAGGTTCAAAAGAGTCTATTCAGGCAGAAATAGGAATAGCCCAATTGAGGACGGATCGGGGTGGAAGTGCGTTTTAAACGGAATTTAAATATCGTATAATTCGATTTCCAATGTACAAATAGAGTTTACTCACCATAACAGTAAAAGCTAAACTTCTATTAGCGGCTTTTCATTTATTTATATCGCATGGACTTATATAGCTTTTATATGTGATAAGGTTATCGGCCGGGTTGAAATATTGTATATAGAAAATAATTTTAATGAAATAATGTATTTAGACGAAGGACCATTTTTACATTAACTAATGCCTTTCTCGCCCCAAGAAAGATTTGCCGTAAACTTGGCCCTCTACCCTTCAATCATCAATACTTTTTAGGATAGCATGCACCACGTAACGTGCGTCATCATACTCATAAGTGCAAGTCGAAAATGTTATGATCCTATCATGAAGCGTTGGTTTGATGTCACTAATAAAGTCTGATTTTTCTACAGCATCCCCAAGAAACGTTTCAAAATCCGTGTCTTGCTCAAAACGAATGGAATAACTTTGTGAGTCCGGGCTGGTGATATGTCCGCTGAAAATCTCGAGCCGGTATTCTTTCACTGGTGTAAGAAGATACATCTCGGAGTGCATGTCATAGTATTCCTGTGACCGGTACTTCACGATGCTGGCAAACATGCCGCCGTTTTTCATATGATGGCCGTATACGACCGTGTTGATGTCGGAGAAATCAGGGGTACACCGCCAATCCATGAAAAGGGTGCCGCTATTATTAAACTCCCCGGTAATCAAGTGGTCGAGGTAATACGTGTTGTCGCCGCCCCTCACGATAGGATAATTGATCGAAGTACCCTGGCAGTACAGCCAGGCGACAATATCCGGATTGACCCGGCGCAGCGCGTCAAAATCTACGCAGGGAGCAGCCGCCATGGCGCTATCCGTTTTTGCATTCATAACGTGGCTATCGGGCAACGAAACGCAGCTCTCCCCAGTACCGTCATACGAAGAAACAGCCAGGTCGATCAATGCGTCCCTGGCCGCCTCGCTCCGCGCGTATCCCCAGTACGTTACGCTTATTCTGTACCCGCTGTACAATAGAACGATGGAAAAAAGGAGGATTAGCAGCGATCGGATAGACCTTCTCATCTATAATACCTCCAGACGGCTCCATCTTCTTCACTTTTGCGCGGATCCTCTACGCCTGATCAATAATAGGGCCAAAATAGCCGCCAGACTAGCAGCCGCAATAACGATATAGACAGATACGGTAGACGTATCGCCCGTTATAGGTGAGGGATTAAAGACCGGAACGGCACTCGGGCTGGGTGTGGGCATTGTCGGCTCAACAGGGATCTCAACAGCGGTAAATACCCAATTTATGATCCCCTCCCCGTCCTGGAATTCATTATCCATCCCCAGCGGGACCGTCAGCGTAACATGGAGAGTCACATCTGCTCCAGGACCGAAAGTTCCGAGGTACACGTTATTGGTCAAGCCATCCTGCTGGTCCGCAGGAGCTGAAAACAGATCGGGATGACCATCCTGCTCCACCTGCAAAGTCATCTGACTCAAAAAATCTCGATATGCCTCGTCCACAGGCTCCGCGTGCAGGTATATCTTGACCTTGACTCTGTGAGACGCGGTGTTTTTAACGCGGATATCCTGAGTGAGGGTATCTCCTGGCATGACCCCTCTGAAAGATTGGAACAGGTCGTCGTCCGGAAGGAATACAAACCGATTGGCGTGGCTGTCATAGGCGACTTGGGGCTCCGCCGCCAGCGCGGCCTGCCCTGTAAACAGCAGAATGACCAGTACGGTTGTGAGTATGGCCGCTTTTCCTGCGATCTTCATGGCGCTACCTCCAGTGTACCGTCTTCATTCACGGCGGTTACAGAGCTCCATATGCCGGTCACTGCGGAAACCGGAAGCGCCTGCACCGCCTGTGCTGCAATCTGCAGTTCCATATGGTAATCGCATCCGGCACCGGCCGTGCATTCGTCGATCAGCATGGGTGTGGAGGCCCCGGGAGGAACGGACACCGTGCAGTAGTAGTATCCGTCGTGCCCCAGCACCCACGCGGTACCGTACCCGTCACTCCAGTCGATGGTGAGATCGGATAGCGTAGCGGGTGTCCCTGTGACCGTTCCGCTATTTTTCCACACGGGGATCAACGCGGCACGGATGTATGCGTCCATCTCGCCGGTATTGGTAATACTGACATCGCTTTTCACACCGTCCTCAAACGTCTCCGTGATCTGACAAGTGACCTCCGCGGCATCAAAGGTATTTGATATATCCCCACTACCGGTACTGAGCCACGCGAAGGTGCTGCCCGCAGCCATGATCAAGACCAGGCCAGCAATCAAGGGAAAAAGCAGTTTCTTTTCTTGAAGAAGCTTTAATATTGTACTCATCCTTCATCCCTCCGTCTATCAGTCTTCAGTTGAGAAGAGATTGGCGACCCAACTGTCGCCGCCAAGCCACTTGTCATTGTTCACCTGATTACAAATGGACACCTGACCGGAGTCGTTGGCGCCGCTCAGCATCACGGTCTCGCTATCCGCAGTGTAGCGCCAGGACCAGGCTGCATCTTCGGTCACGGTGTAACTGCCCACAGGCAGTCCGGTGATCGTGGCGCTCCCATCTCCCTGTACGGACACCAAAAGGGTCATCCCGCCTCCCGTCACCTCGAAGATAAAGGTATCTGTGGGGTCGGCGGCGCCTGTTTTGGCTATTGTGAGGGAGCAGGTTTTGACATGGACCATGAACTGGCCGAGTGCGGGATCAAACCCGCAGCCGGAAAAGCTGCAGGTCTCGTGTACAAAGCCGGTATGACCGGTGATATCGGTCTCTCCGATGCTGACGGCCGCCGTCACATGCGTGTCATAGGCTAGCGCACCTGATACCGGCGTATAGGCGTACACCAGGGCAGGGGCGGTACCAGCGGGAGAAGGCGAGGTGCTGGAACTGTTTATCCACACCACCGATACGAGATTATCATCGTAGTCGGCGGTCTCACCGAGGTAAATCACCGAATCGCGGAAAGTCACTCGTGGTGTCCACACGTATACGGTGGACTGTTTGTCGATAGTCGCGGGAAGCACCTGGCTATTCATCGGGGTAATCGTGCAACTTACCGCGTATACCGTATTGGCAGTGAGCCCATCGATGACAAGGCTGCCAGGAGCCCACGATCCAGTCGCGGCACCCGCTGGTATGGTATAGGTCCCGAGGACCGTGCCGACGAAGTCCTCGACAGTATATACGATATCGACAAAGGCGTTGTTGGTCCCGTTGGCCACATAGCCAACTGAGGAGGTGAACAAATCCGCAATCGATACAGAATGGGTAATGTAAATCGGTAGGTCACATGGGGTGAAATTATAATTTACCGGGATATCTATCGTGGGGATCGGCAGGCTCTCCACCAGAATATCGTCGTCGTAAATGCCGGAAGGCGGAGCGTTGGTGGGGATGGTGCCGCCGAAGCAGGAACCCTCTAAGTAAGAGATCGGTATCTCGACGATCAGTTTGGTACCCCGGTACCCCGTCACGATGCCGTCGGTTTCGATGGCCGCGTAGTAATTGGCGGAGTAATCAAACCCCGATACGTTCACCGTCTTGTGGTCGGCGCCGATGGTGACGGCCGCCGGAAACGGCACACGGGGCTGCCATGCACCCGTCGTCTCATCGACCGTGGACGTGTATACATGGATCTGGCTCTCGTCCATCAGGAAATAGGGGGTGACGATATCTCTCAGCACCGACGTATCATCCAGCGTCACGGTGGTGCCTCCCGTTTCGATATTCTCCGAGATGGTCTCGAATATATCGCCGAGGCCCTCCGTATCGGAGGCGGAGAGGTAGTACCCTTCATGTTCCCGGGAGCCGGGGTGGGCCATATCGGTGGCATCGGGGTAATTGGACGATACGTAATGCATATATTTGTTTTCATTGGAGGCACTGCCGATAGGAGCGGTGGGGTCCGCGCCGTCGAATATGCCGATGGTATAGACGGTAGCGCCGTAGCCCGATGCCGAGACGGGCTGTTTCAGCGTATGGGCGTTCCCGATCGCGGCGTCGGCAACGGGCAATTCAAAATTGCCGGTATTAGCGGAGGGAGCGCCGTCGGTGAAAAATACGACCACCCTGTTCCGAGGTCCAATGATACCGGGGGTATCCTGCTGAAAAATATTGACCGCCTCGCCAAGCCCCAGATCCGCCCGGGTGGCGCCGCTGGTAGAGAGACTGTTGATCGTGGCCTCCAGTGAATTGATACCGGTCTCATTATCGTACGCGTCCACAAACGCGCCTCCCGCCGATAGGTTCCCCGATACGATTGAGGCGGCATAGGCAAATGTCACGACGGCGATGCGGTGGTCGACGCCCTCCACGGTGGAACTGGCCTTACTCTCGATGGAATCGATGAAAGCGTTGGCCGCCTCTTTCAGCGCCGCCAGGCGGCTCACTGTGCTGGGATGATAAAAATCCCAAGCAGGCGGGCCGTCATTACCAGTATGATAACCGCTCACATATACTGTCGTAACACCGCTGATCGTATAACTGTAGGTATATATTCGTTTATTATTTGAGCCGCTGCGTGTGATCGTGACAGGATAATAATGGCCATCCACCTTCACGTATAGATTTTCCCGGTCCGCATAGGCCTCGCTGTTTGATCCAAAATCTACGTGAATATACCCTGAAAAGAAATCGAAATCCATGCTCCAGGATACGTCCAGGACGAGGATAATATCGGCGGGCACGGGGGTTTCTCCGGTGGTGATGCTGACATCGCCGGTGGCATACGATTCGATGGTCAGCAGATAGTCACCGTCCGAGCCGGAAAGCGTCTTATCCAGCACGAGGGCATCCTCCTCGTCCTCCTCTACGACTGCCATCGACGGCACAGCCAAGGAGCGAGCCCGCATCGGCGCCGTGATCATCACAGGAGGCAGGAACGGCGCCGCCTGGGTATAGTTGATCGCCGGAGGCGTCTCTTTACTCTCTGTCTCCGCCAGAGACTGCGCGTAGGCATCGAAGGCGGCGCGCTGTTCCTCAGTCAGCGTGGCCAGCGCGGCATCAATGTCATCATCACTCTCCAGCGTCTGCAGATACGCGTACTGTTCCTCCACCGTCATCTCTGCGAAGGGCGCGAACGCTTCACCCTCCCCCGTTTCAACAGGCGGCAGTGATTGTTCATAAGCGGTAAGGGCCGCGCGCTGCGCCTCGGTAAGAGTGGCCAGCGCGGTTTCTATTTCCTCCTGGCTGCCCAGGGTCTGCAGATATTCGTACTGTTCCCGGGGAGTCATATTTGTAAAATCAACTTCGTCCTGGGCAAAGGCCGTACTCGACGAGATGATCGTGATCAGCATCAGCGCACACAGCAGCAGTATCCGTTTCTTCATGATCAGCACCCTCTTTCCGGTTAATCGGCGGGCCAGCCGGCGGCCAGCCAGGACGTATCACCATTGTGTACACACTGCACTGCCTGTGCTGTGACCTCGATCTGTACGCTGACGTCCATGTAGGAATTGCCCATGCCGGGATCAAATGTGACCTCGGTAAACAAGGGCGAAGTCTGATCGTCCTTCTCCACGGAGGACCGGTAATAATACCATCCGTCCATCCCGGGATACCAATTGGCAGTGTCGATGTCGAGATGGATCATATCGAAACTCAACCGGGTATCCTCGCCGTCTTTCAGTATGACGTTGGTCAGCCTGATGCGCGTGTAAAAAGCGTTATCGCCTGTGTTTTCCACGTAGACGATCTTGTCTGCGGTATCGCCGGGCATCATCCCGTGCAATCCCTCCTGCGGAAAATCAACTCCCTCCGCCGTTTCATCATGAAGCGCCATCTTGACATTCCCCGCCGTGATGACATTGGCCGCTCTGCCCTGCGCCGTGAAATAAGCGATGGTACCGGCAGCCGCCACGGACAGGGCGATCACGGTCAGCGCCAATACGAGAATTTTCCGTTTCATGTGCCTCCCGCCTTTCCGCAAAGCATCGTGTATGGGTATTGCTGACGGATTATTCGTCCGCAAGAGCTTTCAAACGAAATGGGGCCGTACCTGCCCGCAATATCCCCGGCAGCGGGGCGTCCTAAGCCCCGCTGTCCGGAAATGGCGCCGATCAATGACCGAACGCGTCGGTGAATCTCTGCTTGACCAGAGTGAATTCGATAGTGCTGCTATATGTCGGCGGATCCGTTAAGCTGATGCCGTCCGCCATATCGGCAAACTTAGAGAAAATCCCCTGGGCTTGTACGGCTTCGGCTGTCACTACGACATTATAGTCAGTTTCAGCGTCACCATTGGTCATATCTGTGGGCATGACAATGTGATCAAAAAGCGGTGTCGTAGCAGTTCCTAGATCCGGATGAGTAGTATCAGCAGGATTTTTCAACGGCTCTAGATAATAGAAATAGCCGTCTCCACCGTCATACCAGCCTACACCCAATTCATCCATATGCCCCCCAGTGCGGTACCTGATGGCGGAAGCGTCTCCCGGCAGCGACGCCGGCCACTCCACTTTAATGCGGACAACGCATGGGTTCGCGCCCGTATTGGTGATTGTCGGGTCTTTGGCCAGCGGTTCGCCGGGATATGCTTCGGGCGCGTCGACACTGCCTTCGGTATCCCACATGGGCTCGGTCAGGTCAATCTTGACATTGCCGACCGTAAAGGTGTTGGTGGCGGTTTTGGTAGCTGTGAAATACGCCAGCGTCCCGCCGACAGCCAGCACGGTCACGGCAGCGGCCAGCAGCAGGACCAGAGTCTTTCTTTTCATATGTGTACCTCTTCCTTGATATATTTCTATTCGCTCATGTTGTTACGGGCGAACTAGAGACCAAAGTGGGCGAGGGCCTCGGCGTCTGCGGCTGCCTGTGTGGTCGCGTTGGATTGATGGGCATAGGCTCCGATATCGATCGCCTTGCCGTCAAGCAGGCCGATATTGGCCTCCGTGACGACTGTGGAATCCACCGTCACCTTGGTGAATAAAGGTGTCAAGGCCTGATCCGAAGCGCTCAGAGGCACGATGTCATTGTACCGGTACACGGTCTTGGTGCCGCTGGTGGAAATACTCGTCCAGTCCGAACCGATGTCAAGACTTACAGCATCGGCAACCGCGTCATTGAGCTGGTTGTCCACCATCACATAGACATAACAGGGCTCACTGTTGGCCTTGACGGTGACAGTGGGGTTTTTCGATATCTCCGCGCCGGGGTATATCTTGCTTTGCTGGGTCCAGGTAGACTCGTCCAAGGCAATAGCGATCTTGCCGACGGTAAAGGTGTTGCTTACCGACGCACTGGCGGTCAGCCAGGCCACTGTCGCCCCTGCGGCAATGAGAACGGTAAGCAATGCGGCTGCGATGATCAACGTCTTTTTCATAGGGATCCTCCTTATTGGCTTAATTGTATTTTGGCGCGGGTAATGCCCGCATAATCAAGGCTGTACGGACCTGGGCTCTTCCTCCACAGGATCGCCCCTGTGTACTCCACGTGCATGCGTCCTAGCGGGATAGAAGGTCAACAATACGATTACCACCGCTGCGGCGAGGACCAGATACAGGCCAGGCGGGTGGGTGACGAAGTAGGAGACATACCCCAGGAGAGGGACACAGAACACCGGAACGCCGATGATATCGTCAAATAAAACAGGAGAACCATCCGCCGTATCATTGGCATCTCCCTTGGTGTAAAAGAATCTGTGATTGAGGTCGATATCCACTACCCGGTGCGTGGCTACGGCAGTGCCGTCTAGAAAAAAGGTGATGGCGTCGCCCATCTTTACCGACCCGGCGTCAACCCGCCGCACATAGATCATCGACCCAACGGGATACGCCGGGGACATGCTGCCGCTGGTCACGATGAACGGTCGCAGGCCAGCGAGCCGCAGAACGGCCAGTAGTATTGCAAGGATGATCATCAGCGAAAAGAAAAATCCCGCTATACGTTTCCATACTTTTTTGAACAACTGAAATTTCCCCCCAACCGGAATCCCAATATAAACAATTATTGGATATTGCCCATGGACATGCAATGACAGATACTGTTGGGAAGATGAGAAGTTTTCGATAAATATGTAAATAGTTGATGAGCAAAAAAAAATAAAAGAGTATAATGCAATATCAAGTCACTTTCGTATATTTGCGATTCTGTTAACGGGCCGCTCCTTCGGGTATCAAATATATAAATAAACAGTATGCAGACCCATTTTGATTAGGCCTCATGGAACAAAGAAAGCAGATAATCAGCTTTATGAATAATGAAAAAATGACAATGAACCTCTATATCTTTCAAGCTTATTCATTTAGTCGACAAGTATACATTAGTACTGATAGTTAGACCAAAAGAACAAATGCGGACTGTAGTTTAGGAAAAAACGCTTATATTGCAGCACTTTTCGGCACAGAAATCCGGGAACCCCTTATTTCATGCGGATCACAGACCAACACGAACAGGTATACAACAAAGCAATTGGGGACAAAACGGTATTCCTTGCACTTGAATGGAGTTCGAGTGGCCGGAGATCCGTATTCATATAAGAAAAAGCGGTTGTATAAAATACAACCGCCTTTCTTCAATTTTTGTTGCTATTGCCGCTTCTTCCTGCGTAGATAGACCGTCAGTATTATCACGCATATGGTCACAATGATGATGAAGATAAGCCACACCCACGGGAAAGAACTGTCTTCCTCCGCCCCTGTCTGCGCCGCAGGCGCCTCTGGATTCTGTTCCTCGGGGATCGTGATGGTCTGGGTCGCTGTGGTCCCATCAGAGAAAGTGAGTGTGATCTCTACTTCACCGGGCGCAGTAGTGTCATCCAGGGTAATGGTCAGTGAACCGTCCTCATTGACGGTCACGTCCCCGCCCGTCACGCTGGCGCTCTTGACCGTCACACCCCCCGTGTCGACGGTGATTCGTATGGTGCCGTCGTCGCCTTTCTGCGAGTCTGATACCTCCATCGGCGGCGGCGTATCTTGTGGAGCAGGCGTAGGCTCCTCAGATGTCTCACCTGCCGATTCATACATTGCATAAACCGTCATGTCCGTTGTGACCGTATCGAAGGACGCATCCCATCCGACAAATATGTGACCCTCTCTCTCGCCGACATCCGGCGCCGCGGCGCCCTGGCCGTAAGACACACTCTGCGTCTTGAGCACAGTGCCGTCATAGTCTGCAAACGTCACAATAAAAGTCTGCGGGGCATACTGGGCGGTGACGGTAAGATTTCCTGTGATATTGTGAAAGCTCGTGCTCCATCCGGTGAATATATATCTTGCCCGCCAGGGAGCGGCGGGGGCGATTGCCGCGCCTCCGTACGGCATGTATTGGGTGGATATCACAGCCCCATCATAATCCCGGAAGGTGACCGTATACTGGACCGCTTCGTATTGGGCCCTGATTCTGAGATCGGAGGTAATATTCCGGTATCCCTTGTCCCATCCTGTAAACGCATATCCCGTACGGGAAGGGTCGGCGGGGGGTGAAGCGGAACCGCCGTGCTTGACTCGCTGCTTTTTCAGCACCGTCCCATCAAAATCCATAAATGTAACGGTATGGACATTGAGCTCAAAATCCGCTGTCACGTCGATATCTCCGGTAACGCTAGTATCGGTGCGGGTGGCGCTGGTCTCCCCGTCACTCCACCGGACAAACCGGTACCCCGTATCCGGCACGGCCGTGACGGCAGCGCCATCGTCTCCATAATCTACTGTCTGGGGACTGGCGCCCTGAATACTGCCGTTGGCTCCAGCAGTATAGGTCAGGGTGTATTGGTTGATCGCGAACTGGGCCGTCACATCGAGATCGCCAGTGATGCCGGTATCGGTACGGGCCGCAGTGGCCACTCCGTCGCTCCACTGTACAAAATGGTACCCGGCATCGTGGACGGCGGTCACCTGGGTGCCATTACCGTCGTAGTCCACCGTCTGGGGAGTGTCCCCATCTATATGTCCATGGCCATCGGTATCATATGTCAGGGTATACTGGTCGATGGCGAACTGGGCCGTCACGTCGATATCATCAGTTACCCCCGTATCCGTCCTCTCGGCCGTCATCACTCCGTCGCTCCACTGTACAAAATGATAATGGTCGTCGGGATCGGCGGTCACCTGTGTCCCGTTGCTGCCGTGATTCACCGTCTGGGGACTGTCACCCTGGATACTGCCGTTGGCTCCGGCTGTATAGGTCAGGGTGTATTGGTTGATCGCGAACTGGGCCGTCACATCGAGATCGCCGGTAATGCCGGTATCGGTACGGGCCTCGGTAGCCACTCCGTCGCTCCACTGTACAAAATGGTACCCGGCATCGTGGACGGCGGTCACCTGGGTGCCATCGCCGTCGTAGTCCACCGTCTGGGGAGTATCCCCCTGTATACTGCCGCCGGCTCCGGCCGTGTATGTGAGGGTAAACTGGTCGATGGCAAACTGAGCCGTCACGTCGATATCACCTGCAACGTTGGTATCCTGCCGCGCCGCAGTACCGACTCCATCGCTCCACTGTACAAAATGATAATGGTCGTCGGGATCGGCGGTGACCTGGGTGCCGTCATTCCCGCTCTCCACGGTCTGGTGTAAGGTACCCGTAATGCTCCCATTGTCTCCGGGCGCATAATCCAGCGTGAAGAGCTGGGCGTACACCGCGTGCAGGTCCAGGTCCTCGGTCACATTGGTATAGTCGCCGTCCCAGCCCTTGAACACATACCCGTCCCGCGCCGGATCGGCAGGCGGCACGGTATCGTCTCCGTAATCCACCGTCTGGTCCGTACCGATCTGGGAACTATCGTAGTCAAAGAACCTGACAGTGTGGGTGGTAACGGTGGAAAAATACCAGGACTTATTGCTGAAACCGGAGAAGGGCTCGCTCCCCGCGACGGTTACAAAGGCATTTGGATCAATTGTCACATAATACTTTTTATTCTTATGTAGAGTAAATAGGTCATTGGATACAGTGACGGTCATCCTACCCTCTCCGGGGGCCAGGATATCATCCACATCAATCGAAGTAACTGGAAACCCCGTATTATAATCGAAAATATGCATGTTATAATCGCCACCGTCATCGTTGGCCTTCATCACCTCGCTGAATACCATGGTAAGATCACTGTCCAAGGGAACCTCGGTCGTTCCCGCGGCAGGTGTCTTTAAGGTAAGGGTGACAGGGCCGAAGCTTTCCGCCGTCTCAAAATACCATACGTCGCCGAATCTAAAATCACTCATGTATGCGGACGGATAGTCGATACCCCCGTAAGCGGCCCATAAATAATCCCGCAGGAATTTGTCAGTGGGGCCTATCGTATTATCAATGCCGCTGACCATGACGCCGTACAGTGTGTCCGGCTCCAGATCCGTCGAGGGGTACATATACACCTCTGTGTGGTCTGCACTAAACTCAGTAGTACAATTGATCTGCGGCGCGTCCATCCAGGCGCCTACGCCTGGATCGTATTTAAATATCTTGACGGCATTGGTCAGGCTATCATAATTCCACACGTCCTCATCGAACGTCATGGTGAGGACCAGATTGTCACCATTTACATTGGTCGCTCCCCGAGCAGGACTCAGAGATACCACTTGAGGGGGCGTGGCCTGGACAGAGATCATGTAGTCGGCATCACTGAAATACTCC